>Ga0194129_10001784_pt1 | contig 34019 bp, 24 predicted proteins | sample TA2KigCa35mmetaG_FD_150862 | JGI IMG/M metagenome (GOLD analysis project Ga0194129, IMG submission 150862) | Freshwater microbial communities from Lake Tanganyika, Tanzania - TA2015038 Kigoma Deep Cast 35m | ecosystem: Environmental > Aquatic > Freshwater > Lake | place: Tanzania: Lake...
TCGCCGCCTGATTCAAAGGGCAGTGAGCATCCGAGGGGAAGGTCGTCCTAGTACCCCAAGGGTGTCAACCACAGGGCTGGGTGTTGCGAGGCCGCTCGAGGTAGCAACACCGAGATTCACGACGAGCTAGGTCGTGGCCGAATCCGCGAACCCCGTCGCGAGGGTAGAGCGACTACGCACGTGAATGAGGGCTGACTGGAAGCCTTGCGGACGCGGGTTCAATTCCCGCCGGCTCCACTGATTTTTTTGGCGAGATGGGGCCCCAACCCCATCCGCTGCGTTCTTTGGGCGAGAGGGCGGTGGGTTGAGGGCGAGATGGGGCCCCAACCCCATCCGCTGCGTTCTTTGGGCGAGAGGGCGGTGGGTTGAGGGCGAGATGGGGCCCCAACCCCATCCGCTGCGTTCTTTGGGCGAGAGGGCGGTGGGTTGAGGGCGAGATGGGGTGAACCTCCCTCGGTTCCGTTGACACGCAAAGGAGAACGCGCGCTCCGCGTCGACGATGTAGCCGCGCGTCGTGCCTTGCCCGACTTCCCTGACCCGCTCGCTGCCACCTTCGCCATCGTGCCCACCTCTTCCGAGATGTCCACCAAAGCGGGGCAGGCTCAACGAGCTTTCTTCATGAGGAGAAGGAACGGGGCTTGACCGGCGGCCGACCATGAGGAACGCCGTCGTCCTCGTCATGGGACACGGGGAGATCGCATGAAATCAACGTTGCAGGGCGCCACCCCGCCGTACATCGGAGCCGACCTCACCGATCGCTTCGCCAAGAAGGCGCGGTCAGTGGACGTCTGTGGTCTCACTCCGCGGCGTGATGGCTCGTTCGACGCGCAGTTCTGGACGTGGACGTGGGGCGCGGAGGCGGGCGGGCTCGACGTGAGCGCGATCGCCGCCGAGCTTGGCGCTGCACGTGTGTCGATGCTGGACGGCCCGATCGGGCTGGCCACGCCTCCGCAGTCGATGCGGGCTTGCGAGAGGGCTTCCGGGGCGGTCGGGAAGACCCCGAGTGTGCGCCCAGCGGGAAGGCCGTTCGCGAGCTACATCTGTTCGTCGCTCGACCTCTTCGCCGCCCTAGCGGAAGCCGGCCTTCCGGTGGACGGCGCGCTGCAGAAGGGCAGCGTGTTCGAGTGCTACCCGGGGAGGGCATGGATGTCCCTGGGCGTGCGACTCGCGAAGAAGAGCACGCCGCACGGACGTCATCAGCGGCAGACGATTCTCCAATCGCTGCGGGTCAACCTCACGAACGGCGCCCTCGGCCACGACGAGCTCGACGCGTGTTTGGCTGCGGTCCTCGCCGCCGCTCTCGATGGGAAGATGCCGTTGCCGGTCGTCGCGTTGGGCCAGCAGGTGGTGCGCGACAAGACCGGCGTGTTGCGGGAAGGTCGCATGTGGGTCCCGACCCCGAAGCAGCCGCTCGACGTGCCCGATCAGCCCGAGCAGGCGGAGGCTGCTCCGAAGAAGAAGGCGGAAAAGCGGTCGTCGCCTGCGAAGAGCGACATCGACCCCGGGGTTCGAGAGCGCGCCCAGAACCTCCTGGCGCGGCTCGGCGACGAAACCGAGAAAGGCAATCCCCGGGTCATCACCTACCAGGCTGCCTACCGGGAATTGTTTCGAAGGGCCCCTGCCAAGTGGTCACAAGGCTACACAGCGCAGGTTACCAGCGTGGCCGCAAGCACCGAGACCATCTCCATACTCGGCCTCGGTCTCGCGCGCCTCGACACGTTCGTGGTGAACAAGCAACGCAAGCCTGGCACCAGCCATTGGGATGCCGTGACGTACGAACCCGAAGAATGGGAACGCGTCTTCGGCGGTGCCGAGATGACGGACATCGTGCGCGGCGCGTAGGTAAAATGAACGCGATGCCGCGACGCGTCGACCCGGAGCGCCGAACGGCAACGGTTGTCGCCGGTCACCTCAGACCGCGGCCAGCTGACGAGTCCGAGCGATCGCGAGATGCCGCGGCTCCCTGCGACGAGGTTACCGGCGATCACGACGGCCGCGCGAGCCGCCGACGCCGCGTAGCGATCGCCGGCGGCCGCAGCGGGTTCACCCGTTCTTCTTTCTCTTCCGCGGTCCTCGAGCGCATCGTCGAACGCATGGAGGCGCTCGACGCACCACGCCAACTGGTGGTTCATGACCTGTTAAAGTACTCTCCGAGCCGTCATGAACCTCGCCCCCGGGATGCTCGTGTCGCCGAACATCCGGCTCGAGCGCGAGCTTGGACACGGCGGGATGGGCTCGGTGTGGAGCGCGTCGCACCTCACCCTCGAGACGCGCGTCGCGGTGAAGTTCATCGCCACTGAGCTGCTCGAGCAGAGTCCCGATGCGGTCGCGCGGTTTCTGAGGGAGGGCCGCGCGGTCGCGCGCATTCGAAGTCCGCACGTCGTTCAGGTCTTCGACCTCGGGACCCTTGGGGATGGTACGCCGTACATCGTCATGGAGTTGCTCGATGGCGAGAGCCTTGGGGACCTCCTCGAGCGAATCGGCCGCATCCTCTCCCCCAGCGAAGCGCTGCCCATTCTCGAACAGGTCGGCAAGGCCCTCGAGCACGCGCACGCCGCCGGCATCGTGCACCGCGACATCAAGCCTGCGAACGTCTTCCTCACTCGCTCGGGCCACGACCTCGTGGTCAAGGTGCTGGACTTCGGTATCGCGAAGCAGACGGCACTCCCGCAGGTCTCGGCTTCGACGGCGACTGGGACGTTGATGGGAACTCCGGAGTACATGAGCCCCGAGCAGGTCGTCAGCGCGAAGGACGTCGACTTTCGCGCCGACCTCTGGGCCTTTGCCGTGGTGGCGTACGAGCTGCTCGTCGGGACCGTCCCGTTTTGCGGTGAGACGCTCGGCGCCCTGATCGTCGCCATCACGCGCCACGCCTACACGCCGCCCGGGATGCGGGTCCCGGCAATTCCCCGCGAGCTCGACGCCTGGTTCGCGCGGGCGTTTGCCCCCAACCTGAATGCGCGTTTCGCGTCGGCGAAAGAGATGACGAGCTCCCTCGCCCAGGCATGCGACTCCGTCGTGGGAAGTCGACGGGCCTTCCCCGACACGCTGCCGTTCGGAGCGCTGGCTCCTCCAGCACGCGATGGGGTCGGCACGACGGTCCCAGCGGCACCGCCGGCTGCCATGCTTCGAGCGGGGCCGCCCGCGCTCGGCCTGCAGCGTCTCGTCGACTCGGAGAGCTTCATCCAGGATGCCGCGCCCCCGCCGACTGCTCCGGTTCCGGTGCGGCTGTCGCCGGGCGTGGCCTCGCCGGCAGCCCCGTCGTCGCCGGCAGCCCCGCCGACGTTCTCCGGCGCCGCGACGACTTTGTCCGGCGCTTCCGCACGCAAGCCGCTCTCCATCGTCTTGGGGGTCTCGTTGCTCGCTTTGCTTGGCGCCGGAGCAGGGGTCGCGTTCGGTCTGCGAGCGAGCGATGGCTCGACGACGTCGCGTGGCCAGAGCGTGACCACGACGAGCAGCGCGATGCCGATGGTCAGCGGGCTCGCCACGAGCGCGAGCGCGGAGGTGCCCGGAGGTGCGGCGATCGTTCCAGTACCCCCGGGGGAGTACACGATCGGTTGCTCGCCAACCGACCATCGCTGCTTCGATGACGAGAGGCCCCCCTACCGCGTCAATCTCAGCGCCTTCGGCATCTTGGTCCACGAGGTGACCGCCGAGGAGTACGACGCCTGTGTCCTCAACGGCCGCTGCGGCGAACCTGGTCAGGGGGACGCTTGCACGTGGCGGAAGCCTGGCCGCGAGCGCATGCCGATCACGTGCGTGACCCAGCAGGACGCTCGAGATTATTGCGCCTGGAAGGGCCTTGTCCTGCCCACCGAGGCGCAGTGGGAGGTGGCGGCTCGCGGTCGAAGCGGCGGCGATTTCCCGTGGGCCGGGGATGCCATCGACTGCTCGCGAGCAGCGGTCGACCATGGCTGCGGTACGAAGGGACCGCTCATCGTCGGTTCGCGCCCCGCCGACGCGTCGTGGGTGGGTGCACGCGACATGGCGGGCAATGTACGGGAGTGGACAGCCTCACAGTACACGGCGTATCCCGGCGGAAAAATCGACGCACAGACCCGTGGCGCGGTGAACCGCGGCGCGAGCTGGGTGATGACCTCCAAGGATGCCAACACCTTGCACACACGCGGGGTCGATGCGGCCACGGAGCGGCGGCCGGATCTGGGGTTCCGGTGCGTCCGACCATGAGGAGATGGGTGATGGGGAACTTCGAGACGACGATGATCATGGGCGCCCTCGCCGCGAGCCTGGGAGCCACCTCGGTCGCGAGCGCGCAGTGCAAACCTCCGAAGACCGCGTACCAGGGTCGCTGCGTGTACCCGGACGAGATCCCGGTGGGGCCCGCTCCGCGCGCGCCCCAGCCCGCGAGCGCGACCAAGCCGCCTCCGAGGCCGAAGGCGCCGCCTGCGACCGCCGAGGTGCAACCGCTTCCGCCCCCGAGTGGCTCGGCCGTGAAGCCCGAACCGTCGAACGCCGCGTTGCCCTCGACCGCGCCGACGCCGGAGCGCGAGCCTTCGAGGGTGGCTGATGCGCCAAACTCACGGGCGGTGGAGCCCGGCCGTACGGAGCTGGACCGACCTGAGCCCGCGCCGGTCTCTCCTTCGAGTCCGCGCTCACCTACCATGGCGTATGTAGGGTTCGGCCTGGCTGGCCTTGGCCTCGTCGTTGGGACGGCGACGGGGATCGCCGCGCTGGCGAAGGACAAGGCGCTCGTCTGCCCGAACAACCTGTGCCCGCCCGAATCCGAGGCGGAGCTGAAAAGCGTGATGGGGCTGGCCCACGCATCGACCGCGAGCTTCGTCATCGCCGGGGTCGGTGCGACGCTCGGTGTGGTCGGCCTCTTCTGGGGTCGCGAGGCTGCGAGCACGACGGTGCTCGTCGGCCCCGGCTCGGTCGGCCTTCAGGGGAGGTTCTGAGCCATGCGAGCACTACGCTTGCCTCTCCGGCGAGGACTCGGCCTCTCCGTGTTCGTGTACGCGCTTTCGGGCTGCGAGCTCGTGGTGGACGCGAACGACTACGTCGTCGACGGCACGACGCCGTCCGGTGCGAGCGGAACGTCCGCTGCGGCAGGAGGCTCGGTGACGACGTGCCCGGCCGACATGAGGCCCGTGGTCGGAGGGCCCTCGGGGAATTTTTGCGTCGACACCTACGAGGTCGATGCCAAGGCGTTCGCGGACTGCAAGCAGCAGGGCCAGTGCCCACAGGACGGGGCGAAAGTCGGGCAGCAATGCATTCCGGGGACGCCAGGAATGCCTGCCAATTGCCTCACCTGGGAGCAAGCCAACGCGTACTGCGCCTCAAAGGGACGCCGACTCCCGACCGAGCCGGAGTGGAAATTCGCGGCTGTTGGTACGAGCGGAAATCTCTACCCCTGGGGGAGCATGAGCCCAAGCGACCAAGCCTGCATCAACCGCGTAGACTTCAGCCCCGGCGGCTCCCAAGGGCCTTGCAAGCTCACCGATCACCCGAAGGATATCTCCGTCTTCGACGTGTTTGGCATGGGAGGGAACGTCCACGAATGGACTGCCGATCAAGGCAAAGTCATGGGCGACCACGTCTTCAAGGGAGGAAGCTGGAAGCAGGAACTGTACGATGTCTGGAACGTCCAAAGGTCCGGAGCAGGACACCAGGCTGAGGACGCCGTGGGCTTCCGATGCGCCGTCACGCTGAAGTGACCGAGACGTTCCCATGAGGGCAGTCGCTCAAGCAGCCTCCCACGCTCGATGTGCGCGGGCCCGCTCGTGGCTTGCCTTCGTCGTGGTGAGCGCGATGCTCGCCGTCGCCGGCTGCGAAGCCATCGTGAACGCGAGCCGCTACGAGGTGGGAGGCGAACCCGGCACTGGCGGGCCACTGCCACAAGCGGCGCGACCACGAGCACCGGCATCACCTGCGAAGGCGGCCTCACCCGTTGCGGCGAAGCGTGCGTCGACACCGCCAGGAGCATCGCCCACTGCGGCGAGTGCGGAACCCAATGTGGCGCGACGAGCCAGTGCCTCTCGGGAATGTGCAGCCTGTGCGAGTTCAAGCTGGCGCCCAAGGTGGATTACCCGACCGGAACCGAACAGTTCTCCGTCATTCTTCGCGATTTCGACCAAGACAGTCGACTCGACCTGGCAGCGGCCTATTCGTCCGGCAGCATCAGTGTACGTCTCAACAAGGGCGATGGATCGCTCGCCTCCCCCTCGAGTTACGCAGCCGGCGCAAGTCCGCTCGCACTCGCGGCAGCCGACCTCAACGAAGACGGAACGATTGACATCGCCGCGGCGAACTACGGTTCGAACTCGGTGAGTGTCTTCGTAGGAAAAGGCGACGGCACCTTCACCGCGCATGTCGAATTCCCGACCGGAGCGATGCCCTACGGAATTGTCGCACGCGACTTCGACCTGGATGGCCACATCGACCTCGCCACGGCAAACAACCAGGGGAACTCCGTGACGCTCTTGTCTGGCAAAGGAGACGGGACCTTCACGGTCAAGGGAAGTTCCGGCGTCGGGTCGACGCCTTATTTCCTCGCCGCCGGCGACCTGAATGGGGACGGTGCACAAGACCTTGTGAATCCCAATTTCCAGGGAAACACCGTTAGCGTCCTCTCAGGCAAGGGCGACGGTTCTTTCGAGAAGAACGTCGAATACAACACCGGCGTGTCGCCGATCGGGGTCGCAATCGCGGATGTCGATGGTGACCTCGAACTGGACATCATCGTCGCGAACTTTGGAAGCGCCTGGGTCACCGTACTTTACGGGAAGGGCATGACCTTCACGGCGCAAGTCAATTACCCCACGGAGCCGAGGTCCGGCGCCGTCGAGGTCGGCGACCTTAACGGCGACGGCAAGGCAGACCTCGTGGTTGCGAACCACGACGCCGGGACGGTCAGCATCCTTTGGGGCGGCACACCGGACCCTTTCACCACGAACCACACCGTCGCCACTGGCGCCAAGCCCCGCGCGCTGGCCCTCGGAGATCTGAACGGCGATGGCAAGCTCGACCTGGCCGTGGGCAACAACGGCAGCGCCAGCGTCAGCGTCTTCCTGAACGCCTCGTGCGAGTAGTCCCCCAACTCGAGCCTCGGCCACCTCGCACCAAACCAATTCGTTCCGACCTGCCCCGCGACCTTTCCCCCCGGCTCCACGGGACGATGGCCTCGCGGCCGACTCCTCGACTTCCTGGCGCCCCGCGTTCGCTTCCGCGAGAACCGGTGAACGCCTGCCTCCCACACGCGGCGACCTCGCCCCCGTCATCGCGCTGCGGCGCCACCGCTTCGTGCCGAGGTGCGCGCGGCAATCGTAGCGATTTCCCAGGGGGAGCTGCAGTCGGAGCCGACCGAACACGGCGTCCCGAGCGAGGGGACGCGGCGCTGCGAACGCGCGACGACGAGCCACCCACTCTCTGCGGCTGACGCCAAGTGAACACTCAGGCGGCAACTGCCTTGACGCTTGCCGGGAGGCTCGGGTGCTTGGCACGTCGGGACCGAGCGTGGCGGGCGCGCCCCGCAGCGATGGCGCCCGCGCATCAACAGGGGGCAGGCTCGAGGTCGGCCTCGAGGGGGCCCGCCGCCGAGCGCGCGCTCGCGGCACGCGTCGTCTTGCCTCGTGGCATCACCCGATCGCCGACCGCGACGGCGAGCATCTTGCGGAAGCGCGTGAACACCCCTTCCTGCACGTAAGGCACGCCGTACTTCGCGCAGAGCGCCTTCACCTTCGGCTGCACGCGGCGGTAGGCGAGCATCGAGATGTCGGGGAAGACGTGGTGCTCGATCTGGTAGTTGAGCCACAGCTGCGCGAAGTCGAGCAGCTCGGTGCCGGTGTGGTAGTTCACCGAGCCCGCGACCTGCCGCACCATGCGCTCGGCCTTCGATGCGGGGCGCTCGTCGAAGCGCGGGATGTCCTCGCCGGTGTGGTTCGGGCCGACGACGATGAAGGTGTGCACGTTCGTCACGAGATCGGCGACCAGGGAATTGGTGAAGGCCGACGCGGCCGCGAGCGGTCCGAGCGGCGCAAACAGGAGCGGCGTCAGGACGAAGTGCACGCCGGCCGCGGGGAGGTAGCAACGCCACCAGAGGTCGCGCAGGTGCCCGCGATCGTCGGGTCGCTCGGCCTCGGTGTCGCCGGCGCGGCCACGAGCGAGCCGGGCATCCCGATCGAGCAACGCGCGGAGCGTCTTCGGCGCGTAGTACGAGGTCCGCCAGGTCAACGAGAGGATCGTCATCAAGGCGTAGCGTGCCGCCACCGGCAGCTCGCGGAGATCTTCGGTGTTGCGTTCGATCAAGTCCGGATCGGCCTCTTCACCCGTGTGCGTGTGGTGCAGCACGTTGTGCTCGTAGATCCACGCCTCGGGGAGCATCCAGTCCGGCCAGTCGATGAAGCGTCGCCAGCCGTGGGCGAACACCTTGCTCGTGTACCGCGCCGGAACGCCCGGCACCTTGTCGTAGCCGCGGTGCCCGCAGTGGTGCATCAAGAGCCACCGCGTCGAGCGACCGATCGCGAGGCCGAACACGCTCACCGGGTTTGGTCCGAGCCACGCCGTCGCGAGCCCGACCGCGGTCGCGGTGTGCCCCCAGCGCTCGATCTTGCGCAGGTGAGCGAGATCCTCCGCGCCCTGCGAGGCATCGACCTCGCGGCGCAGCTCGAGCAACTCGGCGAGAAATCCCTCGGCGTCGATGCCGGAGAGGTCGACAGTGGGTGCGTTGGACATGGGTTTCGGTCGGCTCGCGTGCGTGCGGACGGGCCCCGGTGCGCCACGGCGACGCCCGAGCCTACACCCACCATCCTCGAGGCGGTTTCTGTTCCACGAGAGGGGCGTCGTCAATGTCATTCGGCCCGTCCGGGGGACATGGCCTACCCTCCGCGCCCCGATGGTCTTCGCTGCGATCGCACGACCGCTCCTCCGCCTCTCCGCCCTCGTCGGGCTCGCGTTCGCCGCGCTCCGCTGCGCGGACGAACCCAGCGCCCTGCCCGTCGACCCGACGAGCTCGTCGTCCGAGACCACCACCGTCGGGACCGGCGGCACCGGCACGGGCGGCGGTGGCGGCGCCACAGCGGGTGCCGGGGGCGAGGCGAGCGGCGGCGGCGCGCCCATCACCCCACCGGGGGACTGCTCGAAGGAGGGCGGTCAGGCCTGCGGTGGCAACGGCATCGGAGGCCCCCCGGACACGCTGTACGTGTGCCAGGGCGGCCAATACGTCGTCGACCATGTCTGCAAGAGCGCCTGCGAGCCGATGCCGAACGGTGTGCCCGATCGCTGCCCCGAGGACGTGGTCGCACCGAAGGCCCTCGTCGCCTCCCTCGAGGTGAAGCCCTACGTCGAGTCGTCGTGCGAACCGACGACGTACGACGGCTGGCCCTACGAGGCGAAGGTGTGCACGTACTCGGCCGGCGGGCTCAAGGCCACGGTCACGGTCGCGAACCCGCCCGCCGCGCGGGTCGCCCAGTGGATCGCCGACGCTTCCAATTTCATCCCGGCGCTGTGGCACCTCCGAAAGAGCGCCCCGGACTCGTACGAGCAGGGCCTCATCACGATCGCGAAGCACACGCTCGGGCAGTCCTCGCGCATCTTCCCACTCGAGGGCGGCATCATCGAGAACATGGGCAACGGCTACGTGAATTACCCGTTCCTGAAGGGCGTCACGCAAGGCTGCAATTCGGGCTGTTACTGCCGCATCAACTCGCTCCATCGCACGGACTACTGCGGCTTCGTCGCCTTCCTCGGGGACGCGACCTACGACGCGTGCATCGCCAAGGTCGGGGCGTCGCAGTTCACCGCAGGCTGGAGCAACCAGTGCCTGCAGAACCACATCGACTCGTGGGAGTCCCCGTCGAACGCGCACTTCCGCGCGCGCGCGTGGCAAGCGAACAAGGAAGTGAAGGCCGAGTGCACCGGCGCGAACGACTGCTCGGCGAGCAAGGTCCTCGCCATGGTCTTCGACGCCTACAACTGAGCGCGATCCGAACAGCAGGATCCGCGCGCTTCCGCTCACCCACCCGGGACGTGGACGCTCGGTCGATTCGCGGTCTCGATCAGGTGTTGAAAGAAGCTCTGCGCCGCGAACACCCGCGGCTCCGGACCGATCGGTGGAGCCACCGGCACGAGCCGCGACCCCTCCCAGGCGAGCCACCTGAGGCGCGGATCGTCGAGCGGGAGCGCCGCGTCGACGCGTGCCTCGTCCGCGCGCCCCACGGCGTCGAGGTGCGTCACCGTGAAGGTGAGCGGCCCCGCGCGAAACGACGCTCCGAGGCGCAAGGGCGTCGCCGCGCTGCGTGAGAGCTGATCCGTCGCGCTCCGAACGAAGCCCCCGTCGCAGCGGACGCTGAACGAATCCGCGTCGAGCCCGCGCAGCGTCACGGTGCGGTTGCCGTTGGCGAGCGGGAAGGCCGCGGGGACCTTGCGACCCAGCTCGGCCGCGAGCATGGGCAGGTAGCCGAAAAACCCGAGGTCTGGCGCGTTCACGACGAGGACGGTCGTTGCGCCGGTGGGATCTTCGGGCAGGCTCGCGGCGAACGAGCCGAACGAGTCCTCGAGCACGACCATCGAGCGCGCCCCGTTCGCGAGGAGCAGCGGCGAGGCGACGACCCGGTAGAGCGCGAGCAGGGGCAGGAACGCGAACGCGAGGTGACGCGCAGGGCGCCACGGCTCGAGGGTGCCCTCGAGCCACGCGAGGAGCGCGCCGGCGACGAGCGGGAGCATGAACACGCCCGAGAACAACACGAGCCGCCCCATGGGCTGCGTGCCACACGGTGGGATCAGCGTGAGGACCGCGGCGAGCGCGAGGAAACGGCTCGACGCGTCGCGAACCACCTGCGGGCCGATAGCGCTCGCGAAGGCGGCGACGAACCCAAGACCGAGCACGACGGCGCCGACGCGCTGCGCGTCGCTGATCATCACCCAGAAGTCGGCGAGCTGGTTTCCGAGGTTCAGCGAGACGAGCACCGGCCAGTGGAGGAGCGCGTGCGAGAGGGCGTGCAGCGGCTCCCGCGCGAGGTCGAGGTACATGCCCGAGCCATGGACGCCGTGACCACCGACAACGTAGCCCGCCGCCCAGATCGCGTGGGGAACGAGATGAACCCCGAGCGATCGGAGGCGTCGCCCGGGCGGGGTCAGCGTGAGCGCGTGGGCCACCAGCGCGAAGGCCGTCGCGATGCCGGCTTCGGCGGACCAGAGCCCGAGCAACACGAAGATCGGCGCGCGCACCCTGGCGCGACGGTCGTCGTCGCGGACCGCGCGATCGTGCGCATCGATGGCGAGCACGCCGAAGATCGCCGCGAGGATCGAGTTCCGCTGAGCGAGCCAGCCGGCCACGATCCCGTGGTGCCCGTCGAGCGCATAGAGTGCGGTCGCGAAGCCGGCGATGCCGCCCTGCGCCGGTGCGCCCTCGCGCCCGAAGAACCGCACGAGAAAGCGATGAACGACGACGACGAGCAGGCCGTAGGCCGCGAGCGAGATCGCATGCATCGCCCACGTCGATGCGCCCAAGAGCCGAAATTCCGCGAAGTGAAGGAGGGACGCGAGCGGCCGGAAAAAGTTGAGGCGCACCTCGTCGTCGGCGAACCAGGGGTTGACCCCGTGCTTGCGGAGAAACGCGAGCGTCTCGGGCCCGTCGTAGAACGCGAAGAGCCGGTGCGGGGCACGGAGCATCTCGGGAAATCGCGGATCGCCCACCGACATCGCGCGCAGCCAGCGGTCGTCCATGCGGAGCCCGTGGCCGAGCGTCGGCGCGAGCAGGACCAGGGACACGACGAGCGCGACCCACGGAGTCCAGGGACGCGTGAGCACGGCAGCGAGGCGGCGACGGCGCGAACGCGCCGCGGGTGGTGACGTCGAGACCGGGGCCCTCATCGCATCAGCTCGGCGGCAAGAGTTGACGCAGGCGATGGGCCTGCAAGGCGACCCGGCGCTCGGCAGACGCGAGCTGGTCCGTCATGCGCCCGATGAGCAGCGACGGCGTGATCGTGGTGGCGATGAACGCCGCGCAGAGGACGGCCATCGTCGCCTCGAGCGGCACCTCGAGGGTCGGCGACCAGACCGTGAAGCCGTCGATGCGGTTCGAAACGTAGTAGGTGACGTCGAGCCCGACGAGCGACGCGATCACCGGCAACACGAGCGCCGCGCTCGAGAGGGCGATGGCCTCCCAGCGCAGCCTGCGCTCGCCGCTCATCGCGTAGACGATTGCGTTCGTGACCGCGTAGACGGGCGTCAAGATCAGTGGTCCGTAGAAGAGGCCGAACGAGGTCACGCAGAGCGTGGAGACGACGAGCGAGAGCCGCAGCATCCCCTCGGTGACGCGAGAGCGTCCGGCTAGCACCGTCGCGAGCAGCGAGTTCGCGGCGACCAGGCTCACGACGACCCCGAGCCGAAGCGCGTTCGTCACCCCCATCGCGGCGAAAAAGGGCACCGCGATGGCCCACGCGATGGCCCGCACCCGGACGACGCGCAAGAGCCCGCGTCTGCGCTCGTCCTCGAGGGCCTCGAGCTCGGGGACGGCTTGCTCGGGGTCCTCGTCCGACAAGGAAAAGAGCTGACGCAAGAGGTCGAGGGCCGCGACGCTCGTGGGATCGAGCGCGAGCGCACGGCCGACCTCACGGAGCGCCTCGATGCGCGAGGTCGACACGGCGGCGAGCGATCTCGCGCGGGCCACATGCTCGTCGGCGAGCTCCCGGCGCCGCACCTCGTCGCGCTGGCCATCGAGGAAGCGCTCGACCGCCTCGGCGAGCTCGCGGGCGGACGTGATCCGCTCCTTCGGCTCAATCGCGGTGGCGCGACGCACGAGGGCGAGCAGCTCCGGCGGGATCCGCTCGGTCGAGGGCCGCTCCTCGAACGGCGGGGTCGGACCGGTGAGGGTGGCGGCGAGCACCGCCTGAAGCGAGCCTTGCCCGTGAAGCGGCTCGCGCGCGAGGATCTCGTAGAGGATCGCCCCAGCCCGTAGACGTCCGTCCGCCCATCGAGGAGCTCGAGGGCCCCCGCGGCCTGTTCGGGTGCCATGTAACCCGGAGTTCCGAGCCCCGAGCCCGCCAGCGTCTCGCCCTTGCCGCGCTCCGCGGGATCGGGGCCGCCCGAGATGTCGTCTTCCCCGGAAAATCGCAGGCGGGCGAGGCCCCAGTCGATGACGTAGACCTCACCGAAATCGCCCAGCATGACGTTGGCGGGCTTGAGGTCGCGGTGCAAAACGCCGCGGCGATGGGCGTACTCGAGCGCGAGGGCGACCTGCACGAACGCCGCGAGCAGGCGGCGGAGCGGATACTTCGCCACGGCCTCGGGCTCGTCGAACGCGAGCTTGCCGAGCACCGTCTCGAGGCTCTCCCCGCGGAGCCGCTTCATCGTGAAGAAGAGCCGCTGCTCCTCGGTCAAGCCGAGATCGTAGATCGGCACGATCGCGGGGTGCTCGAGCTGGCCCTGCACGCGCGCCTCCCGCAGGAACCTGTCGCGGGCGAACTCCTCGACCTCGGGACGCATCGTCTTGATCGCGACGTCGCGACCGACGACCTTGTCGCGCGCGAGCCGAACCTCGCCCATCCCGCCCTCGCCGAGCAAGCCGCGCGGCTGATAGCGAGCGGAGAACGCGGTCGCCCGTGGCGGCTCGTCGTTGGGAGTCTTGGGAAACGGCTCGGTGCTGCCCAGCGAGAACAGGCTCCGAAACGAGACCGGCGCCGAGGTGTCCTCGTCGAGCACCTCGGTCTCCAGCGGGCCACGCGCCCTCGGTGCACCGCCCGCCGGCGGCATCACCTGGGTCTTCGCGGTCTCGAGGTCCCGGTCCTGCATCGGGTCTCAGTCTAGCCTGGGGTCGTCCGGCGACCCCAGGGAACTCCATCGACGCCGCTTGCTCCTGTCCGGCTCGCGACCATAATGCCGCGCGATGAACGTGTTGCCCGAGCTCGACGCGCTGGCCGAGGGCGCCCTCCTCCGACCGTTGCCCGAGCTCGCGTCGATCGTGGTCTCGGGACCGGACCGGCTGACGTGGCTCGGCGGCATGCTGACGAGCGACGTGAAGGGCCTCCTCCCGGGGAGCGCCGCGCGGTCGCTCGTCGTCAACAAGACGGGCCGCCTCCAGTCCGAGGTGTGGCTGCTCGTCGAGCCCGAGCGGGTGCTGCTCGCCGTGCCGCGGGCCCTCGCCTCCTCCCTCCGCGAGCACCTCGAGGGCTACCTCGTCATGGAGGACGTCGAGCTCGCGAGCGACGAGCGTACGAGCTTCTGGGTCGCCTTCGGACCGCGCTCGGGTGACGTCGCGGTCGACGCCGCGCGCATCGGCGGCACGACCGGCAGCGGCACCCTCGTCGGCCTCGCGTTCGTGCTCGTCGCGTTGCCCCCGGGCGCGACGCGCAACGCGCTCGAAGCCTTGACCGCACACAACCGCGCGGTGCTCGCGACGCCCCATGGGTGGACGCGCGCGCGCATCGAGCACCTGCTCCCCGAGGCCGGGATCGACTACGAGCCCGGGTGCTATCCCCAAGAGGCGCGGCTCGAGCGCTTCGCGGTGTCCTTCCAGAAGGGCTGCTATGTCGGACAGGAGGCGGTGTTCATGCTCGAGAAGCGCGGTCATCCGCCGAAGCGGCTCGCCCGCCTGCGGGTGCGTGGGCAGTCGGCGGTCGCCCTCGGCGAGGAGGTGCTCGCCGACGACGGCAGCGTGGCCGGCCACGTGACGAGCAGCGCCCCCGATGGCGAGGACGCCTGGGTGCTCGCGATGCTGCGCTACAAGCACGCGACGAACGGCACCGTGCTGCGCATCCGCGAGGCGACCGCGACGGTCGCGGAGCCGCCAGCCTGACCGCGAGCGAGGAGGCCAGCGCGGCGTTGGTCACTCCCGCGCGCGATGCGAGTAGCGACGCTCGGCGCCCACGGTCATCTCGCCCCGCAGATCGTCCTGCATGAGGCCGCGCACCGCGTCGGGAGCGAGGCCCCTGGCCAGCAAATAACTGAGCTTCGTCAGCGCCGCCTCGGGCGTCAGGTCGGCGCCGGGCACCACGCCGACCTCGGCGAGCGCCTTGCCCGCGGCGTAGGTGCTGCTCACCGTGCCCTTGTGGCACTGCGTGCAGTTGACGATGACGACACCGCGCGCCGTCGCCTCCGCGAGCGCGTCGAGCAGATCGCGCCGGCGATCGGGCGCGTTGCCGCTGCCGTAGGTCTCGAGCACCACGCCTTCGAGCGGCGGCCTGAGGAAGTTCGAGAGCGTCTCGGCCGTGATTCCGGGGAAGAGGCGCAACGCCGCGACGTTGGGGTTCATCGACGTCTGCACGCGGAGCGGTCGCTCGCCGGGCCGACGAATGCGCTCCCACTTCGCGTCGATGTCGACCCCGACCTCGACGAGCGGCGGAAAATTTCCGGACCAGAACGCGTCGAAGCCCGAAGCATCCTGCTTCTGCGCGCGATTCCCTCGCAGGAGCTTGTGCGCGAAATACAGGCAAACCTCGGGGATCTCGAACTGCCCCGCGATCGTCAGCGCGCCGAGGAGGTTGTCGAGCGCGTCGGTCCGGGCGGTCGAGAGCGGGATCTGCGAGCCCGTCAGGATCACCGTCTTGGCGAGGTCCTCGAGCATGAACGACAGCGCCGAGGCCGTGTACGCCATCGTGTCGGTGCCATGCAGGACGACGAATGCGTCGTAGGCCTCGTACGAGCGGCCGACGTCCTCCGCGATCCGCGCCCAGTCGCCCATGCCCATGTTCGAGGAGTCGAGCAGCGGCTCGTACTCCTTCACCGTCAGCGCGACGCGCCGCCCCTCGCGAGACGGCGGCGTGACGAAGATCCGGCACCCGTCCGCGACCGTCACCGGAACGCGCGCATCGTGAAACTGCGGCAACGCCTCGAGCTGTTCGCCGAGGTAGCCCGGGCTCGGCACGTGACCGCGGCCGCTCGCCTTCATGCCGATCGTACCGCCGGCGTAGAGCACGAGGACGCGCGCGGGATCGTTCATCTCGGGACCCAGAATCATGTCGGCGGTTCGCGGTGGAATCAAGTGCCGATCCTGCATGCCGCGGCGCGTCAATCCGCCTGAAAAAAGCCGGCGCGCGGGGCGGCTCCCCGACGTCGAGTCTGGTAGTGTGCCGCGGGTTTCAAAAGGTGCTCGAGATGCAAACCGAGGTCGTCCGCAAAGTCCTGTCCCTCGCGCAACAAGCGGTGAAGGAGACTCACCGTGATCGGCTCGACGCGTACATCCACGCGTACTGCCGCGCGATCCCGCCCGAGGTGCTCGCGGAGGTCGACCCGAATCGGCTGCTCGCCTTCACGATGGATCGCTTCGCGTTCCTCGAGGAAGACTTCGCGCGCACCGTCAAGGTCGTGATCCGCGACCCCGAGTCGACGCTCCTCGGCGAGGAGACGCCCTGCACGGTGATCGAGACCCGGCTGCCCGACTGCGCCTTCGTGGTGCGGACGATCAAGGCGTTCTTGCGCCAGCAGGGCCTTCAGATCCAGTTCGTCCTGCACCCGATCCACGGCGTCATCCACGAGAGCGGCCAGATCACCGGCATCGATCGCGATCGCGGTCGCGGCACCCGGATCTCGCAGGTGTACATGCAGGTGAGCCCGATCGCAGCCGACCGTCGCGACGCGCTCCGCGCCGATCTCGAATCGCGCCTCGGGGCGCTGCTCATCGTCAACGGCGAGCATGGCCTCGTGCGCGAGCGCTTCGAGCACGTGCGCGGCTTCCTGACCGCGCTCAGCACCGGCAACGGCGTCCGCGCGAGCGAGGCGACCGAGGCCCTCGAGCTTTCCGACTGGCTCGCCGACGACAACTTCGTATTCGGCGGCTACGCGTTCTACCCCTACGAGGGCTCGGGCCGCGTCAAGGCGCCGGAGCGCCGCCACGGCCTCTTCGCGACGACCGACCACGCGCTCGAGGAGGTGATCGGTGAGATCGTGGCCACGCGCCGGAACCGCGAGGAGCTCTACTCGTTCTACCGTACCGACTACACCACGGTGGTCCGCTCGGTCGCGCAGGTGCGCTACTTCGGCGTGGCGCAGCCCGGCACCGACGGACGCCCGACCGGCGAGCACGTGTTCGTGGGTCTCATCTCCACGCGGGGCCTCAAGCAGCCGAACCGACGCGTCCCGGTCGTCGCGAAGCGCATCCAGGAGGTGATGGCGAGCCTCGAGGATCAGCCCGGCAGCTACACCTACGGCAAGGTCCACGCGATCCTCGATTCGATCCCGCTCGAGGACCTCTTCTACTGGACGACCGACGAGATCCGCGAGATCGCCGACCAGTTCCGGCTCGTCGAGTCGAAGGACCAGGCGCGCGTGTTCGTCTGGCGGCGCAAGGGAGGCCGCCGCGTCAGCGTCGTGTGTGTGGTGCCGCGGATGCGCTTCTCCGAGGCGATGCGGGAGCGGCTGTCGCAAGAGATTGGTCGTGCGCTCGGTGCACCGAAGCTCCGCGAGTACCGCGCCGAGACCGATGACGAGTCACCGATCCGCATGCACTTCACGGTGGGACGCTACCGCCCAGGCGTCGCCGACGGCGACCTCGACGGGCTAAAAGAGAAGCTCGAGGTCCTGCTCGAGAGCTGGGACGACCAGCTCCGTCGGCTCGTCTTCAAGCGCTACCGCGGTCGCGCCGACGCCAGCTCGCAGTCGCGCTACCTCGCGACGGTCGCGTCCGCCCAGGAAATCTGGTCGCGCTACGGCGGGCGCTTCTCGGAGTCGTACAAGGGGCAGGTGTCGCCCGAGATGGCCCTCGCCGACATCGCCTTGATGGAACGCATCGACGACGGCAACGGCATCTCGGTCTCGCTCGTGCTGCTCGGTGAAGACGCCGATCGCCACACGTCGCTGCGGCTGTTCTCGCGCTCCGAGCTGCTCTTGAACGACGTCGTGCCGGTCCTCCAGCAGATGGCGCTCCGCGCGACGAGCCGCCTCGCCGAGCGCATCGCGACCGGCTCGGGCACGGTCCACATCACCTGCTTCGAGATCAACGGCGTCGACGGCAGGGCGATCGACGACGAGACGACGCTCGAGCGGCTCGGCACCATCGTGCGGCTTGTCCTCTCGGGCCACCTCGCGAACGATCGCTTGCTCGGGCTCGGCTACCTCGCGGGCCTCGACTGGAAGCAGATCGATCTGCTCATCACCTACCGCAACTACTTCACCCAGGTGTTCCCGGGTTACGCCTCACAGACCGTCGACGAGACGCTCCTGAAGCACCCCCAGGCCGCCGCGCTCGCGTCCGAGTACTTCCACGTCAAGTTCTCGACCGAGCGCGAAGAGCCGGCCACCGAGCGCCTCGCGAGCCTGCTGCCGCCGATCTCCGCCCGCTACGACGAGCTCTTGCAGAAGGTCACCGTGATCCAGGAGGACGCGATCCTGCGGCGCTTCTTCGACCTCTTCGAGGCGACCCGACGCACGAACTATTTCCGCGGCGCCCGCGGCGACGTGATTTCGATCAAGTTGGAGAGCAACGCGATCGAGCACATGCCTCGCCCGTGCCCGCTGTTCGAGATCTACGTCCACGGTCCGGGCGTCGAGGGCATTCACCTGCGCGGCGGCAAGGTCGCACGCGGCGGGATCCGGCACAGCGACCGCGTCGACGACTTCCGCACCGAGGTGCTCGGCCTCCAGCGCACGCAGACGCTGAAGAACACCGTGATCGTGCCGGTCGGCTCGAAGGGCGGCTTCATCACGAAGAAGCATTTTACCGATCGCGCGCAGATGGGCGCCGAGGCGAAGCGCCAGTACGAGGCGTTCATCGCCGGCCTGCTCGACGTCACCGACAACTACCAGGCGAGCGGGATCGTTCCGCCGCCCGGCGTCGTGCGCTACGACCAGGACGACCCGTACCTCGTCGTCGCCGCCGACAAAGGGACCGCCCACCTCTCGGACACCGCGAACGGCATCTCGGCGCGCTACGAGTTCTGGCTCGATGACGCCTTCGCCTCGGGTGGCTCGGCCGGGTACGACCACAAGGCAATGGGCATCACCTCACGCGGAGGCTGGACCAACGTCGAGCGCCACTTCCGCGAGATGGGTACGGACATCCGCCAGACGTCGATCCGCGTCGCCGGCGTCGGCGACATGAGCGGCGACGTGTTCGGCAACGGCATGCTGCTGAACGACAAGCTGAAGCTCGTCGCGGCCTTCAACCACAAGCATATCTTCCTCGATCCGACGCCCGAGCCGGCCAGCTCCTACGCCGAGCGGCAGCGGCTCTTCAAGCTGCCGGGCTCTCAGTGGAGCGATTACGACGCGAGCGCGATCTCAAGGGGTGGTGGCGTGTTCGAGCGGGCCGCCAAGGAGATCGTGCTGTCGCCCGAGGCGAAGGCGCTCCTCGGCATGACGGCGAACGTCGTCTCCGGCCCCGATCTCGTCCGCGCGATCCTGATGCTCGACGTCGACCTCGTCTGGTTCGGCGGCATCGGCACCTACGTCAAGGCGAGCGTCGAGAGCAACGCCGAGGTCGGCGACAAGGTGAACGACAACGTGCGCGTCAACGCGAACGAGCTCCGCGCCAAGGTGATCGGCGAGGGCGCGAACCTTGCGGTCACCCAGCGTGCCCGCACCGAGTACCTGCTGCTCGGCGGGCGCAGCAACACCGACGCCATCGACAACTCCGCCGGCGTCGACTGCAGCGATCACGAGGTCAACCTGAAGATCCTGTTCGCGCCGCTGATGGCCTCGGGCGCGCTCGAGCGGCGGGCGCGCGACGCGTTCCTCCGCGAGATCGAGCCGGATGTCGGGCTCGCGTGCGTGAAGGACAACTACCTGCAGAGCGCCCTGCTCTCGATGGAGCAGCTCCGGACGAAGAAGAGCGGCGAGCGTTTCCTCGACGTGCTGGCCTACCTCGATCGGAACGGCCTGAGCCGCGCCGCCGAGCACATCCCGAGCGACGAAGAGCTCCGCGGCTGGCTCGCGACCGGGCGTGGGCTCACGCGCAACCTGCTCGCGGTGCTGGTCGCCCACACGAAAAATGACCTGTTCCCGCGCGTGCTCGCCTCGACGATCCCCGATCTGCCGTTCGTCGAACCCTACCTGTTCGACTACTTCCCGAAGAAGGTGACCGAGACCTACCGCGGGCAGATCCAAAACCATCACCTCCGTCGCGAGATCGTCGCCACGGTCGTGACGAATGCGGTCGTGAACCAGGCGGGCTGCACGCTGCTCGTCGACCTCGCCCGCGAGACTGCCCTGCCCGTCGACCAGCTCGTCGTGCGCTACCTGATCTGCGACGAGCTCGTCGGTGGCCGCGCGCTCCGCGAAGCCATTCACGGCTGGGACCTCGTGGTTCCGTCGGCCGAGCAGTACGCGGCCCTCATCGCCATCGAGGACACGCTCGTCGCGCTGCTCCGCTGGTGGCTGTGGAACGAGTCGGCGTGGCGCCTGATGAGCGACGGCGTGAAGGCGCTGCAGCGCGAGTTCGACGAGGCGACCGACGCACTGCTCGACGGGCTCGAGGGGGCGCACCGCACGGCTTACGATGCGCGTGTCGCCGAGCTCGCGCAGAAGGGCTTCGCCCCGACGCTCGCGGGCCGCATCGCCCGCACCGGCTTGATGCGCGACGCCTTCGCGGTGCTCGCGGCCGCGCGGGACGGCAGCGTGCCGGTGACCAACGCGGCGGCGAACTACCTGCGGGCCGGGCAGTCGCTCGAGCTCGACACCTTCCACGAGGTCCTCGCGACGCAGCTCCCGGCGAACACCTGGGAGCGGCGCTTCTTGGTCTCGCTCGAGCGCGAGGCCGCGAGCGTGAGGCAAGCCGCGACGCGGAAGCTCGCGACCGACGCGTCGCTCCCCGAGCGGAACTTCGAGCGCGTGGTGCGGATTGGCGACGCGCTGCGGATGGTGCGGCAGCTCGGCGCCGGCGGCCTCGTGCCGCTGTTCCTCATCCTCGAGGACTACCGCGCGCTCCTCAACGACGAGCCGATCCCCGCGACCGGATCGCGCACCGGGATCCCGGCCGGCCGCGTCTCGATGATGCCTCCCCCGGGCGAGTGAGCCGCCGAGCCGGCCCCGCTCGGGCGACACCTCGATCGAGGGATTCCGCAGCGGGCGACACCGCGATCGGGGCTCACACCTGGTTCGACGCGGCGCGGAGGAGCCTCGAGCGCAAGGAGCACGCGAGGACCGGAGCGCAGCATACGGGCTGGTATGTGAGCACCGGACCGCAGCGGGCGACACCGCGATCGGGGCTCACACCGCGCCGCGTCAGTGGAAGAGGAGCCAGTAGGCGAGGGTCACCGGCGCGGTGATCAGCACCGCGTCGATCCGGTCGAGCATGCCGCCGTGCCCGGGGACGATGCCACCGGAGTCCTTCACGCCGGTTGAGCGCTTGATCAGCGACTCACCGAGATCGCCGAGGATCCCGAGCACGCCGCCGACGACGGCGAGGACGACGGCATCACGGACCGAGAGCGACGGGACGACGAGCGCGCGCGTCGCGAGCGTGAACGCGATCACCGAGAGGACTCCCCCGATCGCCCCCTCCACGGTCTTCTTTGGGCTGACCTTCTCGTAGAGCTTGTGCTTGCCGAACGCCCGCCCGGCAAAATAGCCGCCGGTGTCGCCGGACCACGCGAGCACGAGCGTGAGGAGCGAGAGCCCCGCACCCTCCGGCCCGCCGAGCTTGCGGAGCAGCGCGACCGCGCCGATGCCGCCGCCGATCCACAGCGGTCCGAACACGCCGGTCATGAGCTGCAGCGCGGCCGACTGGAGGTCGCCGAGCCTCGAGAGCGACAGCACGATGGCGACCGTGGGCACGAGCACGATGGTCGCCACGATGCCCTTGGGATGCTCCGGCGCGAGGTAGATCGTCGCGATGACCGCGAGCACCGAGGCGACCCCCACCGCCTGCGCCACGCGATCGCCCGGGTAGCTCATGCCGTAGAGCTCGAGCGCGCCGGTGACGCCGGCTGCCAGCATCAAGAAGGCGAGCCACCACCAGGGCTGCCCGAGGAACAGGAGCGCGAAGAGGATGGGGAGCATGACGACGGCCGTCGCCACGCGGAGGGTGAGGTTCGATGCGGCCATGCAGTCTCGATTCAGGCGACGACCTGGCCGAAGCGGCGCTGGCGTCCTTGGTAGCTTGCGATCGCGGTGAACAGGTCCTCCTCGGAAAACTCCGGCCACAACCTTTCGCTGAAGAAGAGCTCGGCGTACGCGCTCCCGAAGAGGAGAAAATTCGAGAGGCGCGTCTCACCGCCCGTGCGAATGATCAAGTCGGGAGCCCCGACCCGCTGGCTTGGGATGCGCGCGGACAGGGCGTCGACGGTGACGTCCTCGAGGCGCATTCGGCCCTCCTGAACCTCCCTCGCGAGGGCGCGCGCCGCCGAGGCGATCTCCTCCCGACCGCCGTACGAGAGCGCGAGGGTCAGCGTCATCCGATCGTTGCCCGACGACTCGCCGCAGAGCGGATCGAGGACGGCGCGCACCTCGGCCGGGAGCTGGACGAGCTCGCCGACCGCCGCGAGGCGAATGCCGTTGCCGAGGATCTCGTCCCGCTCGCTCAGCAGGTACTCCTGCAACAGCACCATGAGCGCCGTGACTTCGTCGTCCGGACGCGCCCAGTTCTGGAAGCTGAACGCGTAGAGCGTCAGCGCCTCGATGCCGATCCGCCGCGCCAGGCGCACGATCCGCCGCACGGAGCGGCTCCCCGCGCGATGTCCCTCGCTCCGTGACTCGCCACGGCGCTCGGCCCAGCGGCCGTTGCCGTCCATGATGATCCCCACGTGGCGGGGCATGTTGCGAGCGTCGATGAGCGTCATCCCGAAGGGGGCGATTTAGTCACGAGACGCACCGCCGGATCAATGTACGGTTGTCGCCGTGGAGGAGACCTCCGCAAAAGACGGGGCGGAAGCGACGGCGCGACCACCGGGAACGCGCTCGAGGCTCAGGGGATTGCGGGCGCGGACGCTCGCGTTTCTCGGTGCGGCGGTGGTCGGTTCGCTCTTGCGATCGGTCATGGCGTCACCCGGCGACGGTGACGCCGCCGGGATCGCTCGCGCCCTCGGCGAGGCGGTGGGAGGCGAGGTCCGTCCCGACGGCTTCGTGTGGGAGCGCTCCGGCGGCTTCATCCCGGACGCGACGTGGGGGCGGGGCGTCGTGTTCGCAGCGCGCATCGACGGCCCCGAGGGGCCCCAGCACGACGTGTTTCGCAGCGAGGTTCGCCTCTCGCGGGAAGGACGACCGCTCGCGGTCGTGGCCCCGACAAACCTGAGTCGCACGCCCCTCGCCGACGAGGAGACCCTCATCGCGCGCGGGGGCAAGGTGGCGTTCGCGTCGAAGCAGGCGAGCACCTTCAGCGGGGTCACGGTCCTCGACCTCGCCGCGCGCTGCAGCGGCTGCGGGCCGCTCGAGCGAGCCAGCGCCGCGCTGGCTTGCCGCCTCGCCTCGAACCTCGCGCGTGACGCGGAGCCGCGCGTTTTGCTCGCCTTCGAACATGCCGTCGAGCGACTCGAGCTGCAGTGGCACGAGGGAGCGCTCGAGCTGCGCGCCGACGACGTCCCGCTCAGGCTCGAGCTCACGCCAGTCCGGGTGGTGACGACGCAGGAGCCGCCCGCACCACCGCACGCGTGGGCGGTCCCAGCCTCGCGCCCGACCGTCACCACCGCGCTCCTGGAGCCGCCCGACGGCGACGCGCGCCAGACCGACGTGTCCGCGCCGTCGCCAGGACCGCGCATCGCCACCCTCGACGACGGCGGCACCTGGCCGCCACGAGGCGACGGCCCCAGCGGCGAGGCGTGGACCGCCCGGGTCGCAGGGATCGACGCGAGCGCGCCGGCCCTCGTGACGCGCGAGCTCACGCTGCCAAGCCAGCGGCGACTCCAGCTGGCTGCCATCGACACGCGTCAGCTCGAGCTGCGCGCAAGCGGCGGGTATGCGCGCCCCACCGCGGTCACTGGCCCGTCGAGTCGGGGCGCGGTGGAGGAGGAGGAGCGGAGCGCGGTGGTGGCACGCCTCGACGCCCACCCGGCAGGCCAGGGCGACGGCTTCATCGACCGCGGTCGCGTCCTGGTGCCCTTGACGACGCGGCCTGCCGTCGCGATCGACGACCGAGGCCACGTCGCGCTCGGGGACTGGTCACCCGCGGGAGAGCCGACGCGCGGCATGACCGTGGTGCAAGCGTCCACGCCGCTTGGGCCTGGTCCCATTGCGGCGCTCTGCGTGACGCGCGCGCGCCACCTCGTCTACGCGTGGAGCGACGACGTGGAGGTCGCCGAGCTGACGGCCACGCTCGAGCAGCTCGGGTGCGCGCGGAGCGTGCTCCTGGAACCCGGGACCTCCCCGCTCGTGACGGGCGACGCGGCCGCGAGCGCAGCCCCGCAAGCGGATGCCTTCTTTTACCTGGTGAGGCGCGCGTCGACGCCGCGCGTCGGGCCGGCGCTCGCGTCGCTCTCGCTGCCGACGACGTCCCCGAGCTGGCTCAGCCCGGTGCACCGCACGAAGATTGACAGAAATCACGTCATGATCGAGCTCACGTCGATTGACGTGGAGCGGTTCGAGTGGCGCGTGGTCGCTGGCCTGACGGAGTCGCGCGGACGCACCTTCGAGGGCGCGCTCCCGGAGACCGAGGCCGCACGCGTCGCCCTCGCGATTGGGCTCGGGGTCATCGAGCCGGGACGACGACGCGGCCTCGCGCTCGGCGGCACGGTAATGACGCCGTTCCTCGCGGATCGCGCCGTCGCTGCGACACATCGCCGGACGGGCGGAGCCCGAGCGCCTTCGCTCGGCGGGATGCCTTCCCTCGAGCTGGGCCTCTCGGCCGACGGAATGATGGCCGACGCCGACGCCGTCGAGCTCGTGCTGCTCGCCGAAGGTGGCAAGCGCCGGAGTGAGGCGCGCGAGCTCGGTGAGCTTCGACCCCGCGCGGTGCTCTGCATGCCCCACTCGAACCTCCTGCTTCACGCGGAGGCGAAGCTCGACAGCCCCGAGCTGCTCGTCGAGGCCATGCTCGAGCTGGGCTGCCGTCGCGTCGTATCGACAGACCGAGGGCGGCAGCTGCGCGCTGCACTCGAGCTGCGCGGCGTCGAAGGTTCGCCGCAGGTGGATCCGAGCGAGGTCGCGCTCGTCGGCCTCACCACCAACTCGCTCGGCCAGGCGCGCTGGCTCGAGGCCGCAGGGGAAGACGCGGAAGACGAGTCAAAGGGCCGGCGCTGAACGGCATCCCCGAGCGTTCGACCTCGTCGCCCGAGCGTTCGACCTCGTCGCCCGAGGTTGTGCCAGGGCGCGCGGGGCGTGCATAGCGTCCGCCGCGAGCCGTGTCACACGACCGCCGGTTCGAGGGTTGGCTTGGCGTGCGGATGCGGTACATTCGATGCCCTTGAGGATTGCTCGCGTGCCGCTCGTCTCAACCAAGGTCGATCGATGCCAAGGCCACGATTCGTGCGATCCGCGGCCGTTCGACTCGTTCAGCCCGGACGTGCTCGTCGAGGGGCAAGAGGTCGCACGCGAGACCGACGTGTTCCAGACGCACGGCTGCTCCGAGCATCCGTCCCACGATGCGGTGGTGACGCGCGGCTACGCCTCGGTGAGAGCGAACGGACTCCCGGTCGCCTACATCGGCGCGTCGGTCTCGTGCGACTCGTCGATCGTCGCGACGGGACGCCCGAGCGTGATGGTCGGTGAGGGTGGTCGGATTCGCTTCGGCGATTGAGCTCGGTTGACGCGATGCCCTCGAGCGCCACGCCCGCATCCTCGCTGCCGACCGCGGCGTTCGGCTTGAAGCTCTCCGAGCGGCGCGTCGGCGTGACTTTTTTTTGCAAGCAGACGCTCGTCCTCTTGCCCGACGCGAGCAATCCCGCGAGCTACCAGGAGCCCCTCTACCACGAAGAGCAGCGCTGGGAGCCGCGCTTCCCGGCGCGTATCGATCGCCCCGCCGACACCGGACCTGCACGGGCCCGGATCGACGTCGTGGTCGCGCCGACGCGTGGGCGGCCGAGCGGCCCGGTACGCCTCGCGATCGGGACGATCGACAAGCGCGCGACCGTGAGCCACCGCTCGGGCGACGCCGTCGCCAGCGCGGTGACCGTGTTCGCGGCGTTGCCAGGCGCGGTCGACTCGAGCGCGCCGCGCGCCCCCGAGGACCAGCAGCTCACCGAGCTGCGCAACGGAGAGCCGTTGGTCCTCGAGAACCTGCTGCCCAACGTGCCAAGCCTCGCGACGACGATCGCGGTGCTCGAGCCTCGCGGCTACGTCACGACCGCCGACGCCGCCGCGGCCGTCGTGGTCCTGCGCCCGTCGACCATGTGCATCGACGCCGAGCGCGGGACCTGCACCGTCACCTACCGCGGCGAGGTGGAAATCAACGCCACGTCGGCTCCCTCGCAAGGCTTGCTCGTGCTCGACGGCAACGACACCGGCCGCATCGCGCTGACGATCACCCCGCTCGAGTCATGGACGGATCTCGCCGAGCGCGCCCCCGACAGCTCGACCTTCACGTCGCGGCCGGGCGGTCCTTCGTCGCACCCCTTCGATGGGAGTCCCGAGGTCACCTCGTCGATCGATCTCGCGAAGCTCGTCGGCGACGCGAAGGCCATCCCCTTCGACGCGAGCAGCGGCGCACCAAAGATCTCGCGCTCGCCGTTCGTCGATCTCGCATCGCTCCGCGCCGAGCTCGATCGGACGAGCCGTGCACCGACCGACACCCCTCCACCGATCGCGGTCTCGAGCGAAGCGGCGCCGGTGCCCTCGCTCGCGGGCGCACCGCGCGCCATCCCGATCCCGACGCGCAGCGCGCCGCCATCACTCCCGACGGGGCCGCTCGCGAGCCTCCCGCTGTCGACGCTCCTCCGCGCGAAGATTGGACCCGCGGGCGAAGCGCAACGCGGCGAGCCCGACATCGCGCTGTCGGTCGAGGACGAGGATGGCGAGGGCTCGGGCGAGTCGATGCCGACCGAGGTCCATCGCCGGACGATCGAGTTCATCTGGTTCGACGCGAAGAGCCACCGTAAGGTGCGACGGACGGCGGATTGGGCCTCGCTGATGCCAGCGCCACCGCCGCCACCGAAGGTCGAGCGTGGCAAGCCCCCGCCCCCGCCGCCGTCGCGCGAGGAGGTCGAGGAGACGCAACGAGTCGACGTGTCGTCGGTCCTCGCCAAGGGGACCGACGCGCCGCTCGAGCTCGAACCCGCCTCGGACAGCGCGAGCGACTCGGGCCCTCCCCTCCAGCTCGTCACCGGCCACGTCGAGTTCCCTTTCGACGAGGCCGAGCTGCTGAAGGCCACGCTGGCCGCCGCGAAGCCCCTCGCCGTGAACGACAAGCGGCTCCGTGATCACCTCGACGCCGCGAACGAGCTGCTCGGCTCCGGGCTCGAGAACGCGCCCGAGGTCGTGACGACGCTCGTCCGCGACATCCGGGAAGCGTGGCGCGCCGCCAACCGAACCCTCCCGGCGGACTTCCTGCAAACCCACACCGAGCGGGTCCTCTTGAACCAGCGGAGCTACCAGCGGCGCAAGCTGCTCGACGACGACATGCTCCGCGCGTGGCTCGTGGCGGACACGCTCCCCGACGGGATCCCGGTCTACCTTCCGGCCTCGCTCGACAAGAAATTGCCGCTTTTCCCGAGGATTCCAGTGCGATTGATCCTCGAGATCGTCCCGCGCCAGGACGTCTACGAGACCCGACACGTCGCCGGGCACATCGTCGCGATGGCGCGGCTCCTCACCGAGCCGTCGAAGTCGAAATCGAAAGCATCTCCATGAGCCTCGTCGAAATTCCGCTGACCCGGATCGAGCTGACGTCCTCCGACCACCTGCTCGAGGTTCGCCGCTTCCACGTCGAGGAGTCGATGAACGGGCTCTTCCGCGCCGTCCTCCACTGCGTGTCGCCGCGCGCCGAGGTCGATCTCTCGAAGCACGTCGGGACGAAGGCCGAGTTCGTCTTCGTCGCGAACCGCGAGCGCAGGTTTCGCGGACTCCTCGCCGACATGACGTTTCAGCGCATCGCGGACGACGCGCAGGGGCTCGCGAGCTACGAGCTCACGCTCGTCCCGACGCTCTGGCGGCTCACCCAGCGTCGCAGCAACCGACTCTTTCAGCACGTCACCATCCCCGACATCGTCACGGCGCTCCTCGAGGAGTGGTCGATCGCTCACGAGTGGCAGATCGATCGCGACGCCTATCCGAAGCTCGAGCTGCGCACGCAGTACGCCGAGACGGACTTCGCGTTCATGTCGCGGCTGCTCGAAGAGGCGGGGATCGCCTTCTGGATGCGCGACGACGGCGAGCAGGACGCGACGCTCGTGCTCGGTGACGCCCCGCAGTCGAACCCGGCACGCAAGGGCGGTCCGCTCGCGTTCATCGACGAGGTCGCCCAGGCGTTCGCTGGTCGGACCGAGTTCGTGACGAACGTGCAGCTGAAGGAGGCGTCCCGCCCGGGTCGCGTGACCCTGCGCGACCACGACTTTGCGCGGCCGCGCTCGCCGCTCTACGCGCACGCCGAGTCGGACCGCGCCGCCGAGCGCGCGCACGAGGTGTACGAGTTCGCGCCGGGGGTGAGCCTGCAAGAGCTCGCGGGCTCGCCGGCCTCACGCACCCCGGTGGCCGACGACCTCGGCGTGGCACGCCACGTCGACGGCCGCACGCAAAGCGAAGCGAAGCTCCGCGTCGAGGCGCTCCACGCGACGCGACGCCTCCTCTCGTTCGAGACGAGCGTGAACGATCTTTCCCCCGGCGTCGTGCTCGCGGTGAACGGGCACCCGCGGGACGACATCTCGAGCGCCAACGAGTTCCTCGTGCTCTCGTCGAGCTTCACCGGCGAGGTCGCAAAGCCTCACGAGTGGCGGTTCGCCGCCACCGCGGTGAACACGAAGACCCCCTTCCGGCCAGAGCGTCGCACGCCGAAGCCGCGCATGTACGGCATCCAGACCGCGGTCGTCGTCGGCGAGTCGGGCGGGAGCGCGGCCAAGACGGCCTCGTTGCCGGGTGCGGTCGGCAAGCTCCACGGCGTCTCGCTTGACGAAGGTCAAGCCTCGGCGCGCCTCGTCGACGAGGACATCTACGTCGACGAGCACGGGCGGGTCCGCGTCCAGTTCCCGTGGGATCGGGAGCACGCCTACGGCTCCGAGAGCTCGACCTGGATGCGCGTGAGCCAGGGCTGGGCCGGTGTCGGCTACGGGATGTTCGCCGTCCCGCGCGTCGGGCACGAGGTCCTCGTCGCCTTCGTCGATGGAGATCCGGACTGCCCGATCGTGGTCGGGCGCGTGCACGACATGCGTGAGCCCGTCCCGTTCGCGCTGCCCGAGAACAAGACCGTCAGCACCTGGAAGAGCGCGAGCTCGCCAGGCGGCGAGGGCTTCAACGAGCTGCGCTTCGACGACGCCGCCGGCCGCGAGCACGTGTTCATGCAGGCCCAGCGGGACATGGACCGGCTGATCAAGAACGACCTCAAGGAGGCGGTTGGCGGCAGCGCGATGAGCTTCACCCAGGGCGTCTCGTCGAGCGCCGTCGGGGCCGTGCGCACCCAGTACACGAACCTCGATGACGTCGACGTCACGGGACTCAACCGCACCTCGTACGTCGGCCTCAACCGCGCCGCGAGCGTCGGAGCGGAGGACAGCGTCCAGGTCGGCAGCCGCTGGTCGGTCACGGTCGCGCGCGGGCTGACGCGTCGGCTCGTCACCGAGATCGAGACGGCCGCCCAGTCGCTCGGGTCCACGCTCCGCGGGCTCGCGACGACCGCGATGGGCGGGATCCAACGGGATCCGCTCGTCCCGGCCTCCTCGGCTGCGCTCGCGGAGTTCGGAAACGCGGCCTTCGCGCGCCTCCGCGACGTCGGCGACGCGCTCCGCGGGTTCAAGCTGGACCCCGGCCCGCCGCCGACCTCGCTCGAGATCGTCGACCGACGGATCACCTTCACCACCGGCGAGGCGTCGATCGTCCTCGACGGCCCGAACGTGACGATCAGCGCCCAGGGCGTCGTCGCCGTCCACGCGCACGACAACGTCTCGCTGCTCGGCGAGCGCGAGATCGCGATCGGCGCCCGCGGCAAGGCCGCACTCGTGTCGGCGACGGACGAGATCATCCTGCAGTCGTCGAAGACGCTCCACTTAAATCCCTACGGCGGCGGCGGCCTTGCCCCCATCAAGACGCCGCAGGGTCAGGCAGGCGGCGAGGCGCCGAGCTACAACCTGTGCGGGGACTGCGGCGCGCCGAAGAACGAGACCGATCAGCACGTGTGTGCCGCGACGGCAGGCCCAGAGCCGAAGGGCGACGGTTTGGCGGAGGGGGCCGCCGACGCGAAGGCAGCCCGCGAGGTCCTCGACGCGCTCGCGGAGGCCGCCGCACCGCGGCTCTCGAAGGACGACCGCGCGCTGCTCGACGCGCTCGGCAAGGCGAAGCGGGCCCTGGAGCCGAAGGACTGAGAGCCCGGCGGGCACGAGGGAGAGCACTGGCATGACCTTTCGCATGAAGCTGTACGGGGGAAGTCCCTACCGCGTCGTCGGCATCAGCGACGAGCTCGTCGCGCTGCGAGGGGCCGAGGCGCCTGGCACGCGCGCGCCGGACGGGACGGAGCCCCACCTTGGCTGGTTCGAGCTGCGGACGACGGACGATGCGCCGCGCACGTTCCGCTGCCATCTCGCGCTCGCACCCAACCTCGCAGAGTCGACTACGGAGGGCGAAGGCGCGGTCGAACACCTGGGCGTCGTCACGCTCCGCGACGCGGCCGAGCCCAACGAACCCGACGGCCCGGGTGCCGTGCTCTACACCGAGGATGCGCTCGCACCGGAGCCCGACGCACGCCCCGATCCGCGTGAGCTCTTCGGCCCGTGCCTGCTCCTCGTGGCCGTCGGCGGAATGCGTCGCGGGCTGCATGGTGCCTACCTCATGCTGGGTGCCCCCGATGGCACCCGCGATCGTGTCACGGCAGGTGAGCTACCCGAACCCAAGCAATTTCGGTTCGGCGCCTTCGTCGGGGAGGCGCACCGCTTCTCGAGTGCGTCGCCGATTCCGTTTCTCGTGCGAGCGGGACTCATCACCGCGATCGTCGACATGGGAACCCGCGTCCCTCTGACGAGGCCCGAGCTCTTGTGACCCTGAGGCTGCACCCATGACGAAGAAGCCCGACGAAGGACGAGGAGGACCGACCGCCACACCACGGGTCGGCCAAATCTGGTACGCGACGAAGGCCGACCCGCTGCTCGCGCTCGAGCCGGTGCTGTGGCTGCAGTCGCCCGATGGCGATGTGAGCGTCCTCGAGCCGGTCGGGACGCCGGGCACACCGCCCCCCTCGGCGGTTCAGGCGGTCCTCGGTGCCGCGGGCTTCCTTGCTCCGCCCAAGCACATGATCTCAATCAAGTCTCACGACGGCGACCCCGGCGTGGTGAAGCACGTTGGTTTCGAGGTTCCGCAGGGTCGTTGGGGCGCCGCGTTCGGTGCCGTGAAGCAGCTCTCGGGGAAGCTCGGGGGCTGGACGACGGTGCTCGCGGGACAGACGGGGTTCCACGCGCCGACGCACCTCAGCGAGATCCTCGGGGTGATCTGGGAGCGCGCGGGCATGCCCGCATGGTGCGTCGCCCACGCGGCACCACCGACCCCGATGCACGGCCCTGGCGTGCCGCCCGTCCTCACGCCCTACGCGCTGACCGACGTGCGGGTGCGTGCGATCGACAAGCGCTTCGGTGGCCTCGACCGAGGGGGCAGCGGGAGCCTCGTTCGACAGAAGACCCACCTCGAGGTTCAAGACGATCTCAAGCTTGGGCCGCAGACCTGCGCTCATTGTGGGGGCCGCCTCTACGAAGAGGACGGCGTCTACTTCTGCGAGAACGCCGCGGACGAGGCGATCGAGCCGGACGAGCGGGTGGTCGAATGAGCGTCACGGATCGCGGCGGGCGAGAGGAGACCTGGCCATGGGCATGAAGATCAAGGTGGGCAGCGTCGTTCGCGACTTCGCGCTCCACTCGAACTGGGTCGTCGCCAGCGACGTACCGACGAACGCCTGGATGTCGGTCGAAGTCGGCGCGAAGGCCGCAGTCGTCGGCAAGGTCCAGCTGACGTTGTCGGCGAGCCCGTTCTTTCAGATGGCGCTCGCCAACAAGCGCAACGCAACGGCCGGGCAGATTCAGCTCGACGGGCAGTACCTCCCGCAGTGGCCGCGGCGCTACCTGCTCGACTGCCACCAGGTGGAGGTCAAAGCAGGGCTCGGCGTCGGGCTCTCGCTCGAGCCCGGCATCAGCGTCAACGTCGACCACGCGCTGGGGGAGGAGACGCAGTTCTCGCCGATCTACCGACTGCTTGGGGCCCCGGTCGCCCAGGACGAGAAGCACAACTACGTCGCGGGTGACCCGACGGGGTTTCTTGGGCTGGCCCTGACGGCCTCGCTCGGCGCGGGCGCCCAGCTCGGCCCAGCTTCGGGCAACGTCAGCACGCGCATCACGCTGATGAACTCGAACTACCAGCGGGCGCTCCAGGAGGCCTCGACAGGCAAGTACCTAGAGTCAGGCGCACGGCTCCTGTCGACGCTCCTGCTCGGCAATCACCTCCAGTTCGCTTATTCGGGCTTCAGCTTCACGCGCAACACGAAGCTCGAGATTGGCACCAGCCTCGCCACCCTCGGAGCCGCCTCGGGCAAGGTGTCGTTCGGGTGGACCTTCATCCGCGCGATGCACCTGCTCGTGAAGAACCCGAAGACCCGCAAGTGGCAGTACGTCTACACGCGGCACATCCAGCCGAACGCGACCGTGAGCGCGCCGCATCGGCCCGCGAAGGCCGGACCGTGGAAGCAGCCCAAGGGCAGCCCCTGACGTCAGGCGGCAGACAGGGATGGCGCGTCAGGTGACCGCGCCGAGGACGAGCGGATCGAGGGCGGTACAGATCCGCCCGGTGACCTCGTCGAGCGACGGGTCACCATCGACGTGGACGATCACGTCGCCCGGGCAGAGGCGCTCGGCGTCACGGTAGAGCGCGGCCAGCGTGCGCTGCAGCTCCGCGTACTCGTAAATGTCGGGATTGCCGCTGCGCGCGGCGCGACGGCGCTCGGCGATCTCCGGGGTGACGTCGACGACGAGCGTCACGTCCGGCCTGCGAGCGAACCGGTTTTGCGACCGGACCCAGCTCTCGAAGTCGACCCGCGCGAGGAGCCCGCTCGGCGCCGTCGCGGTCTGATACGCGAGGCTCGAGAGATCGTAGCGATCGCACAGGACGATGGTCCCGTCCGCGAGCCGCGGCTCGACCTCCGACGCGAGATGCTCGAGTCGATCCGCCGCGAAGAGCAGCGCCATCAGGGGAGCGTGAAGCTCGCCGCCGAGCGAGAGCGCGCCACCAAGCGCTTGCCGGATGAAGGTGCCGATCGGACCGCGGCTCGGCTGACGCGTGGTGTGGACGCGCTTGCCTTGCGCCCGGAGGTGCTCGGCGTAGCGCTCCATCTGCGTGGTGGTGCCGGCGCCGTCGATTCCCTCGATGACGACGAGCTTCCCGAGAGCGGTCACGCCAGGCTCCGTCCTGCGAGCGGCCCCGGCTCCTCGCCGAGGACGACGTTGTCGATGAGGCGCGTGTTGCCGATCCGCGCGGCGATCGCGACGAGCGCGCGGTCACCGACGTCGGCGTCATCCTCGAAGGGGACGACGCGGTCCGGCTCGGCCACCGCGACATAGTCGATCGCATCGGCGACGGCCTCCACCTCGGTGAGCGCGAGCGCGCGAAGCACCCCGGCTCGCCGCTCGCCCGCCTCGAAGCTCGCCGCGGCCCGCGTGAGACCTCGCGCGAGGCCGAGCGCACGCCCGCGGTCGACCTCCGACAGGTAGCGGTTGCGCGACGACATCGCGAGCCCGTCCGGCTCGCGCACCGTGGGAAAACCGACCACCTCGACGGGGAGCATCAGATCGGTCGCCATGCGCGAGAGCAAGCGAAATTGCTGATAATCCTTGCGTCCGAACACCGCGACGGACGGCCCGACGAGGGCAAAGAGCTTGGCGACAACCGTGCAGACGCCCTCGAAGTGGCCTGGCCGATGCGCACCGCAGAGATGCGCCGCGGTGTCGCCAACCCGCACGCGCGTCTCTTCGCCAGCGGCGTACATGGCCTGGGCCTCGGGCGCGAACACGAGAGCGACCTGAGCTTGCTCGCAGCGCGCGCAGTCGGCCTCGAGGGTCCTCGGATAACGCGCAAAATCTTCGGCCGGA
>Ga0194129_10001785_pt1 | contig 33989 bp, 20 predicted proteins | sample TA2KigCa35mmetaG_FD_150862 | JGI IMG/M metagenome (GOLD analysis project Ga0194129, IMG submission 150862) | Freshwater microbial communities from Lake Tanganyika, Tanzania - TA2015038 Kigoma Deep Cast 35m | ecosystem: Environmental > Aquatic > Freshwater > Lake | place: Tanzania: Lake...
GAAACAATCAAGTCAGTCGCGGTGCAGATAATCCTGAGTTCGATTCAAGACCTGATAAGAGTGGTCGGTATGTTGTAAATGCGAATTCACGTTTTGGATTAGAGGTGTATGATCGCAAATCTGATACTCAAATGAGAATTCGTCAGAAGGATCAAATTGCCCCAGGTAATAAACCAGTATATGATATTGAGTGGAGTAATTACGGAAAGAGTGGTGGTTACAGCAATTCTCCTAGTGGAAAAATGAATCCTGGGCAAGCAAGAGGAGTTATAAGAAGTGTTGCAGATATGTGGAAGAATCAGGTTGCTCCACGTATTCCAAGTAATGTTGTTTTAACTAATTTTCCAATTAGTAATGATACGAGTGAGAGAAATACTCGCTCTAAGTTATACTCAAAGGTTGCAGGTTTTGGAAACCCTGGAATGCAGGGAAGACAGTATGCTGCAGTGAATCGCCCACCATCACCAAGACAAGCAGCAAAGGGTGCTGAGCGTATTACTCCACTCTCAGGTAACTTAGATCCAGAGTGGGTATACAATAGACGAGAATTAGACAAAACCGCCAGACCACCTCACAAACCTGCAGGGTGGTGGGCAGCAAAAGATAGAGCAAATAGGGAAAGAAGAAGGATTGCTCCAGCAACACCTTCTAGACCTTCTCTAAGACAAGCCACTCAGGCACTACAAACAACCTCAAGAGTACAAGCACCATCACTTCCAAGACCATCAGCCTCATCTATTCCAGTATCCTCATCAAGATTAAGATTAAGAGGTAGAGCAGGTCTTGCTGCAGGTCTTGTAACTGCAGGTCTTGCTGCTTATTCTGCACTTAATAAACCAAAGAAATGAAATCATTCAAACAATTTGTATCAGAAACTGGAACAGGCGGATCTCCTTACCAGCCTTATAAGCCTCAACCACAGCCAAAGCCCTCAGCACCCCCAGAAGGCTTCGATGAGTTTAAGAAAAAATATCTCCCCAGCAAAAATGTCAAGCCTGCATAAGAACCTGGAGATTCGCTACCAGGAGATTTCTTATATTCTGCTGACTACTGGGGAGATTGCGAGAATATTACTTAGACTCCCTTGACTGCAGGAAATCCAGCAGGATAAGGCTTTAACTTATCTAAGGCTTTTCTAGTCTTATTAAGATCATCCGCCATACCATAAGAGCCAGCTCTTTGATCATCAACTACAGATTTAGCTCTGCTAGCCAAGTCTTCTGCGACAATCTCTTTGATCTTATCCTCAGACATGATTAGCATAATCTTGTCAGCAGACTCAACATCAGATGCTAAACCTTCTGAGATAAGATAATCAAGAATAATGTCATAAGCCTCTTTCTTTACACAGTTTGGATATCTCTTTCCAAACATTGTCTTCATACCTTTCTTCTCATAACCCTTCCAGCAAGCCTCGGATAATTCTTCTGGTTCTTCTGTCGTTTCTTCCACAACTTCCTCTTCAACAGCGTACATCTTAGAGTACGTGTCTAATAATGTTCTGAGTGTTGGATCGTCCATGCGTATCTTATAGTTCTTATAAAGTTATTTAGGGAAAGCCGCCCGTTAAGCTCATTCTTGACACCGCTAAATAACTCTGTTAGAATCAATTCGTAAACCCTTGACTAATTTATGGCAAAAGGATTTAGTGTAACGGCGGCAGAACCGCCTAAGTCTCAAGATGAATTTGATCTTGAAGCAACAAAAGAAATGATTAAAGGTAAGTCTTTGGTTTTCTGCTTGCCTGGTCGCGGATGTTCATATACCTTTCTAAAGAACTTTGTACAAATGTGCTTTGATCTAGTGCAGATGGGCGTTAGCATCCAGATCTCACAAGATTATAGCTCCATGGTAAACTTTGCCCGTTGCAAGTGCCTCGGTGCAAACGTTCTGCGTGGGCCTAAGCAGGTTCCTTGGGATGGTAAACTGCAGTACGATTACCAGCTTTGGATTGACAACGACATCGTTTTCAACACCGAAGGTCTACTGCGTCTGTTTGCAATGGATAAGGACATTGCTGCAGGTTGGTATGCCACGGAAGATGGTCACACGACCTCCGTTGCTCATTGGCTGTCCGAAGAGGAATTCAAGAAGAACCGTGGTGTCATGAATCATGAGACCGTGGAATCCATGAGCAAGCGTAAGAAGCCATTCACCGTTGACTACACTGGTTTTGGTTGGGTACTCATCAAGAAAGGTGTATTTGAATCTCTCACCTATCCTTGGTTTGCTCCTCAGATGCAAATCTTTGAATCTGGTGAGGTTCAAGACATGTGTGGTGAAGACGTTTCATTCTGTCTTGATGCTAAGAAAGCTGGCTTTGAGATTTGGTGTAACCCCCTCATTCGCGTAGGACATGAAAAAACCCGAGTCATCTGATCGCTTTGCGATTTTTATCAAAGATGAATTACATGCCGATGATCTTCATTATGAAGATATGGGAAATATGCTACTCGATCTGGCTCAAGATTACTATGAGATTGGAGAGCCAGATCCTAAAGACGTACATGTGAAACTTAAAGTAGGAGATACTTATGGCGAAGCGCCCATCACTAACCAATAAAGTTGTTATCGATCATAAACCCAAGAAGACCCGTCAAGGGAAGGGAAAGCATACTTTATATGCTGCAAGCTCAAGAAACGGCGCAAAGAAGCGTTATAGAGGACAAGGATGAATCAAAAGGAAGCGCATGTAAGGAACTGGATTAAAGAAGTCTCTAAACTTAGACCTGAATTGTCCAATTTTGCGATCTGTCCTTTCGCTTCCACTGCAAAATTTAAGATTATAGAGTGTAACATTGACGATATCGAGCCCCTAGATGGGTTCGATGTCGTTATTTTTATTGTTGAAGACGATTTAACTGTCAAAGACATCGATCAATGGGTCGATATATACAATAAAGTCTACAAGACTTGGGATTTTTTCAAGGATTGTGGCTCTTACAGCAACTATATTGGTGGTATTCAGACCAATAATGGGCTTTATAACCTCATTTTGGCTCAACCAAATGAAAAATTAAAGAAATTTAGAGAAAAATTAGCCAAAACTGAGTATTATGGTCACTGGGATGATGCATATTTGCAAGAAATCCTCGGTGATGACTATGAAATGGTGAAAAACTCGGGATAGAAACCCCGCTAAAAGTTCTAAAGACTTTTATGGAGGTAACATGGGACACCCAAATCACTTAGATGGCTCTGTTGACAAGGGAGAAGACTTCATTAAGAGTGGAATGACACTTATTACTGAGGTTGAATCTGAAAAATGGCTCAATAAGGCAAGAACCATCAAACAAAAAGAAGAATTATACCCAATTCCAAAAGATAGACTTAGCCGTCAGTGTGGCGGATCTAATGGTTTTGATGATTTTGTTGAATGGTGGGCAGAATAGGCTATAAATAATCAAAAGTCTGTCTATATCAATGTCAGTAACCATCTCCAGGGCTTTTAGAGATATTAGTTTATCCTTTAAAAAGCATCCTATTACAAGAGATCTCGTATTACTCAGAAATGAGAATGCAATTAAAAACGCTGTTATGAATCTTGTTAGGACTTCGGTAGGTGAGAGATTCTTTAATAATCGTATTGGTACGGAAGTTGAGTCTTCATATTTTGAACTACAGACACCTGAACTTCGTATTCAACTTGAAAACGAAATTACATCAACTCTAAACAATAATGAACCAAGAATAAGACTCAAGAATGTTACTGTGTCTTTTCCTACTGATAGTAATGAATTAGAAGTTGGTGTGGTTTACGATATTATTGGACTATCACTTCCTGTACAGGATATTACGTTTATCCTACAACCAACAAGGGTATAATGGCGTTTACTCAATTTACGAATCTAGATTTCGATCAAATTAAAACATCCATTAAGGATTATATCAGATCTAACAGTGAATTCACTGATTACGATTTTGAAGGATCAAACCTTTCGATTCTGATTGATACCCTTGCGTATAATACTTATATTACTGCATACAATACCAATGCAGTTGTCAATGAAGTTTTTCTTGATAGTGCAGTTCTAAGACAAAATGTTGTCTCACTTGCAAGAAACATCGGTTATGTACCCCAGTCTAAAAAAGCTGCTAGGGCTGTTGTTACTGTTTTGGCTGGAGTACCTGCTACTGGAATTTCGAGCAGCACCCCGACGCTTACACTAAAGGCTGGTGTCGTTGCTACAGGCACTGCTAACGATTTAAACTACTCATTCTGTGTACCTGAAGACATTACAACTTCAGTCAGCGATCTTTATGCTAATTTTAGAAATATCAACATTTACGAAGGTTCATTTGTAAAATCTACATTTACAGTTGACAATACACAACCAGATCAAAAATTTATTCTTCCTAACCCAGGCATTGATCTTTCAACACTAGTTGTCAAGGTAAGACCAACTGAAGGTGATGAAGTATCAGAAGAATACGAAAAGATTGATAACATTGTAGGTTTAACAACAGTATCTAAAAAATACCTTGTTCAAGAAGTTTCTGGTGAGAAATATGAATTAGTTTTTGGCGATGGTATTATCGGAAAGAAACTTGATAATAATAATTTCATCGAAGCCACTTACATTGTAACTAATGGAAAAGAAGCTAACGGTGTTACTAATTTATCTTTTAATGGAGTTATCCTTGACAATACTAACACTTTCATACCTCAAACAGACCTCAGTATCACAACAGTAGAATCTGCTGCTGATGGCGCAGAGATCGAATCAATCAAATCAATTAAGAATTATGCTCCAAGGCTTTATGCTTCACAGTATAGGGCAGTATCAGCAAATGATTATGAAGCTATTGTTCCTGTAATTTATCCAAATGCTGCATCAGTATCTGCATATGGTGGCGAAGAATTAAATCCACCTCAATATGGTAAAGTTTTTATTGTTATTAAACCTAAGAGTGGGTCTAGTATATCTCTGTTTTCAAAAAGAGAAATTCTAAGAGATCTTAAAAAGTATAGTATTGCAGGTATTGTACCAGAAATTATTGATCTTAAGTATCTTTATGTTGAGTTAGACTCAAGTGTCTACTATAATCCCAATATGGTCAGTGACATTAATAATTTACAAAGTCAAGTTGTTACATCTCTGACTGAATATGCTGCTGCAAAAGAAACTAATCAATTTGGTGGAAGAGTAAAATATAGTAAAGTTGTAAGTTTAATTGATAGTACAAGTAATGCAATTACATCTAATATTACCAAAATTAAATTAAGAAGGAATTTAAACGTTGTTTTGAACAGAAATGCACAATATGAAATTTGTTATGGCAATCAGTTTCATGTCCGTAGTTCTGGATATTCTATTAAATCAAGTGGATTTAAGATCCTGAATAATCCTAACATATTATATCTTGCAGATCAACCAATTACAGATACATCTGGTAAGATATTTTTCTTCTATCTGGACTCGGTTGGTGAGCCTGTTATCATTAACAACAATGCTGGGACTGTTGATTATGAAAAAGGTGAAATTTTGTTAAACAGTGTCAATATTACATCAACCAGTAAGCCGAATAATGTTGTTGAAATTCAAGCTATTCCTGAATCTAATGATGTTATCGGTTTGAAAGACTTATACATAAATCTAGATCTTTCATCTAGCAAATTTACCATGATTAAAGATATTATGTCTTCTGGTGATAACGTAGCTGGAACTAGATTTACCACCACTTCAAGTTTTGTCAACGGAAATTACACAAGATAACGAAGAATGATTGATAAGCAGATTCAAAGAATAAAGACGAATCAAATTATTGGGACTCAACTCCCACAATTTATTGCTGAAGAAAATCCTCTATTTGTAGAATTTTTAAAGCAATATTACATTTCAATGGATCGCCAAGGAGGCGCTATTGATTTAAGTGAAAATATTGATCAATATTTAAACTTTGAAAATTTCCAGGAAACATTATATCTTGATGGTTCTACAACTTTAACTGCTGATATTGAAACTTACGATGAAACCATTGCCGTTGAATCTACGGCTGCATGGCCCCAGTCATATGGTTTGCTTAAAATTGGCACAGAAATTATTACATACACTAGTAAAGATGAAACTAATTTTTATGGGTGCGTTCGTGGATTCAGTGGTGTAGAGTCTTTACACAAAACAAATTATCCTGAATATCTTGTATTTTCAGAAACTGCTGCTGAAGCACATATCAATACTGATACAGTTTATAATTTAAGTAATCTGTTTTCTGTAGAATTCTGGAAGAAGCTAAGAGCACAGTTTTTACCAGGATTTGAAGATAGAGAATTGGCCAATGGGCTAAATAAGGGCAAATTTTTAACTTTTGCAAAAGATTTTTATAGATCAAAGGGTACAGATGAATCTATTAAAATTATTTTTAAAGTTTTATACGGTGAAACAAAAGCTGATATCATTAAGCCACAAGATTATCTAATTAAACCATCTAATGCAGAATGGTTGGTTACTAAAAATCTTATTGTTCAAAGAATTAGCGGTAGTGTAGAAAATATTAGAGGACAAGGAATATTCCAAGATTCGCCACAAGCATCAAGCTATGTGTATGATTCTCAACTTATTAATATTGCTGGTAGTGGATTTTATCAAATTAAATTAAGTTTAGACTCTACAGTTGGTGAATTTGCAGTTTGCCCAAACACAAAATGTACTGTTGATACTGCTGCCAATTCTAGCACAATTACGGTAGATTCTACAATTGGTTTTGCAGAATCTGGTGAACTGTATATTAACAGTGGGATTGTAACTTATACGTCAAAGTCTAGCACACAATTCTTTAATTGTGTTGGATTAACTACTAGCTTGGCTTTATATTCTGACATTGCTCAAAATAGTTTCATTTATTCATATGAGAATGGTGTTGAAACTCTTCCTGTTATTATGCGTGTAACGGCACAACTTGATAAGAACGTAACTTTAGCACAAAACACTAAGTATTTGTCAGTTGGTGATGAAATTAAGGTAAAAACTTTAGGTGAAGAAGTTGTTTCTGGCACATATAACGGCAAATTTGATCATTGGCTATACAATTTAGTTTATGAAGTAGAAGTTCAACCAAGACAATTTGGTGTCATATCACCATCATCACCATCAGTCATTAATACAAAGCAAGCTCATGGCTTTAAAATTAATGATAGTGTGACTTTAATTGATACTCAAAGTTTACAAGAGATTGATGGCACTGTAATTCAAACAAATACATCTGATTCATTTACATTTAGTTTTTCTGGTTCATTATCACAAACAGCATTATATGTTGCTAGAAGAAACATTAAGTATTCTTCTGGTGTTGGTACATCATTTGATGAAGTATCTTCTTTAGTATCAAATATTCAAAATACTTATATTGACAAAGAAAAGAAAAATCTTTACGTTACATCTTCTGGATTACCATCATATGATATTACTGCTGGAATACCAGCATTATCAAAATTAAAATATTTTAGTGTTGGAACTGGAACTACTGATGTTATTAATATTATTAATCATGGATATTATTCTGGTGATAAAGTAGTTTTTGATTCAAACGGCAACTCAATATCAGGAATCAATACTGGTATATTTTTTGTTAAAAAAATAGATAATAATAATATAAAACTAGCTTTTAGCCAATCAAGAATTTTTATTAATGATTATATTCAGTTAATTAATGGAAATGGAGTTAATGGTTATACTATTTCCGAGGCATCTCAAAGCAAAAAACTTTTAGGCAATCAAAATATTTTAAAAAGGATACCTATAACACCAAAGAATAAAAATCCTGAAGAAGTAGTAAAAACTGGTCCTATTGGCATCTTAGTTAATGGTGTAGAAATTATATCCAACAAATTTTCAGATACTGCATATTATGGTCAGATTGAATCAGTTGATGTTTTAAACTCAGGAAGAAATTATGATGTTATCAATCCACCGCAATTATTAATATCAGATTCTGTAGGATCTGGGGCTACTGGTGTTGTTCACGTTTCTGGTTCATTAACTAATGTAATTGTTACAAACCCAGGATATGATTATAAAACAGCACCAGTTGTTACTATTTTAGGTGGAAACGGATCTGGGGCAGCAGCTGAGGCTAGATTAAGATCCGTATTAAATTCTATTAAATTTAATTCTGTCGTAGGTGTCAATACTGACACAGATATTATTGGTTTTGGTACATATCACAAATTTACTAATGGTGAAGAAGTTGTTTATAAAACATTAGGCAATACTGCCATTGGAATTGGTACTACTGGTAATAATAATACAACGGAATTTTTAATTAATAATTCAAAATATTATGTAATTGTTAAAACAGAGACGGATCTTTCACTCACAACAAAAAAATCTGATGCTTTAGCTGGAATTAACACTATTAATTTGACTCGTGTAGGATCTGGAAGTCATCAACTAGTATCCAGCACCGTAAGAAATGTAATTGATAAAATTGTTGTTACTAATCCTGGTAGCAATTATAGAAATAAAAAAGTATTAATTCCTTCACAACAATATCCACCACAAGATTACAAAGATATTAAAACCGCTATCGTTGGAATTAATACCTTAGATAATTATATTTTTGCAAAAAATCACGGATTTGAATCTGGTGATATAATTCAATATTTTAGCTCATCCGTTAATATTTCTGGCTTATCTTCGGCAATTCAATATCAAGCTATAAAAATTGATTCTGACAAGTTTAGATTAGCTTCTGCTGGCATTGGAACTACGTTTAGTTCAGAAAATTATAAAACAAATAATTATGTAAGACTTGATAACTTTGGCTCAGGAACTCATACTTTTAAATTCCCTGATATTACAATTTATGTAGCAGGTCTTCCAAATAATTCTAATGTTAGCGGTATTTCAACAACTCAATCTTCAAATATTAATACGACACAAGCTACTGCAGTTCCTGTTGTAACTGGTTTTGTTAATGGCATTTTTGTATCTGAAGGTGGTATTGATTACGGTTCTGAAGATATTTTAAACTTTGATAGAAAACCAACTTGCACGGTTTCCAGTGGTTCTGATGCAGTAATTGCACCAATCATTAATAATGGTGGTATTGATGAAGTTTATGTATTGAATGGTGGTTCTGGTTATGTCTCCACACCATCAATTACAATTAGTGGAGATGGAAAATATGCTAAACTTTTCCCAAGAATTGAGAATGGAGTTTTAGTTTCTGTTGATGTTATAGATTCTGGTTCTGGATATAATTCAAACAACACAGAACTAACCGTAGTTACTAGTGGCAGTGGTTGTATTTTATCCCCCAATATTCAAAGATGGACGGTTAATACTTATAAAAAACATGAGGCTCAATTAACAAATCCAAATAATACGGATGATTTAATAATTGTTGAACCATTTAATAAAAATAATAACTTTAATCAAGCTGTATCAGTTACTGCTCCAAGATCATTAAGATACTTATTAAATGATAATATCAATTCTTCTTTAGTAGAAGTTGGAATTAATACCGTACATTCACCAATTATCGGATGGGCATATGATGGTAATCCAATTTATGGTCCTTATGGATCTAAAAATCCAAAATCTATTTCTAATTTAACAGAAATAGAATCTAGCTATATTTTAGTATCAAAGTCAAATAGACCAAATTTCCCAGCGGGATTTTTTGTTGAAGATTATGAGTATAGTGGTGATGGTGATTTAGACGAGTATAATGGAAGATATTGTATTACTCCTGAATTTCCAACTGGAATTTATGCTTATTTTGCAACAAGAAATAACTTCCCCTACATTTTAAATAATTTTAGAAGTGACGTTGATAAATTTAACTATGATTTTTCAAAATTACAAAATTATTTGGAGATTTTAGAGACAGATATTTTAAGAAATACAACTCCTTATAAATTAACGGTTCCAGAAACAAATTATTTTGCAGCTCCTCAAGTTAAGTCTGAAAGAGAAAAATCAGAGGTAGTTGCAGTATACACTGCTGGAATTTCATCTGTACGTGTATTGCTTCCTGGAGATAATTACAAAGTTGGAGATAATATTGTATTTAACAATACTGACAGTTTTGGTAGAGGAGCTGGTGCAGAGATTTCTGAAATTTTAGGAAAAACCATTAATTCAGTTAGCTATGCGTCTACTACTTTTAGTGATGTTGAATTTATTTACAATAATGATTTAGTAACTGGTATTACATCAATTCCTCACAAATTATCAAGTGGAGATGTAATCAACGTTTCAGGCATTAGCACTTATGCATTTAAATCTTTTGAGGGAACATATAGAATAGGAGTTTCTTCAATTACCACTATTTTAGAAGTTGGTATTGGAACGACTGGTGTTACTGGTATGACAACAGATGTTTCACTGCTAGAAAAATCATTTACTGACAGAATTAAAATTAATGATATTATTGGCATTAATAGTGAAAGATTTTTAATCTTAGATGCAAATAGAATCACTGGTGCTTATAAAGTCTTAAGACAGTATGACTCAACTTCAGGCACTGCACATACAACTGGTAAAGAAGTTTCTTTAGATCAACGTTATTTTACATATAATGTATCTGGTTTTACTACAAATGCACCTTTAAGAGAAAATAAAACTAAGTATTTTGACCCACAAACATCAGTTGGTGTTGGAACTACAACCACAAGAACATTAGTTGGATATGGTATATCTGCAATTTATAGCGGTGTTCAAACTGGACAAGGTTCTTACACACGTATCAATTTTGCAGCAAATCCTTTTAAAGTTGGGGATTATGTTCAAGTATCTGGTGGTTCGTTAAGTATTACTGAAGCTGCAGTTGTATCAGCATCATCTACATCAATTTTACTTGATCATAATAGCACGGCTGTGGTTGGTGTTGCTACTACTGGTATTGTTAGACTTAGAAAACTATACAATATTGAAGCAAGAAATATATTTTTACCTGGGCATGGATATGAGAATGGGCAAAAATTAAAGTACACTTTCATTGCTGGCGCTGGTTTAACATGTTCTTCAAATTCATCTTTAACGCCAACAATTACATTACAAAATAATCAAATTGTTTATGCAGTTAAAGTTGATACTGATAATATTGGTATTGTTACCACGTTGGCGGGAATAGGTAGCACATCAACTAGATTATATTTTATTGGAATTTCAACTTTCAGAGGTAATCTACATGGTTTCACTGCTTTAAAAAATAATCTAACTGGAAGTATTACCAGAAATAGAGCCCAAATTATCACAAACGTAAATCATGGTTTGCAAATTGATGATCAAATAAAATTAGATCTTGTTGCTAATAAGTCTGAGTCTGTAATTTTAAAATACAATGATACTAATGCAAAATTGATTATAAATCCAGTAAGTTTTGGTTCAACTCAAGTTGGTGTTGGATCAACACTATCATATATTAATATACCATCACACAAATTAAATAGTGGTGATAAAGTTATTTACGAAGCATCTACTCCAATTACTGCTTTAGTAAATCAAAGAGAATATTTTGTAATTAAATTAGATGATAATAATATTAAATTAGCAGAATCATATTACAATGCTACAAGAACAAATTATATTGAATTGCCACTTAATTCTTCTGGTTCTGCAACACAAACGTTATCGCAAATAAATCCAAAGTTAAACTTTATTAGAAATAGTACAGTTGGTTTTGCAGTTTCGGATGCTTCTTTACAAAATTTAAAAATTGTATTCTACGATAGCGAAGACTTTACTAATCCAAACTATGAACAAAATGTAATTAGAGCTGGTTCCCCTGGAGATGGATCTGCAAATACAAAGGTTACTTTAATTATTGATGATACTATTCCAGACACAATTTACTATCGTGCAATTCCTGTTGGAATATCCAGTATCAATAATAATGCTTTAGGATTAACTGTAGACAGAGATAATCCAAACGCAGGAAAAATTACAATCCGCGATAGTGCGTATAAAGGAACATTTAATATTGTTTCGATTGGAAACAGCACTATTTTCTTTAATTTGAATGAATTGCCAGAAGCAAATTCATATACACCAAGCGGCGTTACTACGACTTCATATGTGACAACATCAGCAACAGCAACTGGTGGTATATCTGATGTTAAGATTAATTTTGCTGGCGTTGGTTACAAATTTATTCCTGGAATTAGCACAATTACCACAGATTCTGGTACAGGTGGTTTAGTTAGAGCATATTCTGACACCATTGGTAAAATTAAAACTATTAGTTTATCGCTTCCTGGATATAATTATCCTACTGACAAAACTATTTCTCCAAAGGCAGATACTCCTATTGTATTAAGAATTAAAAATAATAATAGATTAGCTTCCGTACAAGTTTTAAGTGGCGGAAGAAATTATACTACTCCACCTAAATTAAAAGTTATCGGGAACGATACTATTATTTTAGAATCAAAGATCACTGGCAATTCAGTAATATCTGTAACTATTTTAAATAATTCTGGGGGACTAACAGAAATTGGACCTGAAATTATTCCAATTTTTAATACCAATGGCGTTGCGGTAATAGATGGATATAGTAGCGGAACTGATGTGACTCTTCTTTTAAAAGCTCCCACCAATGGATTTACATCATTCCCGTTCCAGATTGGTGATAGTGTATTTGTTGAAGGTATTGTAGGTCTTGGAAGCACAGGAACTATTGGTAGTGGATATAATTCGGAAAATTATGGGTATAGAAACTTCAATGTTACTCAAAGAGTTACTACTTTAGGCTCTGAAAGTATTACTTATTCAATAGCTGGTATTGGTACAACTGCTGGAACGTTTGATGTTACTAATAGTGCTGGTAGAGTCATTAAAACTTCAGATTTAGCAGTATTTGATGCGATTGTAGAGCCTACAGATTTTTACAGTGAGGAAAAAGTACTAGTTAATCAAAGTTCTTCTAAAATTGGACTAAATGGTTGGGATAGAACTAGAAGAATTTTAAAAATTTCAGGTAAAGGCATCCATCCTTCATTGGGAGACATTGTTTCTGGTACTGTATCTGGTTCTGTTGGAGAAATTGAAGAAATTATTACAAATGATTCTAATTATAGCACAAATTCTACAATTACTTTAAATGCCTCTTCAACATGGCTAAGTGATTCTGGTATTTTAAATAATTCATTACAAAAAATTCAAGATAGTGATTATTATCAAAACTTCTCATATTCAATTAAAAGTACCATTCCAAAATCAACTTGGGAAGAGCCAGTTAATAGTTTAGTACATGCAGTTGGATTTAAAAACTTTAGTGATTTAGTATTAAATAGCAAATCCTTGGCAGGGATTGCCAGAAGTGATAACTTAAGAGTATCTATTGGTTCTTCTGAAATTATTACCATCGTTGCCATTGATAATGTTGCATCAATGTATACAAGATTTGGATTTGATTTTGGCACAGAAGAAGCAACTTCCCTTGGAGTTTCCAAATTTGTAAATTTTGCAAATAATAAACTTTCTGATTATTCTATCTGTAATACCAATAAAGTTTTAAAAGTTGACGATATTAGTTCCCAATTTACTGGTATTGGTAGTTTTGGCACTACTGTTGGAGTAACATCATTCTCTTTAACAAGTCAAGGAAATACACTACTCAAAAAAACTTTTGATTCCACTAACTTATCTGTAGTTTCGGCTGGCAGCAGCACCTTGTTCATTCCAGGGCATGATTTTAGTACGGGAGAAGAATTAGTATATAACCCAGGTCCAGGGGGATCATTTATTTCAATTGCATCTACAGATAGAACAGTTGTTGGTGTTACTACAACAAAACTTCCAACTACAGTATTTGCATATAAAGTAAATTCAAATATTATTAAACTTTCTGGCATTAAAACCGATGCAACTACCAATAATATCTTTTTTACCTTTGCAGCTTTTTCTGGCGTAGGCTCTACAGTTGGTGCTGGTCAAACTCACAGATTATCAACTAACTTTAATGTGGCAAATACCCGTGCAGTAATTACAATTGATAATATAATTCAAAGTCCTCTGTATAGAAAGAAAGTTTCAACAGCATTAGCTGGTAGTATTGGAGCTGCAGCAACAACTATCACATTAACTGGCATTACTTCAATTGCTACAAATACATTACTCCAAGTTGATTCAGAAATACTACAAGCCAATGTAGTTGGATTTGGCTCTACAAACGTTGTTACAGTTTTTAGAGGTATTTTTGGCACTCCACAAACAACTCACACTGTAGGGGCTGCTGTAACTGTATTGGGTGGTGATTATAGCATCAATGATGGTACTATTTACTTTGTAGCTCCACCATACGGACCAGTTGGTGTTAGCCCTCTACAACCTGGAATTTCTACAAACTCTTCATTTACTGGTAGAATATTCTATAGACTTAACTATAAAGAAAACTTTATTTTTGATGATATTTCTAACGATTTTAACGGTTCTAAAAAAGTATTTACATTACAACAAAATAATCAAGACGTAACTGGCATTATCACTGGTGGAAATTCAAATTATGGCATAGTTCTTATTAATAATATCAATCAACAACCAACTATTGACTATACAATTTCTCAAAGAGTTTCTCCTGGCATTGGAGCATCAATTACGTTTACTGGAACTGATGCTGAATCTATCCCTAGAGGTGGAGTTATTGATAGAGTTGTAGCTGGTTTTGGATCTGGTTATCAACCATTAGAGCAAGCTTTTGCAGTTTGCTCAGTATCAGCTGGCGGAACAATTCAATCTGTTGCAATTACTACTTCAGGTTCTGGATATAGAAGTGCTCCAATCGTTAGTATTGCAAGCACTGTTGGTGGAAGTAGTGGATCTATTACTGCCACAGTTACAAATGGCGTTATTAGTGGATTAACCATTGCTAATGGTGGTTCTGGATATAGTCAGGCAAGCCCTCCAATTATAACTGTGGGTGTTCCTACAGCATATGCCAATTTAAATCTTATTGGAGGCTCTGGAAGTGGTGCTAAAATTAATGTGCAGGTTGGTGTAGGAAGAAGTGTGATACTATTTGATATCATTAATAGAGGGTATGGCTACAAACCAAATGATGTTCTAACAATTACTGGTGTTCCAGTAGTAACTGGAATTGGAACCAGTGCATTTACTCTTAGAGTATCTGATGTTATTACAAACGAATTTTCAGGATGGAGTTTTGGATTATTAGACAGACTTGATGATATTTCACAGTCTTTCAATGGGGTAAGAAAGACTTTTGGATTAACTAAAACTGTAATTACTTCAAATCCATATAGCATTGATTCTGGAGCTGGTTCTGGAATTGATGTAGCTAATAATCTTTTAATCTTCATTAATGATATTCTTCAGCAGCCTGGAAGAGATTATATCTTTACTGGTGGAACACAAATTACATTTACAGAAGCTCCTCCATCAGGAAGCAAATTCCAACTATTATTCTATAAAGGTTCTGATGCAGATGTAATTGATGTAGACATCAGTAGTGAAACTATTAAAGTTGGCGATTTTATTAAATTAAATAAAAACCTTCCATTTCCAGATCAGTTTAATAGAATTGTTGAAGAAATTACTAAGAGAGATCAAGTTCAAACTAATAATTATTTTGACATTGGTATTTCGACATCACCAGAAATTAGAAGAATTGTTGATTGGACTAAACAAACATCAGATTTAGTTATCAATAATGAAGTTATATCTAAATCTAGAACAAATTATGTTTCTAGAATTAAACCAACTTCTAGAATTATTAAAAATATTCTTGCAAGTGATTCGACAATTTATGTTGAAAATGCATTCCCATTCTTCAGACAATTAGACAATTTCTTACAAGAAGATAATGAAATTTTAATTGTTGATGAAGTAGATGTTGCCGCAGCAACGGGCTCTGCAACTGTATCCGCTGCGAGCACAGTTGAAAATGTATCTTTAACATTTGCTGGATACGGTTATACAACTTCTGCAGCTCCTCTTGTTAGTGTAGCATCAACAATTGCACAAATAAGAGAAATAGGGAAAACTTGGACAGTTGGTATTATAACATCCACAGGACTTTCTTATAAAGATTTAGTATATGGTAAAGGATTGTTTGTAGCAGTTAGTGATGCTGGATTTATTTCAACATCAACAAACTTAACTTCATGGTCAACATATAATGAAGAACCATCTAACTTTACCGCAATTGGTTTTGGTAGTGATAAATTTGCTATTGTTGGTGATAATGCAGCGGCAGTAGTTTCTTCATTAGGATCTCAAGGATCTTGGTTTGATTCGCCAGTATTCTATAGTAGAACTTATAATGGTATTAATTTCTCATATATTCTAGTTCCATCATTTACTAGAGATTTAAAGGACGTTGTATATGGTAATGATGTCTTTATTGCTGTAGGAACTGGCGGAACATCTATTGTTTCAGCTTATGGTTCTAGTGGTATTGGCACTGCTTGGGTTGTTAGGAGCACTCCAATTACTAATACATTAAACTCAATTACATATGCAAATGGTGGATTTGTTGCTGTTGGTAATGGTGGTAGAATAGTCACCACAGTTGATGGTTATACTTGGAACGAGGTTCCATCTTCGGCTTCAGTTACAACACAAAACTTAATGGCAGTTTCTTATGTAAATGATACGTATATCGCTGTTGGTATGAATGGAACTATCATTTATTCTTATAATGCAGATATTTGGTTTACTGCAACTTCTAATACAAGTGTTGAACTATATTCAATAATTTATACCGATGGCGTTTATGTCATAACAGGAGAAAATGGATTAGTATTAAATTCAATTGACGGAATAAACTGGAATAAACGACTTGCTGCAATTACTACAAATATTAATAAAATTATTTCTTATCCATCTGGTATTATTGGTGTTGGGACTGGAGCAAGTTATGCTTATTCTGCTCCAGAAAAAAATAGAGCACAATTTACTTCAACGGTTTCTGCTGCTGGAACAATTTCAGCGTTAACAATTGTTGATGGTGGATTTGGTTACAATCCATCAGCTCCTGTTCAGGTTTTAATTTCACCACCATCTACAAAATATGAGATTATTTCTAATGTAGATGCTGTTGGTGATTTTGGTGTTATTACTGGAATTGGAACTAGTGCTACAGGTGTAAGCACAACATCGCCAATGCTTAAATTTAATTTTGATTGTGACAATAGATTAAATGTTACCAAATTTGGATTCATTGCTAGAAGTGGGATATCAACTGGCGATTACTTCATTATTAAAAATTCATGTGTTGGAAATGGAGTTACTTCATTAGATAATGGAGCTACTTTAGGTATTGGATCTACTTTTGTAGATAATGTTTATCGCGCAGATGGCATTATTAATGATGGTGTTTCTGGCATTGTCACTGTATTTTCAAATGTTCAATCAATTTCAGGAATAGGTTCTACATCTTTTGCAAATTGTGCTGAATATTCTTGGGGTAAACTATACAACTTTAACACTAGGACTAATCCAAAAGAATTTAAATTAAACTTAAGTCGTGGAATGACAGGAGTATCAACCGCTCCAGTTATTACAAGAATAAACGCTTTAAAAGAAGAGTTTACATAACGAGATAAATAACTAAAAAACTATAAAAATATGGCAGCTATTATTACTGATCAATTTAGAATATTGAATGCTGATACTTTTGTAAAAAGTTTTACGGGCATTGGCACGACTACTAATGTCTACTATACTTTTATAGGATTACCAAATTCAACTGATACAACAACAGGATCTGGTACTTCTGATTGGAATACAAATGTTCCCAATCCAAAAGATATGTTTAGGGAACAAAATGATTATTATGACACTATGATTGCTATGAAGAGAATTACCTCTTCAGATTTGAGAAGAATGGTTAGAAAGGTAGAATGGGTTGCTGGCACAACCTACGATATGTACAGAAATAATTATAGTTATTCAAATCCAGCACCAGTTACGAATGCTACTTCATTATACGATGCAAACTATTATATTGTCAATACTAATTTTAAAGTTTATGTATGTTTGAATAATGGTTCTTCTCCTGATTTTCCTTCAGGAAAACCTTCAATTGATGAACCTGATTTTACAGATTTAGAGCCAAGAGCTGCTGGTACTAGTGGAGATGGTTATATTTGGAAATATATGTATACTATTTCCCCAAGTGATATTGTAAAATTTGATTCAATTGATTATATTCCAGTTCCATCAGATTGGGGATCAGGTACAACTGCAGAAATTAAAAGTAATGCAATAGACGGTGAAATCAAAACTGTAATCATCAGTAGTGCTGGTGCAGGATATCAACCTATCGGAACATCATTTAAAAATGTACCTATTTTAGGTGATGGCACTGGAGCAAAGGTAACTGTTACAGTTGATAACTCTGGAAAAGTATCCAATGTAGAAGTAACTAATGGTGGAACGGGATATACTAGAGGTAGAATTGAATTTTACCCTGGAGCACCTGGATCTGAGATTGGAGGATCAATTTCAGGATTAAGTGCTGTTGGAACTGGAACAACTTCGGTTTCATCTTTTGAAGTTGTTATTCCGCCAGTTGGAGGTCATGGATATGATGTTTATAAGGAGCTTGGAGCTTATCGTGTATTAGTTTACTCTCGCTTTGAAACTACATCAACAAATCCAGACTTTATTGTTGGTAACGATTTTGCTAGAGTTGGTGTAGTTAAAAATCCAACAGTATATGGAAGCAAAACACAACTTTTAACTACATCAGAAGTTAGTGCAATTGGTGGATTAAAACTAAAAAGCTTAACTGGTGGAAACATTAGTGATACCACATATTCAGTTGATTCGGTTATTAGTCAAGTTACAGGTATTGGTTCCACAGCTGCTGGTCTTGTAGCATCTTGGGATAACTCTACTGGTGTTCTTAAGTATTACCAACCAGTTGGATTAGGTTTATCTGCATATGGTTTTAGAACACCATATTTTACAAGCACCATTGGTTATGGTGGAACTTATATTGTAAGTGGTGCTAGTGTAGGATCCAATTTGGGTATTGATACTAGCTTTGGTAGTTCTGCAAATCCAGGAACTGCAACTACAATTGGTTCTGGTGCAAATACTAGATTGGTTCCTCTTGGATTGAGATTTATTGATGGTGTTGCTCCGCCCGAAGTTGAAAAATACTCTGGAGAAGTGATCTATATAGATAACAGAGCAGCTATTCCAAGATCTTCTACCCAAAAAGAAGACATTAAAATTGTATTAGAATTCTAAGAAGATGCCACAAAATACCAACCTCAACACAGCACCATATTTTGACGATTTTAATGAGGATAAAAATTTTAAGCGTGTTTTGTTCAAACCTGGAACAGCAATTCAATCCAGGGAACTAACAACTCTACAATCTATTCTTCAAAATCAAATTGAGAGTTTTGGAAAGCATTTTTTCAAAGAAGGGGCAAAAGTAATCCCTGGACAAACTTCATATGACAATCAATACGAGTGTGTTCAATTAAATTCTTCGTTTTTTGGCGCTAATTTAAGAGATTATATTAAATTGTTGATTGGTAATACAATTGTTGGGGCAACTTCAGGCGTAACTGCTACTGTAATTAATGCAATTACAGATTTAGAATCTGATAGAAACATTAATACTTTATACGTTCGCTATGTAAAATCAAATAGCACAGATTTTACAGGATCTAAATTTGTTGATGGTGAACAACTACTTACCGAAACTGCTGTTGATACTGGAACTTTAACTATTGAAGCTGGAAATGCTTTTGCTACATGTATTGATAAAAATGCAACTTTAGTAGCTTCTTCTGCTTCAATATCTGAAGGTATCTATTTTATTAGAGGTCATTTTGTTAAAGTATTAAGTGAGTCTATTGTATTAGATCAGTATGGAAATACTCCAAGTTACAGAGTTGGTTTGTTAATCAATGAAGAGCTTGTAACTGCATTTGATGATGAATCATTATATGATAATGCTCAGGGATATTCTAACTATTCTGCTCCAGGGGCAGACAGGTTTAAAATTTCAACATCATTGATCAAAAAATCATTAGATGATTTTAATGATGAAAATTTTATTGAACTTATGCGTATTGTTGATGGTGTTCTTCAACAATTTGCACAGGAAACCGTAAGTTCAACAATCCGAGATGAATTAGCAAGAAGAACTTTTGACGAATCTGGTAATTATATTGTAGATCCTTTTGAAATTTTTGCAAAAGAAAGTCTAAATGATTATGAAGGTAACGGTGGCATTTATACTGAGAATCAAAAAACTTCCGAAGGAAATTCTCCATCAGAAGCTTTAGCACTTTTACAAGTGTCTCCTGGTAAAGCTTATGTAAGAGGATATGAAATTGGAAAAATTTCTCCATCTTTTATTGATATAGAGAAGCCAAGAACTTCCAATAGCGTAGATACATATTCTCTTACTTTTAATAGCACTAACAAAATTGTTATCAACAACGTAACAGGTTCTCCAGTTGTTGGATTTGGAACTACTACAACACTATCACTTGTTGATGCTAGAATAAGTGCAAATGGTCTTTTAATTGGTGGTAACGAAATTGGTGTTGCTAGAATTTATGATTTTAAATCTCAAGATTCCAGATATGTAGATGATGCCACAAAATTTGAATTATTCTTATATGATATACAAACATATACAAAGGTATCAATTTCAACTACAATTACATTAAACACTCCTGCTTTTGTTAAAGGTAATAGTAGTGGAGCAACTGGATATTTACAATCTTCAGTATCAGCATCTCCCAACTTAACTTTATATTGCAGTAATGGTTCGTTTATTCAAGGTGAAACTATATCAGTAAACGGTATTACTTCTGCTCCAACTGTAGTATCTGTTCGTGATTATGATTTTAGTGATGTAAAATCAGTATTTTCTAGAGTTGGAATTAATACATTCACTGCAGATTTAGAATTAAATAACGTTCAATCAATTTCACGTCAAGGAACTCAATTTACAATTACTAGTGCAGGTGCAGTTACAATCGGAGTAACATCTGCAGTTTCAGTTGGAATTAAAACTGGCGATATTATCAGATATACAAAAACAGGCAATACATATCCAACATTTAATAGAGTTACTGCAGTTAGCCCAGCAGCAAATTCATTTACTGTTGCTGGAGTTACAAGTGTTACCAATGTTTGTGATGGAACTCTTCCAGGTTCAACAATTACAGCAAATGATTTGTTAATTATTAAACCATTTTTAATCAATGGTTCAAAATCAACTTTAGTTACACCACTAGCAAATACTGATATTAGTAATTTAAACCTTGTAACGTCACAAATCAAGATTAAAAAAACATATACTTTATCTGTTTCTGGAAGTCAAGTATCTACCACTGAATCTGATGTAAATCTATTCTTTTCAGAATTTGATGTTGAAGATTATGTATTAACCTATTCTACAGGAGCAGTAGAACCTCTAAGAAGTGGGCAAGTAATATTTTCAAACGGTAACAAAACCATTACATTAAATCAATTATCTGTAGCTACAGATTCTAGTGCCAAGTTAGTTGCTACTTTATCTAAGATTAACGCTTCATCAAAACAAAAAATCTTAAATCGTTGTTCTACTGTTACAATTAGCAGATCATCAAATTCTGCATCTGGTCTTGGAACTTCATCATTAAATGATGGATTAACTTTTAGTACAATTTATGGAACTAGAGTTCAAGATCCAGAAGTTTCACTCAATGTTCCTGATGTTTTACGTGTTCATGCTATCTTTGAATCAGATGATACATCAACTCCTACTTTACCATCTTTAACTTTAGTAGAAATTTCAGGTTCCTTATTAAATACAATTGTTGGTGATGTAATTATTGGTGATGAAAGTAAGGCAGCAGCTAGAGTTGTTTCTACTACAGCATCAACTATCAACTTTGTTTATATAACTGAAAAATCTTTTAGAATTGATGAATCTGTAACATTAAAAAGATCTGGTATTACAGCTAAAATCTCTAACGTAACCGATGGTGATAATAATATTACCGAAAACTTTACTTTAGATAATGGTCAAAGACTTGAATTTTTAGATTATGGTAAAATTATTAGAAAACCATCTGCACAAACACCAACAAAATCTATCACTGTAGTATTTGATCATTATAGCATACCTGCTGGTGATAATGGAGATTTTGTTTCATTCTCTAGCTATTCATCTGATCTATACACCAGAGATATTCCTTCTTTACAATCTTTAAGATCCACTGATGCAATTGATATCAGACCTAGAGTTGTAAATTATGATCCAACAACAGACACATTATCTCCATTTGAATTTAATAAAAGAAATTTTGCATCTTCTGGAACTTATTCCAATAGTCTAATTTATCCAAATAGTCAAATAGTATTTGGGTATTCTTATTACCTACCCAGAATTGATAAGTTACTATTAACAAAAGAGGGATTCTTTGAACTAAGAATGGGTGAGCCATCTTTAAATCCTGTAGCACCAATTGACTTATCATCTTCATTAGATATTGCTACTATCAGATTAAGACCTTATGTTTATAACGTTAAGCAAGATATTTCAGTAACACCTATTCGCCATAAGCGTTATACCATGGCGGATATTACTAAACTTGAGAACAGACTATCAAATGTAGAAACCTACACATCACTATCATTACTAGAAAGTGAGACTTTTAATTTAAGTATTAAAGATTCAGCTACTGGATTAGATAGATTTAAATCAGGTTTCTTTGTAGATAACTTTAAGAGTCATGCTGGTCATTTATTAAGCGGCAATTCTAGCATTGATTCTTTAAATGGTGAATTAAGACCAGCTCATTATACAACATCTTTAGATCTATTGATTGGATCTCAATCTCTTGTGGGAATTGGCTCAACAGCAAATCAAAATGTAGACTCTAGATTTGTTACAGATTTACAATCTCCAAATATTAAGAGAACGGGTTCTTTAATTACTCTTAATTATACCGAAACTGTTGCTGCTCAACAAAGATTTGCAACTAGAACAGAAAATATCAATCCATTTGCAGTTTCAACTTGGATTGGAAATATTGAACTTGCTCCTGCATCTGATACTTGGATTGCTGAAAATAGATTATCTGCAAGGAATGTTGATGAAGAAGGTAGCTATAATGCATTGTTAACAGCTTTACAATCAGATCCTAATACAGGCATCTCCCCTGTCGATTGGGGTTCTTGGCAAGAAGTATGGTCAGGTCAAACTGTAGTTGGAAATGAAGTCGTAAGATCCGAAACTTCGACCGAAAGGACTGGAGATACTGGATGGGTTAATACTGGTGCTAGAAGAGGTGATTGGCCCTTCTTAGAGCAAAGAAGAACACAATCTTTAGTTGACACTACTGTTAATACTAATTTAATTACTACAAGAACAGATACTAGATTAACCAGACAAGGTGTTCAATTCCAAGTCTCACCTAGAGTTGATCGCAGATCTTTAGGATCTTCAGTTGTAAGCAGAGACATTATACCATTCTTAAGATCTAGAAATATTGAATTTATTGCAAGAAGAATGAGACCTAGAACTCAGTTCTATGCATTCTTTGACAACGTTCCAATGACTTCTTACTGTGTCCCTAAATTGTTAGAAATAACAATGACAAGTGGAACATTTAGAGTCGGTGAAACTGTTACTGGATATGTTCCAGGATCAACTGTTAGAAATACACAAAATACTTTAATTAGATTTAGAGTTGCAAAATCAAATCATAAGTATGGTCCTTATGATAATCCAACTCAAGTATTTGATGCTAATCCATACGAAGATACTTTAACCTTAGCTGCAGATTATTCTGCGACCTCTACTATATTAAATATTGATACTTTTAGCTTAGGTGCTCAATCAGAAAGTAATTTCTATGGTCAAATTGTACCAAGAATGGTTCTTATCGGTCAAACTAGTGGAGCACAGGCTTCTGTAAGAGATTTAAGATTAATCTCTGATAGAAATGGAACTCTCATTGCATCTCTGTTTATTCCCGATCCAGCAAGTCCAACAGAACCAGAATTTGAGACTGGAAGAAAAACTTTATTACTTACTGCAAATGAAACTAATAACCCAATTCCAGGATCATATAACAGCCAAGCAGAAGTTGTATTCACTTCTTCTGGTGAATTAAATACTACGCAAGAAACTGTCATTTCAACAAGAAATGCAGATATTCAAAGAACACAAGTTTCAGACACTACAACTGTTTCTCAAACAGTATCTACCTTATCAAGATCAACAACTGCTCAAACCAGAACAGTTACAAACCAAAATTGGTATGATCCTTTAGCTGAGACATTCTTAGTTACAGATGATGGTGGTGTGTTCATGACATCATTAGATGTTTATTTTGCAACTAAAGATAATAATATTCCAGTAACGTGTCAAATTAGAACTACACAAACTGGACAACCAACATCAACAATTATTGCATTCAGTCAAGTAACCTTAGAGTCATCCCAAGTTACAACTTCTACAAACGGAACTATTGCTACTAAATTTACCTTCCCATCTCCTGTTTATCTTGAAGGTAATGGTAGAGAATATGCAATTGTTCTTCTTTCCGATTCAAACAATTATACTGTTTGGATTTCTAGAATGGGTGAAGTTGATATCACTACAACGAATCTTTCTGAAAATCAAAGAGTAATTGTTTCTCAGCAACCATACTTAGGATCACTATTTAAGTCACAAAATGGTTCTACATGGGATGCAAGTCAATTAGAAGATCTTAAGTTCGTTCTTTATAAAGCACAATTTGTAGCTGATCCTGGGATCTTCAAACTATATAATCCTAAACTGGGAATTGGTAACCGTCAAGTTCCAATTCTAAGACCTCAGCCAGTTCAAACAATTTCTAAAGAAGTTGTTGTAGGTCTTGGATCAACTGTTCCAAGCACTTACTTGACTCCTGGCGTTACTATTACTCAGCTTAATAATACGAACACCACAGGTAAATTAAAATCCGCCACGGGTGCAATTGCAATTAATAATACACAAGCATTACAAGTCAATAACGTTGGTAGTGGACTAACACCATCAACAGGAAACTTTACTTACACTGGAGTAAATCTGTCTTCTATTAGTGGAGTTGGAACTGGCGCTCAAATGTCAATTTCAATCAATAGTGGTAACATTGGTGTTATTACTGTAACTAGCGGTGGTAGAGGATATGCAGTTGGTGATGTATTAACTGCTAGAGTTGGCGCAGTCAGTGAAAATGTAAGATTTAATGTTGGAATTGTTTCTGCTTTAAATCAACTTACAATTACTAATGTTCAGGGTAGTTTTGATACTGTTAATCAAGTTGCTTGGCTTGTCGGTAGCGGACCAAACGTTGGTATTGCATCTACTCTGCCAGCAGTTCCTACAACAGTTACCAATGCTGCTGATAAAACTGGACTATACATGAATATTTCTCATAGAAATCATGGTATGCACGGCAGAAATAATAAAGTAATTATTTCTGGAGCAATCTCCAATATTGTTCCAGTTCGTTTAGCACTAGAATATACTAATACATCAACAACTGGTCTTCCTGTAACTAATGTAGGTATATTTACAAGCTTTGAAAATATTGGAGTTTCAAGTACAAATCCAGGTTATATCTTAATTAACAATGAAGTTATCAGTTACACTGGTACTAACGCATCAACGTCCCCTCAAACTTTAACTGGCATTTCTAGAGCCATTGATAACACAGTTGCTCAAACACATACAGTTAACTCACCAGTCATGAAGTATGAACTTGCTGGTGTCTCACTGAGAAGAGTTAATACAACTCATAATTTTGCTGATGTTGATGTTTCAAATAATATTGAATTAGATTCTTACTATGTTAAGATTAATACAACATCAACTGGATTGGGAACGGCTAGAGATGGTTCAAATGGTTTACCAATCCTTGCATTTAGTGACACCGAGCAAGCTGGTGGTAGAAACGTGAGAGCAACTCAAAATATTCAATTTGAAACTCTTACTCCTAATGTTCAAATTATGATTCCTTCTACAACTCAAATTGCAACACGAGTAAGAACAGTCAGTGCTACTAGCGTTGATGGAACTGAAATTTCATTCCAAGATAATGGTTATGAACCAATTAATTTAAATGCCGTAAATCAATTTACTACTCCTAGAATTATTTGCTCCGAAGTTAATGAACTTGATAAACTTTCATCTCTTTCTGGCAATAAATCATTTACTATGGAAATGACTTTAAGCACTCAAAATAGAAATGTATCACCTGTAATCGATCTAGATAGAATTAATGTAATTACAACGACAAATAGAATTGATAATTCAATCATTGATTTTATTGGGGATAATAGAATTAATTCAGATTTAACCGATCCAAGTGCAGCTACTTATGTAACTAAGAGAGTTAATTTAGAAAATTCTGCAACGTCTCTTGATGTAAGATTTGCCGCATTTAGAGATGAGAGTAATAATATTCGTGTTCTATACAAGCTTTATAGAAATGATGCTCCTGATGTAGATCAACCATACGTCCTTTTCCCAGGATATGCAAATCTTGGTGATGGAACACCTGATGCTAACATTGCATCAAGTAATAATAATGAATATCGTGATTATAAATTTACTGCTAATAATTTACCAGAATTTACTGGATTTACAATTAAGGTGGTAATGACTGGCACAAATCAAGCTTTTGTACCTAAGATCAAAGAATTTAGAGCAATTGCATTAGCATAATATGAACAACGATTATGATAGAGATCTAATACCCGTAGAGGGCAATAACTCCTTAAAAAGAGATAGTTTCTCAAAAGCTATTATCAATTCTGATAAATCATCTTTTGATAACTACATTTCATTGCGTGATCAAAAAATTAAAGAAAGAAATGAAATTGAATGTATTAAATCTGAACTGGCAGAAGTAAAAACTTTGCTAGCTCAATTAGTGGCTAAGTTATAAATATTTAAAACATTATATTAGCATGTAAGCATGTCTGTAAGAGTTGTTAATTTAGTTATACCTCAAGGAACAGATTTTACAACATCTTTCATGTTGGAAGAGTATAATGATCTTCCTATTGATTTGAATGGCTATACAGGTGTGTCTCACATCAAAAAACACCCATCAAGTACTACAAAGTACCCAATGACGGTGACTATCCCAAATCCTGATTATGGTGAAATAAAAGTATCTATTGGATCTACCGTGTGTTCATCTTTGAAAGAAGGTAGATATTTATACGATGTTTTGCTTACAGAAACTGCAACAGGTTTAAGAACTAGAGTTGTTGAGGGAACAGTAACAGTTACTGCAGGAGTTTCAACCTCATGACGGAATTTAATACCAGAATATCGGATCAAAACAGGATTAAAGTCACCACAAATTTAAGAGGAGCTAATACTATAAACTCCCTGCTAAATGTTGACGTAACCAATTTAACCAATGGTGACGTTCTTCAGTATAACTCATCGACTGGAAAGTGGGAAGCTGTTGGAATTTTAGGGCAAAACATCCTCGTTGATGGAGGTGAATTCTGATGGCTATAGGAGCAACGATATTACTTAAAAGAAGTAGTGGAATATCATCTTTACCATCATTAAGATTTGGTGAAATTGCCGTATCTATTGGAACTGGTGGTGCATATAATAATTATGGGGGAAGACTTTGGATTGGCGATGGAGCGCAAAATCCAGTTGTAGTTGGGGGTAGATATTTTGCTGAACTTTTAGATCAGCAGCCTGGCATTGTAACAGCTGGAAAAGCGATTATAACTGATGCTAATAATCAGATTGCATCATTAAATATTGCTGGCAATTTAACATTATCTGGTAACTTCATTTCTACTGCTGGTGGTTCTTTTTCTACTGGTGCTACTATTGGTTCTATTGGAATTGCATCAAATATAATTAGCACTAGACCAGGATCAGGAAATGTTCTTTATATTGATCCATATCCAGATGGATTGAGTAGTGATGGAACAGTTGTAATTAAAGGTAACTTACAAGTTGATGGGCAAACAACTAATATCAATTCTTCCACAATTACAGTAGAAGAATCTATTTTAGCATTATCAGATCCATCTTCAGTAAGAACTGTAATTGGAGCAATTTCTGCTGGTGTATCTACAATTACATTAGATTCTGTAGCAGGAATTAATACAGGTGATGTTCTAAGAAATCTTGCTGGGCTTCCAGCGACAGAAGCAAATAGAACAGTTGTTTCGTACAATTCTGGCTCAAAATCAGTAACTATTGCTGGTGTAACAACCGCTGGCATTTCATCTGCATCTCAAGTTACTGTAGTTTTTGGATGGGATACACAAACTAATAGAGGTATTTCATTTACTTATAATAATGATGGTGTTGGATTAGGAACAACAGCAACTAAAACTGGATTCTTTGGTTTCCAAGATTATAATCAAAGATTTACATTTGTCCCAGACGCAACAATTGGTGTTGCAACTGCAACAGGTATTCGCGGATATGTTAGTGGTACAAAAGGATATCTTGACATCAAAGGAATCTACTATCAGCTAGCAGACACAAGCACAAATGGTGTTGTGTATTTTGATAATACTGGATTAATGAATTCTACATCAGCTCCTGCTAGTGGAATTTCAACTTCCAACTATATACTTACAACACAGCCAGGAACAGATGTTCCTGTATGGACTAGCACTATAGATGGAGGTGAATATTGAAATGAATCCTGAAGTCGATATTAATGTTTTGGTGAAAGCATTTTCTGAACGAGTAACAGCATTATATCGTGATAATATTGTATTAGAGGCAAAATATCAAAGTTTGTTAAATGATTATAATGAATTAGTTCAAACTAAAAATGAATTGCAAGAAGAAATAAACAAGAGCATAAGAGAACAATGAAACCAGCAAGTAGACAACAGCTCATTGATTACTCCTTAAGAAGACTGGGATATCCAGTTTTAGAAATCAACGTAGATGATGATCAAATTGATGATCTCGTTGATGATGCGTTGCAGTATTTTCAAGAGCGTCATTTTGATGGTATTGAAAAAATGTATTTAAAATATAAAATTACTCAAGATGATATTGATAGAGCAAAATCAAACACAACAACCTCAAAGACTGTAGGTGTTACTACATTCAATTATTTGGAATCGAAAAATTATATTGAAATTCCTGATAGTGTTATTGGTATTGAAGGTATTTTTAGATTTGATGATAGCACATTCTCTAGTGGAATGTTTAATATTGCATATCAGATTTTTTTGAACGACGTATACAACTTTACATCAATTGAGCTTTTAAACTATGCTATGGTTAAAGAATACTTAGAAACTATTCAATGGTTAATTAGTCCTCAGAAAAAAATCAGATATACAAAAAGACAGAATAGATTATACGTTGATATGAACTGGTCTAGTGTACCAGTAAACAGTTATATCATTATTGATTGTTACAGAATTTTAGATCCCGCAGATTTCCCTAAAGTGTGGAATGATTCATTCTTAAAACTTTATTTGACTGCATTGATTAAAAAACAATGGGGTCAAAATATGATTAAATTCAATGGTGTAAAACTTCCAGGAGGTGTAGAACTTAATGGTAGACAAATTTATGAAGATGCTATTAATGAATTAGCAGATATTAAGACGAGAATGTCTTCAGACTACGAACTACCACCTTTAGATATGGTCGGATAATATGGCTCTTAATCCATACTTCATACAGGGGAACTCTTCAGAACAAAGATTAATTCAAGATCTTATCAACGAACAGTTGAAGATGTATGGGGTTAACATTGGTTATATGCCAAGAGGATATGCTCTTGAAGATGGAGTCTTAAAAGAAAATATTCTTGGCAGATTTAATGATAATTACTACATGGAAGCATATGTTGCTTCTTACAGTGGTTTTGGTGGTGGGGGAGATATTTTATCAAAGTTTGGTGTAAAAGCAAATGATGATCTATCTTTAATTGTATCGAGAGAAAAATTTGAAGATTTTATTACTCCGTTTATTGAAGCTGAATTGCAAGATGAAAATTTAAAAATATCAAATAGACCAAAAGAAGGAGACTTAATATATTTTCCATTAACAGATACTTTATATGAAGTCAAGTTTGTTGAGCATGAAGTTGAATTTTATCAGTTAAACAAATTATATGTTTATGAATTAAAATGTGAGCCATTTATGTTTGAAGATGAACTCATTGATACTGGGGTTTATGAAATTGACGATAATATGGTTGAAAGAGGAATTGATGCAATTTTAACGCTTACGGGCATTGCAAATACAGCAGGAGCTGGAACAACTGTTGCTCCTACTGGAGGAGTTAATAGAGTTTATTTAGTTAATGATGGATGGGGATATACTTCTACTCCAATAGTCACATTCTCTGCTCCTCCAGCAGGAGGAAAGAGAGCTACTGCTGTAGCTATTACAACTCAAAGACCTGCTGCAGGTTATACCACTGCTTATTCAATTGATAGAATTCTTATCACTGATCCTGGCGGAGGATATGTAACATCACCAACAATAATAATCAGTGGTGGTGGAGGATCTGGTGGAATAGCTACCGCAGGAATATCAACCAATGGAACAATATCTAGAATTGTTATTAATAATGCTGGATCAAATTATGCTAAACCACCAATAGTAACAATATCTGCTCCTGGCGCTGGTACAACTGCAACAGCAGAAGCTTTTATAAATTCTCAAGGTGTTGTGTCTAGAGTTTATATTACAAATGCTGGATCTGGATACACTACTATACCTTCAATAACATTTACATCTCCAGGTATATCAACAGGAAACTATCTGTTAAATGAACTTATTACTGGAGCTACTTCAGGAACAAAAGCCGTTGTTAAAGACTGGGATGCTGTTAATAAAAAATTACGTGTATATAGAAGAACGGGTAGATTTACTATTGGTGAAGTTATTGTAGGTTCTGCTAAAACTTCCGACCATATTGGTATTGGATCAACTGGAAGATACATATTAAAATCTGTTGATTACTTTAATGATGAAAATTTATATGCACAGAACGATGAGATTGAAGCGGAAGCAGATACATTTTTAGACTTTACTGAAAATAATCCATTTGGAGAATACTGATGTTAGGAACTTATTTTTATCACGGAATTATACGAAAAACCATCATTGGTTTTGGAACTCTTTTTAATAAAATTGAAATTAGAAAAACAGACTCTAGTGGAAATGCAGTTTCAGTATTAGAAGTTCCCCTTGCATATGGACCTGTTCAAAAATTCTTAGCAAGAATTCAACAACAGCCAGATTTAACTAAAAAGTCTACGTTGACTCTTCCAAGAATGTCTTTTGAAATGAAAGGTCTTCAATATGATCCATCGAGAAAAGGAAGTGTGACACAAACATTTAAAACAGTTACTGATACATCTAGATTGCAGAAAGTATATTTACCAGTTCCATATAATATTAGTTTTCAGTTATCAATTATGTCTAAAACGCAAGAAGATGTCTTGCAGATTATAGAACAAATTTTACCATTTTTTCAACCTGCATTTAATATTTCTATAGATTTAGTAGAAACAATTGGAGAAAAAAGAGACGTTCCTATTATTTTAGAATCAGTCAATCCACCAGATGATAATTATGAAGGTGGCTTTGATGAAACAAGGATTATCATATATACATTAAATTTTGTTGCAAAAACATCATTAGTAGGACCTCTTGTAGATTCGACTGATAAGTTAATCAAAAAAGTTCAAGTTGATTACTACAGCAATACATCAACAAATGCTAAGAGAGAAGTTCGTTACACAGCGACTCCTAAAGCACTGCAAGATTATAATCAGGATGGTGTAATTAATGCTGCTGATGATCCTTTAATTGAACCTGGCGATGATTTTGGGTTTAATGAAACAAATTCATTCTTCCAAGATTTCAAAACTTACAGTCCATCACAACATACAGATTTAAATCTATAAACCATGAACTCTTTCGATAAAATTAGTGACGTTTTAAACGTAGAATCTGAGGTTTCTTCTTCGGAAATAATTTCTGTTGAAAAGCCAGAAATTGAAAAAATTGATGAGCCTAAGAAAGATTATGAATATACTCGCGGACAACTATATTCTTTAATTGAAAAGGGTCAAGAAGCTGTTGATGGAATATTAGAAGTTGCTACCAGCACAGATCATCCAAGAGCTTATGAAGTTGCTGGTCAATTAATTAAAAATGTTGCTGATGTAACAGACAAATTGATTGATTTACAAAAGAAAATGAAAGATTTAGATGCAAAATATAATGGTCCAACTACAGTTAACAATTCACTATTTGTAGGTTCAACTGCAGAATTATCTAAATTAATTAAACAAGGACTTCTAAATAATAAAGAGGAAAAATAATACAATGCAAGAGCAATTAAAAAAAGTAGAAACTAAAAAAGTTACCGAAGGTAATTTACATCAGTGGTTTAAAGGTTCAAAATCAAAAGATGGAAAAGGTGGTTGGGTAAACGTGGTAACTGGTGGCACTTGTGCGAGTGATGAACCTGGAGAAGGAACGCCAAAGTGCGTCTCTTCTTCAAAGAGAGCAAGTATGACAAAGGCAGAAAGACTATCTGCCGCAAGAAGAAAGAAGGCAGCAGATCCTGGGCAACAATCTAAGACTGGTGCAGCAAAACCCACTTATGTTTCCACAGATAAACCTAAAAAGAAAAAGAAAAAATCAGTGAAAGAAGATTGGTCAAATAAATATAAGAAATCAATAGATTGTGATAACCCTAAGGGATTTTCTCAAAGAGCTCACTGTCAAGGAAGGATTAAAAAAATGAATGAAGAATCTGATGCTAAAGGAAAAGGCAGCGGCAAGAAAGATGCCTGTTATCATAAAGTAAAAGCCAGATATAGTGTTTGGCCCAGTGCTTATGCTTCTGGAGCACTCGTCAAGTGCCGTAAAGCTGGTGCTAAAAATTGGGGTAATAAATCTGAAGAATTCTTTCCAGAAAATCATAAAGAAGTTGCCTCTGGTAAAATGAAGGACGAAGAAGGATATATGGCTAATGTTGAATTTGATCAAATTGAAAGATCAATCAATATTTTAAGAGGAATTGTTAAAAAATCTAATCAACAAATTCCTGCTTGGGTTCAATCAAAAATTACCAGGGCTGCTGATTTTATTGATACTGCTGCAGATTATATGCAAAGTGATGATAGTGTAACAGAATCTGTTAAAAGAATTCAAACTTCTGGGCAACTGTATTCTATCATGATTATGTTTTTAAGTAAAACATATACTTTAAAAATGTACTTCCCATCTCCACAAGTTCCATCAAGAGATGAAGTAAATGATGCTGTTCAAAAAGTATATCCTGGTGGAAAAGTTCTTGCATATTATCCTTGCATGACAAGCACAAACTCTGGATATATAGTCGCTAACGAAGAAAACGTAGCTGAAGCAAGTCCATTCAGTTCTGATTTTGAAGTTAGAAAATCATCAGGAGCTGGGGCATTAACACCCGCTGCTGCTTCACAATTGGGACCAAGAGCCATAGATCTTCAAAAGAAAAAAGCAGCTGCTGTAAGTCTCCCAAATTTAAGTCCTGGTTCAGGGATGGTTAGAACTGCAGATTCTTATGAAGCTGAAGGAGAAGATATTCAAGAGAACACCACGCTTGATACTCCAGAAAAGCGTCGTAAGAACTATCTTTTAAACATTGGTGTTATTGGCGAAGGTGCTGCTTGGACTCGTAGAGAAGGTCAAAATAAAAAAGGTGGACTCAACGAAAAAGGACGCAAATCCTACGAAAGAGAGAATCCTGGAAGTGATCTTAAAGCACCTTCAAAGAAAGTAGGTAATCCTCGTAGAGCATCATTCTGTGCTCGTATGAAAGGCATGAAATCAAAGCTAACCTCCAAGAAAACTGCCCGCGATCCTAATAGCAGAATTAATAAGTCCCTTAGAGCTTGGAATTGCTGATCAGTGGAGAGAAATTTATTAAAATAATTATATGAGTGATAACATTTATCTTGGCAATCCTAATCTAAAAAAAGCTAATACGCCGATTGAATTCACTGCTGGGCAGATTGAAGAATTTATCAAGTGTAAGCAAGATCCTGTGTATTTTG
>Ga0194129_10001787_pt1 | contig 33969 bp, 28 predicted proteins | sample TA2KigCa35mmetaG_FD_150862 | JGI IMG/M metagenome (GOLD analysis project Ga0194129, IMG submission 150862) | Freshwater microbial communities from Lake Tanganyika, Tanzania - TA2015038 Kigoma Deep Cast 35m | ecosystem: Environmental > Aquatic > Freshwater > Lake | place: Tanzania: Lake...
AAGTCCATTAAAATCAATTATTACAATAATATTATTTAACCTGTTTGACGATATGAAAAGTGCAGCCTCCCAAACAGATCCTTCTTGAAGTTCTCCGTCACTTAAAAGTACATATACATTTTTCTGTCGGTTCGCAAAGGCAATACCAGCTCCAATTGCCAGTCCATGCCCTAAAGATCCAGTTGATGCTGTAATTCCATAAGTACCATAATCTGGATGAACGCCTAATTTACTGCCTTTTTTGCAATAGGAGTATAAGATTTTTTTTGTAATTTTTTTTTTAAGATACAAAATTGTATATAGCAAAATTCCTGTATGTCCTTTAGATAAAATAAAAGTGTCGTTTTTTTTTTTGAGTAGGTTGTAAACACAATCTATAATTTCAATAGAAGAAAATGACCCCCCAATGTGAACAGCGCTAACTTTTTGTGATATTTTTAATATTATTCGCCTTATTAGATTGCATCTTTTAAGCGCCTCTTTTTTAAAGAGATTATTTTTTATGGATATATATTTCATCAAGTTTTTTTAAATAAGGTAAATTTTCCTTGATCCATTTTATTGTTTTTTTTAATCCGTTCTCAAATCCGACATTTTCTTTCCATTTTAATTCATTTGTAATTTTAGAAATTGAAAGAGAATAGTATTTATCTTTTCCTAATCTTTCTTTGGTATTAATTATGAGTTTATTAAATTTATAATTCATCATGTAGCATATTTTTTTAACCAGTGCTTTAATTGAAATAAAGTTTTTTCCGGACACGTGATATATTTGACCAGATTTGCCAAATAGCATTATTTTAAATATTGCATCACATACATCTTCAATGTATATAAAATTTCTCCTTGAAGCACCATTGCCTTCTAGCATAATTTTTTTTTTGTTCAAAATAGCGCAAATTGTTTTAGGGATTATTCTATAAATTTTTTGATTTTCACCAAAAACATTCGATGATCTTACTGAGCAATAATTAAAATTGAAATTTTTAAAAAGAATTTTTAAAAAATGCTCAGCCGAAACTCTTGATGCGGCATAAGGTGTAGTAGGATTATAGTTTATATTTTCTTTAATTTGATATTTGGTATTTCCATAAATTTCCGGAGTGGAAATATGAATTAGTTTTTTTTTATAACTTAATAAATTTAAGGAATTATACAATTTTATAGTACTTAAAGAATTAGTAAGATACCAGTCCTCTGGATTTTTCCAACTCTCAGAAACCATGCTCTGTGAAGCAAAATTTATTATATATTGAGGCTTATTTTTGTTAATTAAAGAAATAATCTTTTGTAAATTATTATTCAAATCTAATTTGTAAAATTTAAATTTACTTTTTTTTATTTTTTTAAAAAAATTAATATCTACTTGATTTTGGTTTGATCTACTCACCGCAATAATTTTAAATTTTTTGATTAAGAGTTTCCTAATCATGTGACTACCAGAAAAACTATTAGAACCTATTATTAAAGCTTTTTTTTTAGCCATGAAATTGAATGAAAGTTTGGTTTATCTTTAAATTTCCCGCTTTCGTAGTGGTATTTAAATTCTCTTATAGCATTTAATATTGTTTTTTTTGGTTTAAAACCAATGGAGATAATTTTACTTGAATTTAAATTGTAACTTCTTGGATCGATATTTTCTTTTATAACTTTTATCAACGCTCCCGTTTCGCTGGATATTAATTTTGCAATCTGGATTATCGACGTATTTTCAAAACCTACATTAAAGATTCCAAATTTTATTTTTTTATTTAAAAAAAAAATATATGCATCTATCATGTCATCAATGTGAATATTTGGTCTTTTTTGTTTGCCACCATAAACAATAATTTTTTTTTTCTTTAAAGAATCAAAAGTTAGCATATTCACTGTAAGATCTAATCTCATCCTTTCTGAAAGCCCGCAAATAGTAGCTGGTCTCAATATTATTATTTCAATTTTATCTTTGTAGGACTCCAATACTTTTTCGGTAACCATTTTTACTTTGTTATATGTTGAAATTGGTTCTAGTTTTTCATCTTCAGTAACACTTAAATTATTTTTTTTTATACCGTAAACAGATCCTGAAGATGCGTAGATAACTTTTTTTACATTATTTTTTACAAGATGATCTAAAAGCAATTTTGTACCTAAAGCTGAGGTTTCCCAACTAAGACCATGATCTAGATCAGCCATTGGATCATTAGCTATACTTGCTAAATGTATACACGTGTTCACCCCTGATATGTCAACTTTATTTATAAATTTAATATCAAGATTAAAATTTTTTACATTTTTGTTTTTTACAAAATAATTACCAAATAAATTATTATCGATATTGATTATTTTATAATTTTTTTTTATTAAGTTTTTTATTAATTCAACACCAACATAGCCAGACCCACCAGTAATTAGTATATTATTAGATGACATTTTAATTCATTTTAATTATTGCTTTACCCAAAATTTTATTTCTTTTAAAATCTTTAATTAATTTATTTATTTCGTGAAATTTATAGACTTTAGTTATATATTTTTTAAATGGAAATTTTGTTTCTAATAATATTTTAAGATATTTTTCTAATTTTTTATTTGGACAATAATTTCCACCATATGAACCCAGTAGTCTTAGGCCGTAATTTATTTTTAAACTATTTAATTTTATTTTTTCGTTTGAACTAGGGACTCCTAAAAAAATAAATTTACATCTAATATTAAAATTAAGTATTTTATTGATCAATTTTGATGATCCCGAGGTATCGACTATATAATCATAAATATTATTATTAAGGTTATTTTGCAAAATTTTGTTTAGCTTATTAAATGTTTTATTTGCTCCAAAAAAACTAGCGAGTTTGAGAGCTTTAATTTTTTTGTCAAAAACATGAATTTTATCAAGCATATGAATTTTAGACCAGTGCAACATAGGCAAGCCTAGTGCCCCTGAACCCAAAATTAAGATATTTTTATTTTTTCTTATTTTAGCAATATTTTCTAAAGTAGATATTGCCACAGGTATAGAACATCCCATTAATGGTAAATATTTCTTATTATATTTTTTTTTTACCACTGTAATTCTGTTGGAAGATAAAACTGAAAATTGTGAAAAAGTTGTTATTTTTCCAGAATTAATTTTTTGGTTTGTTTTTTCATCGGTGTATGAAATCTCACTGCAATCTTTTCCTGGATTTTTCATCCAATGGCAAACTACTAAGTCATTCAATTTAAATTTATTTTTTAAATTTTCCGGTAATTTAAAAATAGTTCCACAAGACTCATGACCCAAGCAATGGGGTAAAAAAAAATCTTTTCCTTTTACACCTGATATTTCTCCATATTGAGATGAACAAAATCCAGAGTAAATATGTTTAACAAGCACTTGGTTTTTTTTTAAATTATTTATTTTAAGATCAAGAATTTTTAAAGGTTTTTTAATTTTAAAAAGAACAGCAGATTTTGACATCATAGTTGTAACTTATATTCAAATTAAAAAATTAAAATTGTTAATGAAGCTTGTTTTTTTAATACGTTTATATAGATAGAATGAAATTTCATAATCACAAAGTTTACTAACATAATTTATAAATGAAGAAAAATTTTAAAAATTTTTTAGATCTATCTTTTATTTTATTTACTTTTCCTTACAATGTATTGATTGTAATATTTAATTTAAATAAAATTGTAAAATCTGATGTAATAATTAACTTTAACGCGGGGGGTTTCGGACATCAATTCGTATTAACTGATCTTTCAAGATATGTTTTAAAAAACAAAAAAGTCTTGTTTATAAATTTTTTACAAAAAAAAAGACATAACAAATACCTTTGCTCTCTTTTCAATATTTCACATTTTAATATTTTTTCCTCCTTAACATTTAGTTTTTTTTCAAAGTCTTTCATTATTGGTGAAACAGAAAGTAGTGACATAAAAATCAATTTCTTTTTAATAAAACTCCTAATTTCCCTTTTTGAAAAAGATTTTTTTTCAACAGTCTCGTTTTACGAATTCGTAATATTCAAATATAAAAATTTAAAAAATATTAATAGAGTTTGTTATTGGCTTGATCAGCCAGATAGGCATATAGACATTTATTTTAATTTTTTATTGAATAAAAAACTTAGAATAAACCATTCAACGCAGGTTCAAAAAAAAATTTATCATTTCTCTGAAAAATTATTTAAAAAAAAAAAAAAAATTTGTATTTTATATATTAGACTTAAATTCGGCAGTTTCGACTCAGCCATTCGGTCAGCCTCAAAGAATTTTAATCACTACAATAAAATAATTGATTTTCTTATTAAAAGAAATTATTTTATAATAATAACAGGTGATATTAAAAATTTTAATTTAAAGAAGAAATTTAGCAATGATGTATTCACCTATAAAAATTTCACATCTAATAAAGATCTTTTTGAAGCATATGTATCTTTAAAGTCTGACTTGTATATCTCAGATGGTTTAGGGGGAGGAACTTTTTATGGAAATTATTCAAAAAAAGCTATTGGATTAAATTTTTTTCCCAAACATAATTGGTACATTTATTCAAATATTCTCTATAAAGACGTTTTAATTCGCCGCAAGGTTGTTAATACAAATAATATTAAAATGAGAAAAGTTAAGAATAATAATTTTAATGTCAGAAGAAAATCTGTGACAAAAATTCTGAATTTTCTTAGGAATAATATTCAAATTCAAATTTAAAAAAAATTAATATGAATTTTAATACTGTTTCCATTTTAGGCATAGGCAGATTAGGATCATCAATGTCAGCCGCTTTTGCATCCAAAAATGTGGTCGTAAAAGCTTATGATATTGATCAAAATATTATAAAAAAAATTAATTTAGGTAATCCACCTGTATATGAACCTGGTTTAAAAGAGTTTTATATTAAATTTCACAATAGAATATCGGGATTTGATTCCGTCGAGGAATGCATTGAAGGAACAGATATAACTTTTGTTGTTACTCCTACCCCATCATTACCAAATGGTTCCTTTAGCCTGCAATACATCAATAAGTCTTTTAAAGATATTGCAATTTTTATAAAAAAAAAAAGAAAATTTCACCTCATAGTTTTAGTTAGTACAGTTCTGCCAGGATCTTTTTCAAATTTTTTAATAAAAACCTTAGAGATTTATTCAGAAAAAAAAATAAATTTAGATTTTGGAGTTGTTTATAATCCTGCATTTATTGCATTAGGGAGTGTAATGAAAAATTTTTTAGATCCAGATTTTATTTTAATTGGTTCCGATGAAAAAAAATCAACAAATATTATTAAAAAATTTTACAAAAAAATTTTATCTAAACCCAATTTTAAGGAAATGAACATTTTAAGCGCTGAATTAACAAAACTAGTATTAAATACGTATATTACTACAAAAATCACTTATATTAATATGGTATCAAATGTTTTGGATAAATTATCTATAGACAAAAACGAAAGCGACATAGATAAAATTTCGGAAGCATTGGGTTCTGACACTAGAATTGGAAATAAATACATTACAGCAGGAATTGGTTATGGGGGTCCTTGTTTTCCAAGGGATAATGATGCTTTACAATATATATCAAAGAAATTTCGGATGAATTTTAATATTGCTAGCTTGACACATAATTATAATAAGTTTTGTTGGATTAGGCCCCTTCAAAAAATAAAAAAATATTTAAAAAAAAATTGTAACGTCTGCATTGTTGGAATTGCTTATAAGGAAGGATCAAATGTTATTGAGGAAAGCCAGGGTTTAAAAATTGCAAAAATGTTATCAAAAAAAACAAAATACGTATATTGTTACGATCCACTAGCTAAATATATTGATAAAAAAGATTTTATAAATAATCTTATTTTAACTAATGATCTTGAACTGGCAATAAAAAAATCAAAAATTATAATTATAGCTGGCAAATTAACAAAAATAAAAAAAGTTAATAAGAATTTTTTAAAAAATAAAATAATTTTAGATTATTGGAGAATGTTAAAGAATAAAGACATGAAACCTAAGGAATATATTGCATTAGGATATAAAAAAATTGAATAAAAAAATTTTAATTATTGATCTTAAAGAAAGATATAATTCAATTATAAGTGATAAAATTGATGAAAATCAAAAATCCAACTTTTATTTTGGACAATTATTATTTAATGAACTTATTAAAAGTAATATTGTAGAAATTATAGATCCAGTTAGTAAGTATATTCAATTTGGATTTAAAAAATTTAACGAAATTCTAGAGGAAGCAATTGTTAAGTTTGATATAATTATTTTTTTTCAAATCTGGTTTTTTGGATTTAGACATAATTTATTTAGTGATTTAAAAAAAAAAAACAAAAATATTAGATTAATTTCATTTGATATAGAATCAAATGAAATGATTTTTATATATTATCTAAAACTTTTAGAAAACTTTGATCTACTATTTACAACTGACTCTATTTTTGCTTCAAAAATTTATAAAAAGAAAAATATAAATGCAGAATTTTATCCCATTTCTTTTTCAAATAAACATTATTACCCCTCTGATTATAAAAAGATTTATGATGGATCTTTCATGGGCCAAAAGCACTCTGACAGAGAAAGTTACATAAATTTTTTGGTTAACAAAAATTTTAATATTAAAACTTTCGGTTCATATAAAAATGAAAAAATTCCAAACGAAAAATTTAATAAAATCATTCAACAAACTAAAATAAATTTATACTTTAGCAAACAAAAAAAAAAAAGTAGCCGAATATTTGATTTAACTATGTCATACAATATGAAATATACGCTTTTACATTTTGCTATGTTGCAAGCATTTTTTTTAATAGAATATTCAGATGAACATAATTTTTTCTTAAAAAAATACGATTTTTTAATGTTTAAAAATAAAAATCAATTACTAGATAAGTTTTCTTATTTTCTAAAAAATGAGAAAGAAAGAGTTGAAATTTCAAAAAAAATATTTAATGACATTGGAAAAAAATTTTCTTTTGAAGAAAGATATAAAGATTTGCAATCTAAAATTTTAAATATTGCTATTCAAAATAAAGTAAACGATTTAGATATAAATAATCAATTCTTTATAAAAGATTTGTTTAAATTTCCAATAAATTTTGAAAACTCTTATTTTATAATTGATAATATTAAGCTCATGTTGCAAATAAAGAACTTCAAAATAAAAATTTTTTCAATTATAGATTTTACGATTTATTTATTTCAAACATTTAAAATTAAAATTATAAAGCATATTTTTAATGCTTTTTTTATTAAATATTTAGAGACTTGTAAAAATAGGAAAATATGAAAAATTTTTTTGATTATAATAAAGACAAATTCAATCTTTTACTTAAAAATACAAATTGTAATAAAGAGTTAAATTATTGTGTAAGTATTTTTAAAAAATATAAAAAAAAAAATAAAATAATTTTAGTTGGAAACGGTGGAAGTGCAGCAATCGCATCGCACGTATCTGTTGATTTAAATAAAAATGCGAAAATTAAATCATTAACTTTTAACGAGCCAAGCTTTATTACATGTCTTGCAAATGACTATGGTCATGAAAATTGGATGAAAGAGGCATTAGATATTTATTGTCATAAAAATGATCTTGTTATTTTGATTTCATCATCAGGTAATTCAAAAAATATTTTAAAAGCTGCAAAGTGGTGTGTAAAAAAAAAAATAAAATTAATTACTTTTTCAGGTTTTAGTCCAAACAATAGTTTAATTAAGTCAAATTATAACGGAATAAATTTCTGGGTTAATTCTAAAAGCTATAATCATGTAGAGCTTATGCATTTGTTTTTACTCTTAAGTATAATGGATGCGTCTATTGGAAGACTCTATTACAGATTTTCATAATTTTTTTACAAAACCAAGAAAACTTATTAGTGTTAGATAATATTTTTAACAAAAGAAAAAAAAAAAACAAAATAAAAAAAATTCTTCATCTAGTTGTTGGTTTTGGAATATATGAATATTTTATAAATTGTATTAATAGTATAATCAGATTTGATAAATCATCTGATATATTAATTTTAGTTACGGGTAATCCAAAATTATTTGGCTGGAGTTATAATAATAATCTTTTTGATAAACAATCTGATGAATTTTTAAGAATAAAAAATTTTGTTAAAAATATTAGGGTTAAAAATAAAATTATTATTAAGAAAATAAATTTGATTTCAATTAAAAATAATTTTTTTTGTAAGAAAACAGGTTTGTTATATAAAGCTTACAACTTTGGCTTGAGATTTTCTTTAAATAATAAATATGATTATTTGAATATTATTCAAAATGATATGCAACTATTGTTCTGGAATAAGCGTTTAATTTCTTTGATAGATGAATTATTTTCAAAGAATAAGAATTCTTTTCATATTTTCACTGGTTTTCCTCGAAAGGGAAGTACAGCTGATTTTTATGACAGAAATGATTTATCAAAAAGACAATTATATTTAGAAACTCTTAAAAAAAAAAAGTATATTTTTTTTCATAAACATGGAATTGGAGATTGGGGAGTCTTAAACCTTAAAAGGGTAAAAAAAATAAATTTTTCTTTTGAAAAAAATGAAAATTTTATGTCAAATAAATATAAAATTCGAGGATTTGAAACTTTGCTTTTACCAACACCTTTTGTTGTAGTTATTCCGTGGCCTGCTGTAATAAGAAAACAGAAAATTATTGGTAGTATTCATGAATTAAATAAAAATAATTTGTTATTAAAATGCACAACTACAAATCCTTATAGAAAATTAATTTTATGCAAAGAAAAATTATGGCAAGAGGATTGGGCTAAACCAAATGGGTGGTATGCTTTTTATCCCTGTTGTTATACCGATTTTAAGATTTTAGAATATTTCAGATCTTTCATGATGTATAAGAAAAAAAAACATGATTTTTTTTTTAGATATGTCAGTAGTAAAGATGATAAAAGTTTTTTTATTAATTTTACTTTTAAAAAAATATATCCAAAATTTTGGTTATTATTTTTATCATATTTTTACAATAACACCCTTACATTAGTTAAAAATGTAATAAATTTTAATTTTTTAAGAAACAATCCAATAATTAAATGATAAATAAAATAAAAAATTTTTTTTTCTTAATTGATTCAAAAATCAACTATTTTTTTATTTGTTTTTTAATCTTATTTGGTTCAATAATTGAAGTTTTGGGTATTTCGGTAGTAATACCTTTAATTGATGTATTGACTAATAACACCAAAGAAAGGTTTTATAACCAATTTTTTTTTCAATTTTCAAATTATTTTGAAATTGATTTAATTTTTACTATTATTTTTATACTATTTTTTTTTTATTCAATAAGACTAATTTATTTATTTTTTTTGAACTATATTCAAAATAAATTTGTTTCTACAATTCAAAGTAGAATTGCTACTAAACTTTACTCGTCATACATAAGCCAGCCACAGGAGTTTCAAATAACAATAAGTTCCTCTTTTATAATAAGAGATCTTACAAATGATATTAATGCTTTTACAGCTTTAGTCCAAAGTTTATTTTTATTTTTTATTGATATTTTTTTCTTATCTTTAATTTTAGTACTTATGATTTTTGTAATTCCTTGGAATTTAATTAGCGTAATTTTAATTTTACTAGTTGTCTCATATTTTGCACTGCTTCTTATAAACTTTTCTTCTAGTAAATTAGGTCTAGCTAAAACACAAATGGAGCAATTAAGAATTAAAAGTATTCAACAAAGTTTTGCAGCAATTAAAGAGATTAAAATTTTAAGAAAAGAATTTTTTTTTATGAAATTGTTTTCAAATTTGCAAAACAAACTATCTCGATTGTTTTTTAAGCAAAATTTTTATCAAAATTTACCTAAAATCTGTATGGAATATATTGGACTAATAATTTTATTATCTTTTATATTTATAAACACAAAATTTTATAAAATAGAAGCCAATGTTATTGCTTCTAGTTTAGCTTTGTTATTTTTGCTATTAATTAGAATTCTTCCTTCTACAGTAAGATTATTAAATTCTGTTCAAAATATACATTACTACAATCCTTCTGTACTAAATATAAAAAAAATTTTAAAACTTAAAAGTAAAAAAATTTTTAAAAATTCATCAAAAAAAAATACTGTAAAGTTAAAAACATTTCCTAAAAATATTTATATTAAAAATTTATCTTTTGAATTTAGTAATTCTAAAAGAAAAATTTTTCAAGACTTCTGCAGTAAAATTCCAATAAATAAAATAACATTTATCAAAGGAGATAGTGGAAAAGGAAAAAGTACTTTTATTGATTTATTGACTGGCATATTAAAACCTCAAAAAGGAGGGGTCTGGATAAATAATAAAAATATATTTAACTCTAATTCTTTATTAAAAAAATGGCAAAATGCAATTGGATATGTTCCTCAAAACTTTTTTATACTAGATGATACAGTTGTTAAAAATATAGCGTTCGGGGTTGATGAAAAATTTATAGATCAAAAAAAAATTGTCCATATCATAAAATTATTAAAAATAGATAAATTTTTAAACAAAAAAAAAAATGGTGCTGATGCTTTATTAGGTGAAAACGGAGTAAGGTTGTCAGGTGGTGAAAAACAAAGAATTGGAATTGCCAGGGCGCTTTATAAAGATCCTGCTCTTTTGATTTTAGATGAGTCAACTAACGCAATGGATTCAAATACAGAAAAAGCAATTATGAATAATTTAAAAAAAATTAAATCAATAAAATTTATAATAATAGTTTCGCATAAGAAAAAAATTAAATCTTTCTACGATCATGAGATAAACTTAAATAAAATGCGTGCAATTTAAGAAAATTTTTTATGGATTTTTTTTATCTGTTCATGAAAGTCTAACTCAGCATACTCAAAGTAAAGTTTGCTTTTTTTTGCCATTAAATAATCAGAAAACTTATCTCCTAAAACAAAACTTTTATTTTTTTTTATATTCCATGATTTAAATAATTCTTTTATCATACCGTTACCTGGTTTTCTCATAATTGAATACTTTTTGTATTTCTTTATTTTTGAGTCTAGATGATAAGGAGAATATTTTATATCATTAAAAAAAATATTTTTTTTTCCTAAAATTTTATTTAATTTTTTATGAAGAAAAATGAAATTTTTTTCTGGGAAAATTGCTTTTCCTATTCCTGCCTGATTTGTTACAATAAAAATATAGTAATTTTTTTTCACTAAAAAGTGCAGTCCCTTCAAAACATTTTTTCTAAATTTAAATTCTTTATATTTGTTAACATATTTAAAGTCATGATTTATAACCCCATCTCTATCTAAAAAAACTGCTGGTTTGGAAAAAATTTTTGGTATTAATTTTTTTGCTTTTATATAATTTTTTTTAGTTCCGATATCTAAAAAAAAAGATTTATATACTATTCCAGATAATCTGTTTTGAATTATTAATTTTTTTAAAACATCGTTTTCGAAAGAAATTTTTTCTTTTTTGGGAAAATATCTATAAATTTTTTTTGATAAAAAATATATTCCTCCGTTCATCAATTTTGAAGTTTTAGAAAAAATAATTTTTCCTCCTTCAATTGAAATGTTGTTTAAAATTTTGTTTTTTTTATATGTATTATTTTTTGATAACGCTATACATCCAATATCTTCATTTTTACAAAAATTTAAAAATTTTTTAATATCAATATTAAAAATCGAGTCTCCATTTATTAAAATAAATTTTTTAGTTATTTTTTTTTTAATTAAAAGAAGTGCTTGGCCAGTACCTCTTGGCTCACTTTCCTTTAATACTCTTATCTCAGTTAAATTAATTTTTTTTTTGTTATATTGTTTAAATATTTTATCCCCTCTATATCCTGCGATTATGTAAATTTTCTTAAAAGAATATTTTGAATATTGCATCAATAAATAATCTATTAATGTATATTTTTGGAATTTAAGCATTGGTTTAGGAGTATTTTTTGTAACTTCTGCTAGTCTTGAGCCTAATCCTCCAGCTAATATTACTAAATCTAAATTTTCGAACATTTTAATTTTTAGAATTTTTTAAGATGACATGAATTTTCTATATATACTAAATTCTAAATTCAGGCATATTTAAACATAACAATTAAGAAGAATTAAAATTTAGTTAACTTTTTTTAAACGATGTTGAAAATTTATAAATTTAATAATTCACCTTTTGTTGAGTTGAATGAGATACAAAAACAATACAGATATTTTTTTTTAAATAAAATTAAAAAGAATATATACTCATTAGTTTCTAATCCCTGCTATTGCTCAGGTAATAGCGATATTTTAATCTCAGAAACATGTAAATTTGGGTTAAATACTAAGTTTGTTGAATGCAAAAATTGTGGTCTTCTTAGGCAGGATCCGGTTCTTGACAAGCATAGCATGAATTCTTTTTATGAAAATGAGTATAGACCTTTATATACGGGAAATATATCAGAATGCAATATAGGTGAAATTTTTTGTGCTCAATATAAATCTGGAAAAGAATATTTTATCTTCATTAGTAAATTTTTAACATCAAAAAATTTAAATATTAAAAATTTTAATCAAGTATTAGAAATAGGTTCAAGCGCAGGAGGTATTTTAGCTTATTTTCAAGATAGGGGGCATACAGTTTATGGAGTCGATCCTGATGTAACTTATGTAAAATACGCAAACAAAAGAGGTTGTAAATCAGACTCAATCACTTTGAATATGATTTTGAAAAAAAAATTTGATATTATAATTCTGTCGCACACTTTTGAGCATATACTTTCACCATTAAAAAAACTAAATAACATTTATAATTTGCTTAATGATAACGGAATAGTTTTTATGCGATTACCTGGAATTTTGAATAAAAATATTCACAGAATTTCAAATATTTTTTTTGACTACAAAAAATTACATTTTATGTTTTACCTTCAAAACGCACATACTTTTTATTTTACGAAAAAAACTTTTATTAATCTTATTAATTTCTCTGGATGCTTTGAAATTGGTTATGCAGATGAAGACATTAGCGCTTTATTAATAAAAAAGGATAGAATAGAAATAAATAAATCTAGTATAAAATCTTGTAATGAAATCAATGATTTTATTATTAAAAACAATCTAAGATACATTATACTAAAAGGTTTTCGACACATATTAAAATGGGTTCCACTTTTCATAAAGAGAGTAAAAAAAATGATTTAAATTATTAAATTTATTTTAATTGGATGCTACACTAATTAAATAAATTTTTTTTAATAAATTTTTGCAAGTAAAATTTAGTTGACTTTATATTAAATATTTTTTTAATTTTGTTATTGTTAAGATTATATTTAATTATTGGAATTTTTTTTTTATATTTGATTTTAAAACCTAATATATCAGATATATTTTTTATTTTTTCACTATCATTAGAACAAATATTATAAACTTTATTGTAATATTTTTTTTTAATTAACTTAATAATTATTTTAGCTACATCCTCAGCATGAATTAATTGGTACTGGCTATTTGGATTTGCCCAGACTTTTTTATTGTGAATTATATCATATACTGGACCTTTTTTCATGTTTTCACCGATTATACCGTTGCATCTTAATATAAGCCATTTTTGAGTTTCTTTAATAATAAGAAGTTCACAAAGATATTTGTAGAAACCATAATTAGATAAATTTCTAAAATTTATGTTAGATTTCTCAGAATTAGCATTTTTGTCGCTATAAACTTCGCAAGTTGAGATTAAAATATATTTTTTAAAATTAAAATTAACAATTGTTTTTTTTACGTTTTTAATAGAATTATTAAACTCGTAAAAATTTTTTGTTTTACTCAAATACTTTTTTGAATTAGTACTACAATTTATAAATATTTCACAATTCTTATAATTAAATTTATTTTTTTTAACTTTTTTTACTTTAAACTTTTTTTTTTTTAATAACTTGTATATTGTGGATCCCAAGAAACCATCACCGCCTTGCAAAAATATCATTTAAATCTTATTGGGTTTTTTTTATTGTCATAATTTTTTTCAAACCAGAAAACAGTCTTTCTTAGACCATTTTTTAAATTTGTATTTGTTTTAAATCCTAATTTTAGCATTTTACTAACGTTCATTATTCTTTTTTTCTGCCCATCAGGCTTCGATTTATCCCAAATTATTTTTCCTTTATAACCAATGATATTTTTAATTATCTTTGCAATATAAAGAATACTAAAACCTTTACCGCAAGAAATATTAACTGGTCCATCGATTTTTTTTGTTAAAAAATAAACCATGCATTTTGCTACATCTCCAACATAGACAAAGTCTCTAATTGGCTTTCCACTCCCCCAGAGTTCTACCTTATTAGTATTATTTATCTTTGCCTCGTAAAACTTTCTAATTAAAGCTGGAATAACATGGGAACTTTCAAGAGAAAAATTATCATACTCACCGTACATATTTCCAGGAATTACTATTGAACTATTCAGTTTATATTGATCCTCATAACACCACGAGGCTATTATTCCCATCTTTTTTGCCATTGAATAACCTAGACTTGTTTTAACGGGTAAACCATTCCAAATATCAATTTCTTTTATTGGAGATTTTGCAGAGTTAGGATAAGAGCATCCACCTATTGGATATAGTAGTTTTTTTATCTTAAATTTATTTGCAAAATTAAAAATATTAATCATCTGAATTAAATTTATATAAAAAAAATCAGCTTGATATTTTCTATTCGTCTCTATACCGCCTGAGTATGCACCTAAGTGTATTACTATATCAGGATTATATTTTTTAAACATTTTAAATGCTTGAATTTCTTTTGTTAAATCAAAATTTCTAGAGGATAGAGCTATAATTTTATTTTTTTTGTATTTTCTTTTTAATTCTTTTAATAAATGACTACCTAAAAAACCAGTTGAACCAGTTACAAGAATTATATCTTTCTTAAGAATTTCCATTAAAATTAATAATTATTTTTGTAGCTCCATTTCTCAGTTTGAAAGACTCTAATGAGTTCTTTTATACCATCTTCAATTGAAATTTTAGCTTTAAATCCTGCATTTTCAATTTTTTTATTACTAACAAAATAATCTCTTTTATCAGGATCTTTTTTATTTTTAGATTTAAAAATTTTTAAATCTTTAACCTCTTTTTTAATTTTTTTTGCCAATACTTGTTTAGTGATATTTGCAGAGGACAATCCTAAATTAAAAATATTATTTTTTATATTCTCGAAGTTAGTAATTGAAAAAACTATAGCATTAACCACATCATCTATGTGAATAAAATTTCTTCTAAAATTTTCTTCAAAAAGAATGATTTTTTTTTTTTTAACGGCATCAAATACAAAATTATTTACTAATAGATCGGTTCTCATTCTGAAAGAGTAGCCAAAAACAGTAGCGAGTCTAAAGCATATATAATTTTTTGATTTACATACAATTTTTTCGGCGTTGTTTTTAGTTATTCCATATAATGAAATTGGTCTAAGAGGACTTAGCTCGTCACATAATTTATTTTTATCGCCAATTCCATATCCAGAATTTGTAGTTAGGAATATAATTTTTTGTTTATTTTTTTTATTATCGACTATGGTTTTTATAGCATCTTGATTTACTTTCTTTGCTAATGTTTTGTTTTTTTCACATAAAGGAGCCCCAACTAGAGCAGCTAGAGGAATTATTAAATTTTTATTTTTAATTTCTTTTTTTATTAATTTTTTATTGCATACATCACCAGTTATAAGTTTAAAATTTTTTTTTATATAAAGATGAGATAAAGAATTCTTATTATAATCTAGTTTATCAATTACAGTAACATTATATCCTAAATTTACTAATTTGGTGGTCAACTTTGAGCCAATATAACCACCTCCTCCTGTAATTAATATTTTAAACATAATTACTATTTATTACAGAATATATTTTATATAAATATTAGATTGATTACAGAATATTAATAACTAATTGAGTTTTCTCTAATAAATGATTTTTTCTAAAACGCCTGTTAGAATTACTTTTTTTGGTGGAGGGTCTGACTATCCAAGTTATTTTACTAAAGCACAAGGTAAGACACTTAGCCTTGCCATAAATAAATATTCTTACATTGCAATCAATAGAAATTTAGAAATTTTGAATAATAAATTTATTCTAAATTATAGACAAATAGAAAAAGTTCAAAAAATATCGCATATAAAGCATCCTTCAATAAAAGCTTGTTTAAATTATCAAAATATAAAAGACCCTATCCAAATAAATTATTTTGGGGACTTACCAGCTAAAACAGGACTTGGATCTTCATCTTCTTTTACAGTGGGTTTACTAAATTGTTTAAAAACATTAAAAAAAGAAAAAAAAAGTTCATTTCAAATAGCTAAAGAAGCCATTTATGTTGAGCAAAAAATTATAAAAGAAAAAGTTGGGTGCCAAGATCAACTCACATGTGGAATTGGGGGATTATTGCATATTACCTATGTTAGAAATAAAGATTTTCGTATAAAAAAAAAATTTTTAGAAAAAGAAAAAATAAAAAAGCTATGCTCTTATTTAATGCTTTTTTATACTGGGATTGATCGTTTCTCAGACATTATTTTGAAAGAGCAAATAAAAAGAACTAAACAAGGGTTTAATTCAGAAATTATAAAAGATATGGTGGATATGGTTGATCCAGCGGTTGATTATCTAATAAAAGAAAATTATTATGACTTTGGAATAATGCTAGATAAAAGTTGGAACTTAAAAAAAAAATTATCCAATTTCATCACTAGTAAAAAAATTGATAATTATTATACAATTGGAAAGAAATCTGGAGCGCTTGGTGGAAAGTTATTAGGGGCTGGCGGAGGTGGATTTTTAATGTTTTTTGTTCCTCACAAAAGTCAAAAAATTCTCCTAAAAAATCTCAGAAATCTTAGAAATATAAAATTTTCACCAGATTTTTTGGGGACTAGAATTATAAAATAAAGTAGTGAAGATTTTAATAGTTCCATCCTTGTATATAACAGATATTGAAAGTAGAACTCTTGCTAAAATAAAGAGTATTTCAAAATCTTTAATTACTCTAAATTATCAAAGTTTATTAATAAACATAAATAACAATATGTTATGCACTGAGCATTATAATTATGAATCAATAGTTGATGTTTGTGGTTTTCAAAATGTTTATATATTTGGCAGTTATTATAAGGAATATTTAGAAGATGTGACAGCTTATTCGAGATATCCATCACTTCACAATTCTAAAAAAATAAACACAATTAATTTTGATGATATAATCCAAAACATTAAGAGTTTTGATGCAATTATTGTCGGCATAAAAACATCTAGAAAGGGTCATTTTATAAGAGAACTTGCAATAAAGAACAATATCTTCGTTGCATTATTAGACTACTTCGATCATGAAAGTGTATATTCTTTTACTGATGTAAAAAAAATTATATTTAGAAAATTTAGGCCACATTATGATTTTAATATCTACTTTAAGCATGATATGCCCATATTTTTTAACGATGAGATTATTAGGCCACTGTCACCCATGCCTATTAAAATAGATAACTATCCGATTATAAAAAAAAAAAATTTTTTTGAGAAAAATTTAGATATTTCATTTTCAGGAAGAAATCATTATCACAATAATAATTTTAGGAAATTATTTTCTGATCAATTAAAAAATTTTTTTATAAAATCTTATTTTAAATTTGTCAAAGGATATCAAAAGATATCAACCATTAACTATTGTAATATTTTAAATGATACTAAAATAGCTTTTACTCCAGCAGGCAAAGTCTGGGATTCCACAAGACATGCTGAAACAGCAGTTTATGGATGCGTTCCCTTGATACCCATTCCAAATTGTAAATTAACACCAGGGATGTCAATTAATGATGAAAACAGCATTAATTTTGATAACAAAGATTTATTAAATGATAAAGATAAACTGCATATTATTTTAGAGAGAATAAAATCTGTTTTGCTAAGTAGATCTTTATTTGAAAAACTATCAAAGAATTGGAATAAAACCGTTTTAAATAATTTAACATTTTTAAAAAGATCAGAATTTATAATTAGTTCAATAAAAAATAAAATTTCTAATTAATAAAAGATTTAAAAATTATTTGTTATTCTATTTATAATCAAAAGCATTTTTAATATACTTTCTATATCAACCTATTATTTTATTATTTTTAATGATAGGGATAAATTTGGTAAACTTAATAACTTTATAATTGAGAATTTTTAAAAAAAAAAATAAATGAATTTAGAATTAAAAAAAATAAAGCTGACTATTATCGGAATGGGTTATGTTGGGTTACCATTGGCGATTAATTTTGGAAAAAAAATTAACACATTTGGCTTTGACAATTCAAGATTAAGAATAAATTTTTTAAAAAAAAAAATTGACAATAATAATGAATTTAAAAAAAAAGATTTTCTTTTGTCTAAGAATGTTTTATTTACCAACGACCCTTCGGTAATATCCAATTCAGATTTTATAGTAGTAACAGTCCCAACACCCATCAACGGTAATAACAAACCTGATTTTACAGCTTTACTGAATGCATGTAAAAATATTGGAAAATATTTAAAAAAAAAATCTACTATAATTTTTGAATCTACTGTTTATCCTGGGGCGACTAGAGATATTTGTATTCCTGCAATAGAAAGACATTCAAAAAAAAAATGGAAAAAGGATTTTTTTATTGGATATAGTCCTGAAAGGGCAAATGTTGGAGATAGATCTAAATCCGTTACAAAAGTTAAAAAAATTATTTCAGGTGATTGTTTTTCTACACTTTTGAAAATAAGGTATTTGTATAAAATTATTACAAAAAAATTATATGAAGTCTCATCTGTTGAAGTTGCGGAGGCTGCAAAATCCATAGAAAATATTCAAAGAGATGTAAATATAAGTTTAATGAATGAGTTTTCTATCATTTGCAATAAAGTAGGCATTAATACTAGAGAAGTGTTGGATGCGGCATCTACGAAGTGGAATTTTTGCAAATTTCTCCCAGGTTTAGTAGGTGGACATTGCATTAGTGTTGATCCTTATTATTTAATCCATAAATCTAAATCATTAGGTTATTTACCAAAATTAATGACAACCTCAAGAGAGGTTAACGAAAGTTTGCCATATTTTTTATTCGATAAAATAAAAAAAATTATAAAAAAAAACAATAAAAGACCAAAAAAATTCAAGATTTTAATTTTAGGTCTTACATTCAAAGAAAATTGTAGAGATATTAGGAATAGTAAAATATTTATTCTAATAAAATTATTAAAAAGAATCCGAGTAAATTTAACACTTAATGATCCATACGCTTTAAAAGAAGAAGTGCTCAAAATTTATAACGAAAATGCTACTAATTGGAATGATATAAGTTCTTTTTATGACATGATTATTCTTGTTAATCCCCACAAATATTATCTTGAGTTAGGTTTAAAAAAAATATTAACTAAATTAAAATTTAGAGGCTACTTTCTTGATATCAAGTCATTTTTTAATAAGGAATTGATTGAAAGTAAAAAAAATGAATATTTGAGTCTTTAAAGATAATAATTATCATAAAATCATGAGTTGTAATTTGTTAAATAAATTGAATATTATAGCAGAAGTAGGTCAAGGCCATGATGGCAACCTAACTTTAGCTCATTCTTACATTGATGCAGTATCTAAATCTGGAGTATCAGCAATAAAATTTCAAATTCATCTTGCTGAACATGAAAGTTCAATAATTGATAAATTTAGAGTAAAAAAAAAATATATATATGACAAATCAAGATTTAATTATTGGAAAAGAACAGAATTTAATATCGATCAATGGGCAGAATTAAAAAATCATGCTGAAAAATTAGGCTTAATTTTTTTATGTTCTCCTTTTTCATTAAAGGCAGTAGATATTCTGCAAAAAATAAATATTAAGGCCTGGAAAATTGGGTCAGGAGAGTTAAATAATTTTCCACTTATCGAAAAAATATCAAAGACTAACAAACCAATAATTTTATCTACTGGATTAAGCAATTTTAGTGAAATTAATGATGCTGTTAAGTTAGTGAATAATTTTCATAAAAATATTGCAATTATGCAATGTACATCTTTATATCCTTGTCCAAAGAATTTAATAGGCTTAAATGTTATTAAAGATTTAAAAGAAAGATACAAATTCAAAGTAGGATTTTCAGACCACAGTGGTAATCCTTTGACTAGTTTAGCTGCAAAAAGTTTAGGAGCAGATTTTGTAGAAGTTCATGTAGTTTTTAACAAGAATATTATTGGATTTGATACCGAGTCTTCTATCACAATAGAACAGTTAAAAGAATTAAAAAATCATTTTTCTTATTTAGATGAAATTTTAAAACATAAAATAAATAAAAATATTATTTCAGCTATATTAAAAAAAAATAAAAAACTTTTTGAAAAATCTATTTTTTTAAAAAAAAATGTTATTTCTGGAAAAAAAATAAAATTTAATGATTTAGATTTCAGAAAACCTGCAAATGGAATTCTAGCTAGAGACTTTAGATTGATTATTGGAAAGAAAATTAAAAAGAGTAAACGAAAAGGTTCCTTTTTAAAAAGAAATGATATTTTAATTTAATGAAAAAAAAAATCTGTGTTGTTATAGCAAGTAGAGCTAATTATGGCAGAGTTAAATCATTATTATTAAAATTAAAAAATCGTTGCAAATTGCAAATTATTCTTTCCGCAAGCGCCATCCTAGATAGATTTGGAAATATCGAAAATCAGATTCGTAATGATGGATTTGAAATTAATTATAAATCTTACATGATTGTCGAAGGGCAAAATCCAATAACCATGAGTAAATCGACAGGATTGGCAATAATAGAATTAAGCTCGATGTTTGATAGTCTAAAACCCGACATTGTTGTAACAGTCGCTGATCGTTACGAAACTTTAGCAACAGCGGTTGCTGCCAGCTATATGAATATTGCTGTCGCGCATATCCAGGGTGGAGAAGTTAGTGGATCAATAGACGAAAGTGTAAGACACGCAATTACAAAACTTTCTCATATTCATTTTCCAGCAACACAAAAATCTTTCAATAGATTAGTTAAATTGGGAGAAAATAAAAAAAATATTTTTAATGTAGGATGTCCGTCAATTGATATGATAAAAAATACAAATCTTTCAATTAATAAATTAACAAGAGACTATAATGGGACAGGATATAAAATCAATTTTAATTGTCCTTATGTGTTGGTGTTGCAACATGCGGTGACAACTGAATATGGCAATGGTTCTTTTCAGGTCAAAGAAACATTGAAAGCAACTAAAAAACTAAAAATGCAAGTTTTATGGATATGGCCGAATATCGATGCTGGCTCAGATGATATATCTAAAGAATTAAGAATATTTAAAGAAAGAAATCAGGGTTTAAAATTTGGTTTTTATAAGAATTTTTATCCAGAGGATTATTTGAGAATTTTAAACTCAGCTAAATGTGCGATTGGCAACAGTAGCAGCTTCATTAGAGAAGGTTCATACTTAGGAGTTCCTTCAGTTAACATCGGTACTAGGCAAAGTTTCAGAGAACATGGTAAAAATATTGTTACCGTAAATTATAATAATAAATCTATTTATTCAGCTATAACTAAGCAGTTAAAGATTAAAAAATATAAACCAGAATATATTTTTGGTAGAGGCAATGCTGGGAATAAAATCGCTGAGGTATTAATCAAAATAAAAACTAGAATTCAAAAAAACATCACTTTTTAAATTAATGATTAAATGGAAGTAAAAAATTCTTTTTTAACTATTATACCCGCTAGACAGGGATCAAAGGGTATTAAAAATAAAAATTTATCGTTAGTTAAGAGTAAGCCGTTAATATATTACACTTTGAAAGCGGCTAAAGAATCAAAATTAATAAAGGATGTTGTAGTCACAACAGATTCAAAAGTAATTTATAATTACTCGAAAAAGTTTAATTTTTTTTTGATTAAAAGACCAAGAAAAATTTCTGGTGATAACTCAAAAATAATATCTGCAATTAAACATGTTTTAAAACATAAAAGTTTTAAGAAAAAATATCATTATATAATATTACTGCAGCCAACCTCCCCATTACGGACGTCATATAATATTGATCAAGCTATTAATCTTTTTTTAAAAAAAAGTGCAGAAACTCTCGTTAGTGTTAGAAAAGTAAACGATGATCATCCAGCGAGAATGTATAGAAAAAACAGAGGATACTTAATGCCAATATTTCCTAAATTAGTAGATTGTAATAGGCAGAAATTAGGCAGCATTTATCATAGGAACGGAGCAATTTACATATTTAGTATTAAAAATATTTTGAAAGGAAAATTGTATGGTAAAAATATTTTACCATTTATAATGAATCAAAAATCTTCTATTAATATAGATAATAAATTAGATTTAAAATTACTTAAATTTCTTTTAAGGTAGATAGTGAAAATTCTTAATTTAGATCCTGAGAAATTTTCAGGTGAAGCAATTAAAAACTATAAAAAATTAGGTTCCTATTCTTCATTAAAAAAAATATCAAGAAAAAATCTTTTAAAAACTATACATAATTATGATGTAGTGATTTTAAGATTTGCGCACAAATTTGATAAAGAACTTTTGTCAAAAGCTAAAAAATTAAAATTAATAATTACAAATACTACAGGAACAGACCATATAGATGAAGACTATCTTATTAAAAAAAATATAAAACTATTAAGTTTAAAAAACAAAAAAAAATTTTTAAAAAATATTACAGCCTCAGCAGAGTTTACATGGGCAATTTTAATGTGTTTAGTGAGAAAGATTCATTCAGCATCTAATACTTTATCTTATAAATACCATAATAGAAATCAATATATTGGAGAACAAATGTTAGGAAAAAATATTGGGATACTCGGATATGGTAGAAATGGAAAACAAATAGCAAATTTCGCAAAAAGTTTTAAGATGAATATTTTTATTTTTGAAAATAAAACAAAAAAAATTCCAAGATTTATAAGGAGATTGTCGATAAAAAATATTCTTAAAATCTCTGATTTTTTAGTTATTACATTACCATTAACTTCAAAAACAAAGTTGATATTAAATAATGATAATTTAAAATTTATTAAAAAGAACTCTTATATAGTTAATACCTCCAGGGGTGATTTAATAGAAGAGGCTACGCTATTAAGTTTATTAAAAAATAAAAGGATAAAAGGTGCGGCATTAGATGTGCTTCAAAATGAACTTTCCGACTCTTTTTTAAATAAGAATAAATTAATTGAATATTCTAAAAAGAATAGCAATCTGATAATAACACCTCATATTGCAGGTGTTACAAAAGAGTCATATACAATGACTGAAAATTTTTTATCAATTCAGGCTAAAAAAATTATTGAAAGTTTTTATAATGAAAAAAAAATTTAATTTTTAAGAAGCATAGAATAAAGAGTGTATATCCTAGCAGGGGTTTTTCTGACGATCAATTACTTTAAATAATTCCTGTTATTGATGCTTATTGCAAAAAGATTAATGTTAATACTTTAGTTTTCGAAAAACGATCTTCTAAGAGAATTAAGAATATCAATTTTTTAATTTAAATTTTTAAGAAATATATTATTTTGTATTTAAGGGGTAATTTTTCTCTCATCAAAATATTAAATTTATTTTTTTTTACAAATATCTATTTTTAAATACTTATCTTTATGTAGGTAAGTCTTTTGATAAATCTGTTTCCAGCTGTCCTAATCCCATTTACTAGCTTTAAGAAATTTTTTGGATCCCAAATTTGAAACTTCACTGCATCTGTACGATTATTTTTTGCAGATTTGATCGTTTTTTCTGCAAGTTAAAAATTACCAAGAAAATTTCATCCTATGTCATTAATTAAAAAGAGTTTTGTATTTTTTTTAACATTAATTAATTTAATCCTATATTTTAGATTCAATATATAAATCGCCATTCAATTAATATAATGTATTAAATTTTTTATGAGAATATTAGTAACAGGAGCCGCTGGGTTTATCGGTTATCATGTTTCAAAAAAATTATCTAAAAAAAATTTAGTTTTTGGAGTAGATAATCTGAATAATTATTATGACGTAAAATTAAAACTAGATAGATTAAAAGATTTAAAAAAAAATAAAAAATTTAATTTTCTTAAGATTGACATTAAAAATTATAAAAAACTTTTTAAATATATAAAAAATAATAAAATTGATACCATCGTTCATTTAGCAGCTCAAGCAGGAGTTAGGTACTCTTTAAAAAGTCCAAGGCTATATATTAACAGTAATATTAATGGTTTTTTTAATATTCTAGAGTGTTGTAGATATTTAAAAATAAAAAATTTTATTTTTGCAAGTAGTAGTAGCGTTTATGGTCTTAATAAGAATTTTCCTTTGAAGGAGAATAATTCTGCTAATCACCCAATACAGTTGTATGCTGCAACAAAAAAATCCAATGAAGTTATGGCCCATGCTTACTCTTATCTTTTTAATATTCCTACTACATGCTTGAGATTTTTTACCGTCTATGGACCCTGGGGTAGACCCGATATGGCATTATTTAATTTTACTAAAAATATTTTTAATGATAAAAAAATAGAAGTTTTTAACTACGGTAATCACGCCAGAGATTTTACCTATATAGATGATGCTGTGATTATTATTGAAAATTTTATTAAAAACCCATCAAAGTGTAATTTGTTATGGAATTCTAACAAACCAGACCCAAGCTCAAGTATTGCTCCATTTAAAATTTTTAATGTATCAAATGGCTCCAAGATACCTTTAATGAATTTTATTAAAGAAATTGAAAAAAATTTAGGAAAAAAAGCTAAAATTAATTTTTTACCTTTGCAAAAAGGCGATGTACTGGAAACGTTAGCTTCAAAAAACAAATTAAGAAATTCTTTAAAAATTAATAAATCTACCAGTTATAAAAAGGGTATAAAAAACTTTATTGATTGGTATTCAACTTACTTTAAATAAAAAATGTAAAAATTTAGTATTATAACAAAATAATAAGTTAAATTTTTAAAAAAACTTGAATTTTTAGCACGCAGCACTATCTAAAATAAAGTATAATACAAAAAATTTTTATCTGATGAATTTTTTTAGATTTAAAAAATCTTTTCGTTGAAAATCATATATGAGAATTTTTTAAAGTTATAAAAGTGTTAGAATAAAGAGATTTGTTTGAAATTTAAAAAATTTAATTAAAAATTCTGACGTTGCATTACTACCAGCGCCTATCGCATGAGGAAGTAGACTTATAGCAATTTTTTCGTGGTCGATAGTTAGCTGTGTAATTGGCCATAAATCTCATCAAGACTTTTTGCATTTTTTAGAATAAATATAATTGTTTGTTAGGAAACAACTCAGATAACATCGTAGATCATATTCTTAATATTAAAAAAAACCCCACTAAGAAAAAAATAATATTTAATGCAAGAAAAACATTCGAAAAAAGGGTTTAATATTTTTAAATGGAAAAAAAAATTTACAATAATTACTATAATGATTTTAAAAGATTCAAATAGTTATAATATGAAAAATGATAATTAAATTTCTATTTGGGGAAAATTATTAGATCGTCAATTACTTTTTACTCTGCCAATAGTTGATTCTTATTGTGAAAACTATTATTTACGAAAATGATTATCCTCTTAGAATTAGTAATAATAAAAATCTATCTAAATTTTCCAATAAGCATCAAATATTTTCTTTGAAAAGACTTATGTTAATCAGGTATAAAAATATTTATTTAAGAGCTGCTTACTTTTTATTCCAAGTTTATTTTTAGCAATAAACTTTTCTAAAAAAAAATTATTTACAGAAAAAATTGGTGGAATTTGCAAATATTTCATAATTTATGCGATGCAAGTATAGTTTCTGTTATAACTAAAAAAGTTAATATATATAATCTTCTAGAAATCATACAACGTGAAAAATAAAAAATATATTTATATAGGAGGAGGTTATGATCCCCTAAATCTAGGTATTTTAATTCCTATACTTGAGGGTTACAAAAATAAAGAAGAAATTATTATTGAAAATTTAGAATTTAAAGTTTTTCAAGACTATATAAAAAAAAATAAAATAAAATTTAATAATCTCAACTTTTTAAATATTATTTTAACAGACTCAAAAAAAATTAAATTAAATAATCTTATTTTTTTAATATACGATTTAGCCAAAAATTTTTTTTTTTATTTAAAGTTATTATTATTTTTTTCTTACAAAGATAAAAAAAATTATAAATCATCATTTGCTCATGCCTATTGGGACTCTAGTATAAGACATATGAACGATAATGAATTGAGGCCCAATTTAATTTTAAAGTTAAGTGCATTATTACGTTTAATTTATTATGGTATTTATATAAAAGAATTAATAAATAAATATCCAATTAAATCAGTTTTTTTAGCACACACAGTTTATAAATATAGAATTGCTTTAGAGGAATTTAAAAAAAGGAATATAAGAGTTTTTTCTCAAGGAAATTTTGCTTATTTTCAACAAAAAAAAAAAAAAGAATTAGAATGGACTTTTGTAAATACTAATTTATTGAAAAAAATAAAAAAAATTGTTAGTGATTTAACCATTAAAAGATTTTGGAATTTAAGATTTTCCGGAAAATTAAAAGATACAGATTTTTTAGCAGCTGCAAAAATAAAAAGTAATGCAAGATCTAATTTACAAGAAAATGTTATTTTTTTACATGTTTTCAAAGATTCACCATTTGCAATAATAGATAAAAATAGGATTTTTTTTGACTATTATCATTGGATTATTGAAACAATAAAAATAATAAAAGAAAGTGATGAAATTTGGTCTTTAAGAATTCACCCTAATTCTAAAGTTTGGGGTGAAAATTCTGCTGTGATATTAAAGAATATTGAGAGGAGGTATTTTAATGGTTCTTTTCCCAAAAATATTAAAATTGATAATAAATATCATTCTAATCTTAAAGTTTTTAATAATATGAAAAGATGCGTAACTTTTTCAGGTACATCAAGTATAGAGGCATCGTGCTACGGAATAAAACCAATATTAATATCAGATAATTTGTTATCGCATACAAATAAGTCTTATTTTTTAAAACCAAATAATATAAAGGAATATAAAGAATATTTAATAAAAAAAAGTTCGGATCCAATTTTTATTCAAAAAAAAAATGCTGTTAAGGTCTCAAGGTTTCTTTTATATTTATTTTATAATGTACTCAGTTTTAAAAACAGTTTTTCTAAAAATATAAGAGGAATTAATTTTTTTAATAATACTCCGATCAAAGAAAAATATAAAATTTTTTCCCATTTAATGAAAAAATTAGAAGATAATTCATTAAAAAAAAAATTTTCCTTACTAGGATATTATTTAAAAAAAAAAAATTTAAGAACTTTAGATTTAAAATTTATCAACCTGCTTAAAACAAAATAAAGTGTGTAGTATATCTGGCGTATTTCAAAAAAATTCTAGCCAAAAAGAAGTTCATGATTTGACTAAAAAGATGAACAATATTTTATTTCATAGGGGTCCAGATAAATCATCTATTTATTTTGACAAATCTAATCCATTTTCAATGGGGATGAATCGTTTATCGATTATGGATATTAACTTAGGAGACCAACCATTTGTCTCAAAAGATGGAAGATATTCCTTAATTTTTAATGGAGAAATTATTAATGCAAATGACATTAAGAAAAAAATTATTAAAGAAAAAAATATTAATTTTTTGTCAAAGAATTCTGACACAGAAGTACTTTTCAATTACTTAATTTATATGGACGGATTTAATAATTTACAAAATTTAAATGGAATGTTTGCTTTTGCATTTTATGACTCATTTAAAAAAAAAATTTACTTAGCAAGAGATAGATTTGGTATTAAACCTCTTTTTTATTCGAAAAGTAAAAATAATTTTTATTTTGCTTCCGAAATTAAAGCATTAAAAAAAATATCAGACATAAATTTAGATTTAGACAATGAAAGCATTTGTGATTATTTAAGTCTTATGTATATTGCTAATAATAAAACGATACATAATAGTATAAAAAAATTATCGTCTGGATCATTATTGCAATATGATTGTTTAAATGATGATTTGAAAATTTCAAAGTGGTTTAATTTTTCTTTTAGTAAAAATAATGTCGATAAAATTGATGTTCGAGAAATAGAAGATTTATTAATTTATAAGATTGAAGATGCTGTTAAAAAATGGCAAATATCTGACGTACCTATTTGTTGTTCGTTATCAGGCGGACTGGACTCATCAATAATAACAAAAATAATTTCAAAAAATTGCAGCAAAGTTAGTACCTTTACTTTAGGATTTGATGAAAAAGACATTGATGATGAGCTAGATGTAGCGGCAGAGATAGCAAAGTCATGTCAAACAAATCATCACGAAATAAAAATAAATACAAGTCAGTTTATAAATGAAATTCCAGCAATGATTCAATCTCTTGATGAACCATATGGTGGAGGTTTGCCATCATGGTTTATTTACAAACATGCATCAAAAAACTTTAAAGTTATATTGACTGGAACTGGAGCAGATGAACTTTTCGGTAATTACGGTAAATGGATATATTTAGACAAAATTTCTTTTTTGAAATTGGATAAGATTTCATATTTTTTTAATAAATTTTATTTTAATACAAATAATTATTTTACCGAAGAAGAGAAAAAAAAAATTTTAAATAGCGATATTTTTTTAGGAAATAAGATAGAAAAATTTTATTATAATAAATACATAAATAATTTTATAAATAACCCTATAGATAAAACTTGTCTAATTGATTTAGAAGGACAACTTCAGGATGAATTTTTGCAAATGACAGATAGATTCTCAATGGCACATTCAATTGAGGCTAGGCCATGTTTTTTAGAAAATGATCTGGTCAAATTTGTTTTAAATATTCCAGCATATGTAAGAACAAAAACATTTAATACAAAGTATTTACTACGTAATATAAGTAAAAAATATTTTTCTAAAGAATTATCAGAAATACCAAAACAAGGATTTGTATTACCTATTTCTCGTTGGATTAATAATTTTTTTTATAAAGAGTTTGAAAAACTATTTTCTGTAGAAGAAGTCTTAAAACAAAATATTTTTAATAAAAACATTTTAATTAATTATATTAACCCTGCATTAAATGAATTAAAAAAAAACGATAAAAATACAAAAATTGCAACCAAATTATGGGCCCTTTTAATGTTTCAATTATGGTATCTGAATAAGTAATTTTAATGAAATTATTAATTATAAATTATTCTGATAAAAATGGCGGCGCAGCAATCGCTACGCATAGAATATATAGATGTTTAAAAAAAAAAATTAATGTTTATCTTTATGTAATTAATAAAAACTATAAAGATAAAAAAATTATAACTAATAATCAATTAAAATGTTTCTTTTTAAAAATTTTTGAGAACATTGTAAAAAAAATCTTTCATAGAGGATCAAATACTTTTCACTCATACAATCTATTTCCAACTGGGTCTTTAAAAATTATTGACAAAATTAATCCAGATATTGTTCAATTACATTGGGTTGGATCGAATATGTTATCTATAAAAGAAATTGGATTAATAAAAAAGCCTATTGTTTGGAGACTTTCAGATATGTGGCCAATGTGTGCCTCCGCACATTATACAAATAAAAATGTCAATAAAAATAAAGCAGATTTTTATTTAAGAAAATTTTTAAATATTGATAGATATATTTTGTATCTGAAAAATAAATACTGGAAAAAGAAAATTTTTTTTATAGCTCCTAGTTCATGGATTCAATTAAAATTGAATAAAAGTTTCTTAAAAAAAAAAAGTAATTCAATTATTATCCCTAATACTATTGATACTTTTTTTTGGAAAGCTCAGAAAAAAAAAGAGATAAAAATAAGACTTAAAATTAAAAATAAGATTGTGATAACCTATGGAGCATCTGTAATTGATGATCCAAGAAAAGGTTTCTCATATTTATCAAATTCACTATTATACTTAGATTTTGATTATGTGTTACTTTTGTTTGGTAAAATAATTAATAAGAATTTTTTAAAAAAAATTAATCATAGTATTAACGTAAAATATTTGGGAGATATAAATAATAAATTTTTTTTAAGAAAAATTTATTCTGTATCTGATGTTGTTGTAATTCCATCGTTAATGGATAATTCTCCTAATATTTTATTTGAGGCAAACTCATGCAGTGTACCGGTTGTTGCTTTTAATAACTCAGGTTTCAAAGATTTTGTTATACATAAAAAAACAGGATGGTTAGCTCATAACAAAGATTCAAAACATTTGTCCGAGGGTATTGAATGGTGTGCTACCAATCAAAATAAAGAAATTTTAAGAAAAAATTCTAGATTATTTTGCGTAAAAAATTATTCTGAAAAAGTCATATCTTCAGCCTATATAAAATTATATAAAAATATTATTTTAAACAAAACTAGAAATAGTGAAAAATTATTTTAATTTTTAATTTAATAAGATTTAAAACTATTCCGTTACTTCCATAATGTAATGTGTAATTAAATATACTATTTCTGAAAATTACTTAAAATATTTTAAGATTTAAAAAGACCTAATTTATATTTTTTTTCAAAATTATTATAGACTTGGCTTAAACCATTATTCAATAAAATTTTCTTTTTCCAGCCTAATTTTTTTATTTTATTAGAGTCTAAAACTCTTCGTTTTTGCCCATCTGGTTTATTTTTATCAAATATTATTTGTCCATTATATTTTGAAATTTTTTTTATTTTGTTTGCTAATTCTTTTATAGATATCTCTTCATTTGTGCCAATATTTAAAAAATATTCTTTTGTATTTTTTTTAAGTAGGAAATAAATAGCATTCGAGAGATCATTAACATGCATAAATTCTCTTTTGTTTTTGCCAGAACCCCAAATTATTACTTTTGGTTTCTTATTTAATTTAGCTTCACAAAATTTTCTTATAAGTGCTGGAATTACATGACTTGATTTCAAATCATAATTATCATTATCACCATATAAATTAGCTGGTTGTATTGATATAAATTCTTTTTTTTTAATTTTTTTGTAATATTCACAGAGTTTGAGTGTAATTATTTTAGACAGTGCGTAAGCTTCATTTGTTTTTTCTAGATATGACGACAATAAATAATTCTCTTTTATTGGAATTTTTGTTATTCTGGGATATATGCACGCAGAACCGAGATTAATAATTTTTTTTACATTATGTTTGTAGCTAATATTTATTATGTTCAATCCTATCAAAATATTTTTGTTTAAATAATCTATTGGGTTTTTTGAATTATCTAATATGCCACCCACTTTGCCTGCTGCATTAATAACTATGTTTGGTTTTTTTTTTTTAAAAAAAGAGGAAACTTTTAAATAATTAGTAAAATCCAGATATTTCCTTTTACATTCAATAATTTTATATTTTTTTTTTTTTAATAATTTATAAATTTCAGTCCCAACCATTCCCTCCTGACCAGCAATTAAAATTTTATCAGTTTTTTTTAGCATACTTATAAAATAAGTTGATGATTGAAGAATAAAAGAATCTTAAAATTTTACCACAAGGTATAATACAGTGCACTTTGTTTATTTCTTCTAAATATACTTTTTGATTTTCACTAATTTGACCTTTTCTTTTTCTAAAAATTCCAACTTTACATGGGATAGATTGTAAACTTTCATAACGACTAAAACTTTTCCATAGTTCTATGTCTCCAGCATATTTTAGTTTTTTATTTAAACCACCAGATTTAAAATAAAGTTTTCTTGAAAATAACGTGCTTTCTTGAGGAATGTATCCCCAAAAACAAGGGGTAATGAGGCCATATTTAATTATAATTTTAGGATAATGATAAAGAGATCTTTCAATAATTTTTTTTTCATTGAGTATACTTGGTATTCCAACAACCCATCTGAACTTTTTTTTTTGAATTATACTTACAACATTTTCAATTGCATTCTTATAAAGGAGGTCATCTGAGTTCAGCCAGTACAAATATTCACCATTACTTTTCAAAAAACCTTTGTGAATAGCATCGTACATACCCATATCTTTTTCGATTATAATTTTATAAATTTTTTTTTTGTATTTATTTATTATTTTGAGAGTTTTATCATTTGAAACTCCATCAACAATTATATATTCAATATTTTTATAAATTTGTTTTTAAACATAAAGAATAGTTGCTTCAATATATTTTTCTGAATTAAAGGTTGGAGTTACTATTGTTACTTTAAATTTTTTTTTCATTTAAATATTGCATTTTAATAAAAATCATAAGCAAAGTATAAAAAAACATGATTAAGTTAAAATTTGTATAAAAACTACCGGTAGGTTTAAAGGGAAAAAAATACAGAATAAAAAATAAAAATTCAAAAATAAATTTTTTTTTTATAAAAAATAGAATAAAAAAATTTTTTAATAAAAAATAAAATATAAAAATAAAAAACAATATTCCTATCAAGCCATTATCAGCAAGTATTTCAAGGTAAAAATTATGTGGATGAGTACTACATTTCCTTGTTTCAGGATCCGATTTATTACAATCTTTTTTCCATGTCTTATATCCTGAACCAAAAAAAATATTATCTTGAAAATTTTGTATTGAGGATTCAAGATGAAATTTATAATGATCAAAAGCAATTGAATTTTTTAATTTATATCTTTCTATAAGAAAGTTTTCGGCTTTAAAAAAAATTAGAAAAAAAGGAATAAATATAATTAAATATAAAACTTTTTTATTTTTAATTATAAACTTTTTAATATTTAGAAAATTAATAACAAAAAACAGAAGCAATCCGAGATTAAGTAAGATAAATGGTTGCCTGTCTCCAGAAAAGTATATACTTATATAAACAATCAATAGTAATATAATAATAAATATTTTTTTTTTAAAAAAATTAAAAAAAAACCCTACGTAAAAAAAAATATAAAATAAAAAAGAACCAGCTATATATTCGTCTTTAAAAAATGACCCCGCTCTTTTTAAATCATTATCAAAATTATACCCAAATAAATTTTTTCCAGAAAAAAACTGAAGCCATATATCAATTGAAAGTATCAAAGAAACTAATATAAAAATATAAATTTTATTTAAAAAAAGATATCTGTTTACTGAGGACAAAAATATAAAAGATACTAGTAAAAAAATCGGGAACCTCAATAATGCTAGGCTCTTAAATAGATCTTCATAATTTGAAAAATTAGCAAGTTTATTAACAAAAATTAGAAAAAAAAAGAAGAAAAAATATTTAATTAAGTTTTTTTGAAAAAGATTTAGGTCTTGAAACTTTTTTTTTATGTAATCAATTTTAAATTTATAAATTATTACTCCTGTGGTTAAAACAATTATTATTTCAGAAATTAATTTTGAAAAGATTAAAGATATAGGTATTAAATAAATTAAAAATAACAAGTAATTACTTTCTTTTTTTTTAATCACGCAAATCTCAGCTTCTTTATTTTTTAATCAATAGTTGAGGAATTTTAGATAAAATTTTATAAAATATTAGTAACATACTTAATCTGTTTTTTTTTAAAATTATAATGTCCTCTAAAATTTTTTTAAAAAAAAATTTTGTGTTTGTACTATCTCCACCTATTCTCATTATACAGTGATACTTATTTGTGTTTATAATATTAATATTTTTACAAAAAATTCTTATTATAAAATCATAATCTGAAGAAATTTTGAATTTAGTGTTATATAAACCAATTTTCTTAAAAACCTTCTTTTTTAAAAATAAACTTGTATGAGGAATTGTCATACCTAATTTAATACAATCAAAAGTTATATTTTTAGGTTTCCAAATTCTTACAAAGTTCTGGATGTTGTTTTTTTTACAAAACTTTACTCCACCGTAAACACCTTCCAGGTTTTTTTTTTTAAACATATTAGCAATTACTTTAATAGTATTATTTTTATAAAATATGTCGTCAGAATGTAGTACACCAATCACATCACCTTTGGCTTTTTTAATTCCATAATTCAATGCATGGTATCTATTTTCATCCTTTTTACTAATTTTAAAAAATTTAATTTTTTTTTTTTTTAAAAATTTTTTGGTTTTATATTTTGTTTTTT
>Ga0194129_10001788_pt1 | contig 33961 bp, 31 predicted proteins | sample TA2KigCa35mmetaG_FD_150862 | JGI IMG/M metagenome (GOLD analysis project Ga0194129, IMG submission 150862) | Freshwater microbial communities from Lake Tanganyika, Tanzania - TA2015038 Kigoma Deep Cast 35m | ecosystem: Environmental > Aquatic > Freshwater > Lake | place: Tanzania: Lake...
TCTGGACTGGTTGGGGTGTTACGTTCTAGGATATCACTAATACGAGCTGAACGAACTGCTAAATCTTTTGGGTCGGTTTCTGGCATTTCTTCTGGTTTTTCTTGACCAAAATCTACTTTGGTTTGTGGAAATGATGTACCGTTTGAATACCCTTCTGGGAAAAAGTCTCTATATTTCATATTATTTGAGGAATTTGAGTTTGTAGTGGGTGCTGGAGATAAGACCAACAATTTCGTCTACCGTATTATTGAGTTCACCGTCTTGTGGAAGTTCTTTACGAGTATTATCGACATATGATAATAATCCTACAAAATAACGAAGAGTTGAGTTATCTTCAAAGATTTGAGTTGTTGGCTTATATCCTTTTAGAATCCCATAACGACCTTGGTACGATTCTACATAAGTGTCAATCAAGTCTACGATATCTTCATAGTATCCTTGTAATGCTTTATGTTGGGCATACGAAGGAGATTGAAGATGGAAGATATGGGCTTGTTCACGACTGGCAAGAAGCACTGAGATAAACTTTACGACGGATTCCATTATTCTTTTCCTTTCTTCTTATGTTGTTGATATCCCTTATTTTTCATCCAATGTGCAAGCGCCCAAGGATTGTCAATTTCCTTGTGCTTTTTCATAGCCTTAACAGTTTTTTCCCAACCTTCTGGTGCTGCTTCGTTAACTGTTTCTTTCATTGCTTCTAAATCTTTGTCTACTGGCATATCAGTCTTTTCTTTGTCACTGTATTCGTGATAACTGGTATTTGCTTGGTCAAGGTTGTTTTCAGCAACTGCGATATGGTCTTGAATCCATGCTGGAATGTCCTTTTCTTCCATTCCAATCTTACCCTTTAATTCGGTTGCGTGTCTGATGATAGAGTCAAGGGTCTTGGATGCCATTGATACTTCGTGGTCTTCCCCAACTGCTTCTTCTTTTGTAGCAAATATTGGACGATCAGCTGCATCTTTTTTAATAGTAAGTTCTTCATTCTTTTTTGCACGAAGTTTTGCTAAATCATCACCTTCAATCTTACCGTCCTTATCTACATCAAGTTGCTTTTGTTTATCACTTAATTCTTCGTATTGAACTAAGAGGTCGTCCACCTTCTTTTTTTGGTTCGGAGTCATTTGCATTTCTTTGAGTCTCTTTAATTTCATTTCAACGCGAGACTTTTTATCAACAGCTACAGTTGGAGCTGGTGTTGGTTCTTCGTGTGATTCTTCTTTTAATGCCTTTAGATTCACTAATCCTGACAATCTAATCATATTGCTCTCCAAATGTATTATTTTTTCCGTTTATCGTCACTCTTGGAACTACCACGTTGTCTGAATGTTGCTGAGGTTGCTGCTGCCCAAAGATAGTCTTTCCATTCATCACCGTAATCTTTACGAAATCTACTAACCACTTTTTCATTTGACAACATATTACGACCAATTTTTTGTCTTTTATCTATTTGAGATTTAGTCATTGGTCTACGCGGTGGTGACTTACGATTATATGGTTCTGGGACTGATTTTTCGTCAAGACAACCTTCACCTTCACACATTTCTTCGTGAACTTGACTTGGATTTAAATGCGCATCGGGAGTTTCCGCCTCCGCTGGTTTTAACCACCATTGATATGCTTGCTCATTGATAACTTTCTCAAGTTCTTCATGAATTATACGACGAATATCTTCAGCTTTCATATATTATCTCAAAAATAGTATATAATGACACTACTATATAAGTATTATGTATTTACAGTAACCACCGTAAATTCTCTTTATTTTCCCCAATATTCATTTCGTATGGATTGTGGTTTAAGCCGTTGGTGGTATAGACCATAGACCCTAGTTGATACTTAGCTTTATCGATAGCTAACTTAGTCAATTCAATTCCTTCTTGATGTAATCTAAGAGCGGTATCCCGAACCCATAACCCAATACAAAGGGCAAGAACTAAGTCGTCATTATACCCAGATAATGCTTCTGGTCTAGCATTTTTCCAGATAAATGTTTCTAACTCCGCAATCATTCGACTTGACCGAACAGTAAACGATGTTTCCAACATATACTCTTTTAATCGGTTAATAATTAATGGTCTGGTTCTTTGAGAAATCATAAATCCTGGCACCATTCCTCGTTCTTCTTTGTGGTATTTTCCCGTCATTTGATGTTCTACGTCCACATATTGTAAATCTCTGGACATATAGAAGAGATTTTTATACCCACGGTCGATAATTTGTTGGATAGCATTCCACCCAATACTACTATTATCTGGAATAAGGAGAGCATCATTATACTGAGTTGCGATAGACACCAACATATTTCCAAATGCTTTTGTCTCAATTTTACCTTTATATTCTGCGACTTGTGCCGATGCTTCGATATCAATTACGTGGAAAGTTGAGTAATCCTCCCCATCCCCGCGGGAAACGTCAGCACACACAATATATGACTTAGATGGGTGCGGATATTCCCATACCCACAAATTTCCATCAAATCCCTCTTTTGATATTGGTTCTTGAACATATGTTTTCTTATAGAATTCAAGTATTTCTGCTGGAACTACCGTGTTGCCTGAGAAAATAAACGATGCATCGTGTTCTTGAATTGCCTGCATCTCACCCATCAGTTCCGTTTGACGGTCGCGCCACGCTTGGTCACGTTCTGGATGTACCTTCCAATTTAATAAAATAGTATTAAAATTATTGGCTTTGGTTTCAGCTTGTTGCCACATCTTATGGAAGAAGTTACCAACGCCGTTTGGAGTGGACAGTAGGATTGCTTTACCACCCGTTGATAATGTACTGGATGCTGCTGTCCAAATAATATCTGCTGCATCAATGAACGCAGCTTCGTCAAGGATGAGAAGAGACAATGCTTCAGAACGACCTGCATCTGGGCTTGATGCCACTGCTTTAATTTGTGACCCGTTACCAAATTGTAATGATAACTTATTATCCGTGATGACATTACCTCGTAACCATACTGGAAGGTTTTGGTGCATAAACTTTACTTTGGTAACCAAGTTCTTTGCTGTTTCTTGCTTAGTTGCGATAACCAATACGTTCTTGTCTTTATGGAACAACATCAACCAAAGAGCATACCCTGCAACCAATGTGGAAATACCAATTTGACGAGCTTTGAGAACAATGTTATAATCGTTACCTTCGAAATCTTTTAGAGCAGTTCTCTGATAATGGTATAAATCAAACAACACCCGACCACGAATCGGGTGTTGGATATAGGAATATCGTGATAGGAAATATGCAGGGTCTAACGCACATTTCTTAAATTCTTCTTTGATTTTGTCACGTAACTGTTGTGATGTTGCGTTCATAAAACCTCTTACTTGATTACAAGAATTCCTGTTCCAAGTCCCATTGCTAATCCAACTGCAAATGATGCCTTACGACTTGGTAACTTGAACCCAAACATACGGTTAGGATTCTTTGGGGCAGGTGGGATAAGATTGACCACCATTTGGAGACTATCACCACGCATCATTGCCATACGTAAGGCATTATCTTTACTTTGTAATGCACTTTCTAATTCAGTGACTTGGGTACCTTGTGCTGCTATGGTTTCCTTTTGTTTTGCAATAATAGAATCTTTTAATGGTAATACTTGACGAGCCAACTCTAACGTATCAAGGAGAGTTTCCTTCATTACTTCTGCTCGTTCTTCCATACTCAGTGTTTCATTCTTTAATGAATTTACCTGACGACTTAGTATCTTTGCACGACCTTCTGCCGCTCTGGATTCGTTATCAGCAATGATAATTTCTCCTTTCAAACTATCAGCAAGTTCAGTGACGGAATCTGCTTTTGCTTGAAACTCTTTATATTCTTCAATATACTTGTCCATTGCGTCATCACTGGTACTGTCCTGCCAGTATAAAATACCCGCAAATGTTAAAAGTAATACCAATAGTTTAACTTTCATCTTCTTCTCCAGTTCCATACATCTCTATGGTTTCTGCTAAATTCTTCTTAATTAATTCTATTTCATCCATTAAATCTTTTTTTACTGTTTCTACATCTACGTCCCACTTTTCAAACATTAATACTGTTTTCTCATGCTCATTCATTAACAGATATTCTGGCTTACTGAAAGTGTCGTAATAATGTTGTAATTCTTGAATTCTATCTTTTGCTGCAGCTATATAGTTACGTAACATAATTTTGTGTTCAAACTCTTGCCATTTACCTTCACGACGGAGTTCTGTTTCAAATTTAATATTACAATCTAAACAATGTCCACGTAATCTCCAAAACTTTATATCGAGTCGGTGATTTAATGGACTACTACATTTTGGGCACCAATGTGGAGTTTTAGCATCATCTAACTTGGTAACAGTTTGACGAATTCCATTTTTAATTGTCCATTGTTTACCATTGATATCTTCCCACACATCACCTTCTTTACGTGTAGGTTCTGGTTCACCTCTCCAACCAAATACTAACTTTTTTTCATCCTTGTTCAACTTTTCTGCTACTTTACGACGAACATCATTTAATGGTTGTTCATTTTTAAACATATAACCTCACTTGGTTGCGAATTTCTTTGCTGCTGCATCTGTATTGAAATATCTGATACGACCCTTCTTATTCTTTCCTGCAAACTTATCACCCACTTGCCATGTAGTACCTGGTTCATGAAATTGTGCTTCGGGAGAAGGTTCTTGACTTGGTTTTTTTGCAGAAGTTGGTTTTTTTATATCTCTTTCTGGTTTTTTACCAAATTGTTGTGTAACTTTTAATTCTTCTTCTGATTTTTTAGTTGTCTTAACAATCTTATCAAAGATATCTTGGTCAAACTTACCGTATATTTTGGTAAATATTTCTTTTTTCACTTTATCTGTAATGTTTGGATTACCGAAAATTGCACGGAGTTGAGTACCACTAATGTTCTTTCCGTCAATATCCACTTGAAGTTCTGGTGCTACGATAAAGTATCCTGCATCAGCGTATCCTTTCTTTCCTCCCTCATCATCATATGGTTGGAAGTATTTACCACCTAATCGGTCTGCATCTTTTTGACTAACTGCGGTAACATATACCGTTTCTGGTGGTAACTTTTCAAAAATTTCTTTTGGTGAGTATGGATTTTTAACTTGCACCACCATATTTTCTGGAATACCAAACATCTGTGTCATAATCTCCCTCTTATCATTAAATCTGAACGGAGACTTACCAGCTTCGGTCTTGTCACTTGTTGCAATAAATACGTTTTCTTTACCAAACCGTTTGACCATTTCTTGATAAATACTATAATGTCCTGCGTGAAATGGTTGGAAACGTCCAGTAAAGATGGCAACGGTACGTTGGTCACCTTGTACTGGTTCTGTACTTGGTTCTTCTTTTGGTGTTTCTTTTGGTTCATCTACAAGTTGTGCTTTACCCTTATCAAATTTTAAGGTACCTAAAATTTGATTAATTGGCGCAAATGTTCCAGTAAATTTATATGGTCTACCCTTATACATGAAGACTATACCTTCTGTTGGAACAATATTATCCATTCCAATACTTTGTAAACGTTCCAATTGAATTTGTAGTGCAGCTAATTTATTTACGTCACCACTTTGTTGAATTTGTTTAATAGTATCTAGTACTTCCGCTTTCAACTTCTTAGCAAGTTCTGGATTATTTGCTGATAGGAAGTCCGTGACTCGACGAAGTGATAATGCACCAACTTGTAAAAATACACTTTCCAGTGGACGGCTTGCTTCACGTTGTGCATCTTTTAATTCACTCCCTTCAAATTGACGAAACCACTTTTTCTTTTCTGGGTCTTCGATATCAGAAACTTTAAACTTCTTATCGCCCAATGCCCAACGGCGAACCATACCGTCAAACTCTTGTTTAGTAAATTCTAAACCAGTTTCTTGTGAAATTTGGATAAGTTTGTCTTCCCACCACTTTATTTTATAATCTTCAATGGTAGACTTGTCATCCAATCCATATTCTTGTTGTAATTGGGCAATACGTGCACCAATTTTCTTTAATGCAGTTTTATTTTCTACAGTCTGTGCATCACTGAAACTGATAGTTTTAGGACCAGAAATACCAAATGTCTTTTGCTTTTGTGCATTCACTTTGGTAAGTTGGTCTGACAATTCACGACCGTCTTCTACTGACCGTTTGAGTTCATTCCCTTCGTCATCATATTCAACAGTGCCGTGAAATACCAATACAGACTTATCATATGGAATAACATTCTTGGTGTCTGGAAATACAATTTCTACATTCATAAACTTCGAACCATCAGAGAACAAATTATTACGTTCACCTTCTGGAAGTGCATCAATAGCACTTTGTAAGTCTTCAGCTGCTCCAGTAAACGCCTTCTCAATGTTCCCACGACCAGCGAACATACTGCGGATTCCAGCTGTGTCTAGCGAATTTTTACCTTTGTTTTTGAGTTGTCCTTTATTGCGTGCAAAATATACTCGACCATCTCGAACGGTAAACATAATATTTTGTCCGTCAAGTTTTTCTGTAACTGGTTCTTCTGCGCCTAAGTCACCAACCAATCCGCGGGTGACCATATCTTTTACATCTGCAAAAGACAATGAGTCATCTTCGTATGGATGTGCCATATGTCCAGCAGCACCACCTTCATATATAAGAGTCCAACTACCGTTTGGTACACCCCCTTCGGCTAGTTCAGATAAGTATACATATTCAATATTTTCATTTTTCTTATCTCGTCCGTGGTCTTTCTTTGCTAACTTCCAATTACCATTTTGTGCACCATTTGGATGATGTACATCATGATTTTTCATCTTACCTTCACCGTGCTTTTCAACTGCTTTACGACGGTCGCGGTTACGAGCTACACGGTCGTCTTGTGTCTTTTTCAAATATGCACGAACTTTTTCTGGATGACGTTTATTAAATTTACGCATCCGTTCTGTACTCGACATTGCCTCATCTTGCACAGTAATTTCGTTTGTTTTTTTAACACTATTAATATATCTACGATACACAGCTGCAGCGGAGGTTTTTCCTGCGGCTTTAGCTCGTTGTTCCATCGCAATTGCCGCTTGTATTTTATGTGCATGACTACGACCACTACGGCGAATTTTAGATACACTGGCCTTAGCATCATCAACTGTAGCAAACTTTAATCCGTGAATAGTTCCCTTTGGATTTTCATCTGTATATAAATCGGAATGTTTTTTACTATCTGCGGGCTGACCTTTCTTTCTTGGAATACGTTTACCTTCTCCAACACCACCACCGCCTCCTCCCCCGCCATTACCACCACCTGCTCCACCGCCATTACCTCCCCCACCTCCATTACCACCTCCACCCCCATTACCACCAACTCCATTACCGCTGCCACCATCGCCTCCATTACCACTTGGTGGTGTTGGTGGTGGTTGAGTTACTACTTGTCTAGCAAATGGATAATATAAAGGGAAATACGTTCCTGAGGTATATTTTTTCTTTTTCTTTTTCTTACGTTTTCGTTTTTGTTCTTCAATACCTCCATAACCACTTTCAGCGTTACCATCGACTACTTCCAAATCATTATCAGTGTTTTTATCTATTGTGGTAGGTTCTTGTTGAACGTATCGATTCCATATTGGAGCGTAATTAACACCATAAATATATGCTTGTTTACACTTTTTACGAATTTGGTTTCTAGAGTCCGTAGGATATATGGTACACTCTTTACGTTTCTTTTCATCCAAGGCAGAAAGTCTATGATTAAACTCTTTTATTTCTGCTTGAATTACTTGTAATTGTTCAAAAAGAATATCTACTGATGATTTCATGGTAATGTACCCAAGTCTATGTTAGACCCAGTAAAGAACGTTGGTGTTGATATAGCAACTACATCCGGTGAATTATTATTTATATCAAAAAATTCAATTTTGTATTCCAATATAGAGTTAAAATGTTCAGTGTTTGGTATTAAAAATTGAGCCTCGTCTGGAGCAAATAATATATCAGACGCTGGTTTTAATGAAATATTTGAGAAATTCCAGAATCCATTTTGAATTTGAAATCTTAATCCAACATTGGCTGAAACTGTTACGTTTGGATAAAAGTTGAACTGTACTGATTCAAATCTTCTAGTCTCTGCTCCACTTTCTACAGCAAGTGTTCCAATCAATTGACCCAGTGGGTCATCACTTATAACAGGTGTACTACCAGAACCTATAATATAAATATTGACCAAAGGAGTGTTACCAGTAAGATCTACCGATCCTGATTGTTTTTTATACACTGCATCTAGTTCCAATGTATATTCTGTTGTGCTGAATACTCTAACAGGTCGTATTGTTCCTATAAAATATCCACTGGAAGATACGGAACCAGAAAATCTATTATTGTTTGTTGGGACCGAAGCAAACATTGAACTCATCAATGGTGTGTCCCCAACACTTACTGAGAATTGTCCACCTATACCAGAATTATAATACGCAGCTGTACCCGAGATGGGATATGTTAAATTGGTTGAGGATGTTAATATATTAGAATACCAGTTTTGAGAAGCCGTCGGAGATACATAAAAATCTCCAGACGACAGTTCACCACGAATGGATTCAGTAACTATGAGATTTTCAGTTACTATTGGTACATCAGCAATTAATTTATATTCTGATATATTGGTGGATACCTTACTGTATGCTTTTACTTTAAATATTTCACCACTAACCGTGTTTATATCTGTAACACGCAGTTTAGCATATGAGACTGGAATATTGCTGTTGGTAATATTTAATTTTTCATATTTTAATAATGTAGAAGATGTTACTTGACTAGTTGCATTATTAAATACTGTCGTTGTATAACTACCACTTCTTAATAAAATATTTTCTATGATACGACCATCGTTTAATGTGATGATTGATTTTTTAGAAAAAATAGAACTGGTATCGAGTAAGTCATCTATTAGTAATTCTACGCTACCACTAATACCATCTACTATAATAGACCCCGTGATATATGCACCGAAATAATCAGCAGAGAATGATGTTGGTGATTGAGCTGTTACAAGATATCCAACTTGTTCAGCTGAGTTTAGTATCGGACTTAAACTTGCAGTAAACGGTATACTTGATGTAGTGAATGAGGATGTCGCTACAGTATAATATCTTTTTTCTTCAGTACTTACTATAGGTTGATTTAAAAACTTTATGGGTGAACGACTACGTAATAATGGTTCAATCATTATTTGTTTAGTCCAACGAACGTTGTATATATCTTGCCATTCTTGCGGTATTGGTTCTCCATTTACGGTTGAGTTAGCCTTACCCATAATAACTATTTTACCAAAACCATTTGACGTATCGTTATACACAAACACAGAAATTAAGATGGACGTACCTTCTACATAATTTTTTACAGCATTATGATAAATGGTATTCCCATTAATATCTAACATTTCTATTTGAAGTTGTGAACCATCAAGCAAAAATGAAGAACCATCTATTAAAAATGAATTTCTACCACCAGTAAATATTTGAGGTAATCCGGTGATTTGAAAATATTCAGAATTAGCAGACGTATCTTCTATTAAAACTTCATAGTCTAATAAATTCTTAGGAAATAGTTGTTTTTTGGTCTTTGGCATACGCTCTCGTCTGGAGTCTAACTCAATATAAATAGTTGAGTTACACGTTAATATACGAGAATCCGTCCTCACGCTTGATTTCAATTACCTTGTCCACCATATCCCGTGCAACATCCAAGTGACTGATAACTACTAAGAAATCAAATTGCGCCTTTAGGATACTGAACATCGTGTGCATTGCAGTCAGGTTTTCTGCGTCAAGCGTTCCCAACCCTTCATCGATAATCATAAAGTTGGACTTTGGAAGGTTTGAGGCATTCAATAAGGCCACTCGAATAGCCAAACTACTGATGAATCGTTCCATGCCAGATGAGTTTTCCAATGGCCAGATGCGTTCGTGGTCGTAATTAAGCTTCCCAAGAATGTTCTTTCCGTCCACTTCAAGCGAAATAGTGAATTCAGCAATCTGTGTTAAAATATTATTTATTTCGGATTCGATGGCGGGAATCGCACGGGACATTAATTCGTACGGTACCCCGTCGCGACCGACCGCTTCCATATAATACTTGTAAGCTTCGTAAGTATCTTCGAGTTCCTCGGCTTCCTTAATTTGATTGAGGATATCAGCCTTTGTGGCTTCCAGTACCTTGATTTCTCCATGCAATTCACGAAGTTCCTTTTCCAGCTTATCCATCATCTTTTTGTTCACATTAATATCATACTCAACGTGACTGATGTGCATATCGATGTCTTTATTATGTTTGATATTGTCTTCATTCGTCTTGAATAATTCAATATCCTTTTCAGTCTGTTCCCGTTGGCGGTCACACTTTTCAATGTTGGTAATAAACTTTTGGATTTCCAGTTCTACTCCACTTCCTCTCTTTTGGAGTTGTTGAATGTCACTTTGTAACTTCTCATAGTGTGCGTACAGATTGACCTTATCAACCAACGGTTCCATCTGTTGTTTGATTTCAATCACCGCATCTTCTTGTTTGGTTTGTAGTTCCCACAGGTCAATCAATTCGTGAGTAACAGATTCCATATCTTCAATTATTGACTTATTATTTTCTACGCAGACATTACATTCTGGATTGTACTTATAACTTTCCAATTTGGTCTTGAACTTTTCCTTTTCGGTGACCTTTGAGGTGGTCAGTTTTAATGCAGTACTACCCTTATTGAATAAAGCAGATAGTTTATCGTATTCTTCAACGGAGTTACGAAGTTCTGGAAGGTTTGCATCTAATATTTCTTTCGTACGGTTTTTGATACTGGTATTGATAGCCTCTAATCTCTTTTCAGCGTCTACTTTACCTTCTGAGTATTCTAACAGTTGGTCAACCGACTTAGATAGAGTGGTTACTAACACATCCATATCTAATGTAATATTTGGTACTGGAAGTTTTTTGTTCTGCCATTCCTTTAACTTTTCATCCAACATATCACGTTTTTCTTTGAGGTCAGTAATCATTGTTTCAACACGTTCATGCTGAACCTTATTATCTTCCAATTTTGTCTGGGTATCCGCAATTACTTGGTCAAAGTCAACCTTCTTGAACTTTTTTAATGCACCAGAGATTTCCTTACACTCTTCGTTTGCGGTATCGAACAGTTTATCAAATACGTTCAACCCCATAAACTGGATGAGTAGGTCTTTTCTTTCCGAATGCGACTTATCAATAAACAATGCGTTTGCCGTTTGGCTACTTAATGCGGTCAATACGAAATCTTCGTAACTACCAACATAGTTACGAATGTTAGCATTAGTATCACGACGGTCTTCGCCATTTAATGATGTATGAGTACCATCTTCGTTTTCCTTCCAAAAGGATACATCTACCTTAACATCTCCAGTCTTTTTCCGTGTACCAGCTCTACGAATGAAATAGATGGCTTGGTCAATTTCAAACTTTAATTCACACTCAAATGTGTCTTTCCGGTTGTTCATAATATGGTCACCACGGAATGCCCGTGGGGTCTTATCGTACAAGCAGAAGATAAGAGCGTCCATTGACGAACTCTTTCCAGATGCATTTGGTGCAAACACACCATGTAATCCTTGCATATGTTCAAAGTTAATTTCGTTACCTTCCCCATATGAAAACATATTAGAAAACGTAAACTTCAACGGACGCCAGTGAATGTTCCGTGAATGGTCGTCGTGGTTGACTTGTGCGTTCAACTTCGTGTTGACCGCAATAATCTTCTTCATCAACTCATCGTCAGTTGTTTCATGGTTTCGTTCAATCCAATCTTGAATGAGCGAGTTCTGTGTATTGAGGTTTGTAACATCCGTAGTAAGATGCGTTCCCTTCCGATATGACGGACTAGACGTATTGAATCGATTCTTGTTGATACTCAATTCGATAACATTATACCGTTTTCGTAATGCTGCCGTCGTTTTCTTTACGAGTGAGGTATCAGCGTTCCCCGTAAACAACCTAAGCCGTACATTCTTCGGCATATCGGTTGGGAAGTTAATCTTACCCTCGACCAACTCCAATGTGTAATATCCATATGCGTTCGGAAGTTCCTTGAATATGTGTGTGCAGTCTTCAACATTCCACAAGCACCATCCGTGACCCGTGACTGATTCACCGTGGTTCTGCTGGATAAGTGATGAAGAGTATACGATAATTGGGTTACTCTCTTGAAGCACTTGATACTTGTGAATGTCACCAAGTAGTACGACATCATACCCTTCAAACGTAGTAACGTCTACGTGACGGTTGGTGATGACATACTTGACATCGGTTTGTGCGCCATGTACTGGACCGTGGTACATCGCAATCTTTCGTGCATTCTTCCGACAGTTTTGAACCTCGGGCCATTGTTCACGGTCATCTAATATTGAGAATACTGCGAAGTCTACGTCCGCAATTTGATAGATGTCGGAGTGTTTGAGATAGTGGAGATTGGAATGATTGAGGTTTCTGATGATTGGGGTCAGACTATCCAATCGGTTCATATTGGACAGGTTAAGATCATGGTTACCAGCGATGATAAACGTAGGAGCGATATCAGCAAGCGTACGGAGGAACTCTGACGCCAGTTCCACCATCTCTGGACTCATATCGGTCTTTGCGTGAAGAATATCACCTGCAACGACAATCACTCCATCAGTCAAATCTGTCTGGTGGAGTTGTTCGTAAAATGTATTGAATGCTTCCCGATATTCGTCGTGACGTTTAAACAGTCTAATGTGAATATCTGCGCAATGTGCGATAGTTCGTAACTTTGTAAATGGAACAGTAATCTTCATATATTTTGTAACCTTCCACCAATATAGTCTTTAAATGTACTACGTTCTGCTTGTTCGATACATTCCCACGTATCTTTGAAACCTAACTCCGATGGGTCTTTCTTGTCAAGGTTTACTAACTTAACATTCATTCCATGATTTGATAACGAATGTTCTATTTCTCGTGCTTCCGTAATTGCATCATCGTCCAGTGCAATATACACATCTTTGACCTTGTTCTTAATCATCATCTTTAATAACTTTTTGGGTACAAATTTACCCAAGATGGGTACGGCGTTTCTGCGAATGGCGATGGCATCGAACACACCTTCACACAACACCAACGGCATCTTCCAGTTGATTTGATTCTCGAACATCACCACATTCTTCGATACTGGTGGATTCTTATATTTCATTCCATCGTCATAGAAACTACGGGCGATGAAATAGTTTAGCTTGTTATTCTGGTCATATGAAGGAATAATAATCCGATTAGCGTAAGGACCATCAATCGTATACCCCATTTGATAACGGATAATATCATATCCCGTGATTCCTCTGTTTTTCAGATACCGTAACGCATTTAAATAATGAATACTATTTGATTGCTTCCATAATGGCTTGTATCCAGGTGGAAGATATAAATCGGTAATTGTTTCTTCTTCTACATAATTTCGTATTTGGTCATCTGATAGAAGTGACCGCAGTTCTTTCAGTTGTGACGGAGATACATCAAGTCTCTTAAATAGTGTTATTAAAGAACGACCTTTTGCTCCACAATGCCAACAATGAAATGCGTTCTTAATTACATTTATCGCAAACTTCTTCTTATGGTTATGACAGAAAGGGCAGGTGAAATAGTGTTCACCTTTCCCGTGTTCTTTATAATCACCTAATATTTGCGACAAAAGAGAGATTAGATTCATAATAATGAAATCTAACCCCTCTTCTGCAAATTGTCAAGTTTTCTTTTTTATTCAACGGTTTTTTTATTTACCAATTGAAAGAAGTGTTCTGCGGGAATAACCGCGTACACTGGTGTATTGTTTCTCTTAAAGAACAAAACGGGAGTCGTTCCTTCTTTCGTATTACCTTCTGCTTGTTCCAGAGATGACCAGATATTCATCTTTTCTTGGTTCTTGCACTCTGGAGAGTAGGGAAACACCCTCCGCGCCGCAGGTGACAATTTAATATCGGTCCCACTATCACCCATCAACGTTGAAACCACATCATCGGGTTCCAGTTGTTTGAAGTTTTCTAATATCATATCTCGTACTGAATTTTGTAACCGTTTACCTTTGTTTTTAGCCGAACGTGGCTTCATAGTAACCTCTTTATTTTATTATAGACCTGATGGTGCTCCTGATGGAGAACTGTTTTTACGTAATTCTGCTGAAGCATTTACGTTTGTAAATCCGTTTGAGTTTCCTGGAGTATACAAATGAATTGTATTATTGTTTGTGAATCGATTGTTATAGAACCCAGAAATTAGTGATGCTGGTCCTTTTCCTCCAAAAGCTAATTCACACGCTTTTGCAGTCCAACGAGTTAGTGTAGTTCCGGCATTTCTAGCTATACCTTGTGCCCCACCGGTCTTGAATGCTCCTGTAGCGTTTCTAGTGAATTCTTTTTGGAATTCATCTGGTTGTTGTTCTCTTCCACGAGCTTCCCCGTCCATGTAATTTACGATGGAACGACCTGCTCCAACATCAGCAGCTTGCTTGGTACGAACAGTACCCACATAGGTATTTGCTGCTGCACTATTGTATAACGATTCTAAACTCATATTAGTTCTCCACCACTAGATGTCAAATTTCACGACGAACGTTTGTGTAGTATCAAATGTTCTTTTTATTGGCATAGATATTTTTGCTACAGCCAATAAATCATTTTCACTATTATAGAAACCAATTGAAGTTACATATGGTGCGAATGATGCAGAATTTTCGTTTATTCCCATACTTTTTGAAACCATATAATCTATCATAGGGACAGATGAACCAGTAAATGATGCCGATGAAACACTTGGATTGTATGGAGAGATTGTAAATTCAGCCGGGTCTATTTGTACTCTAAGTAAATGTTCATATAGCTTAACCGACGAAGTAAACTGGACTTGTACCGGTGATGACCCAGATATCCATAGACCATTACTTGATATTTCTGACGATGCGCCTGGTCGTGCTTGTAGTACAGCAATTCCTTGATCATAAAAGACATTACCTATGCAATAACCAATGTTAGATTGAGAAATATACAAATTACCGTTTCCATCATCATACGAAGAACTACCATTAAATGTTAGTGTAAACGTAGATGGCCGTATTTCTTCACCAAAAATATCCTGTGTTATACTAACAACATATAACGAATGTGACGGCAAATACTTAGATGGTGATATACCATATAATGAAGCTGGTAGTGGAGAGTAAAATGATTGGCTTACAGAATCATACAATTCATTTTGTGTATTAGTTTCCCGTAACGCAGCACTACCAGTATATTTTATTCCGTATAATATTTGAACATCAACAGAATTATTAGTCGAACCAGATGCATATGTGTACGTATGAGATGCGTATACAGGATACTTGGTTATTCTATAATCATTTGCTGCTATACTCTTATACGCAGTAACTGGAACGTTATTAACAGTCATAACACATATCCGGTTGACTTAAGATTAGTAGTCTAATCGAACACGTATAGTAGCTTCTTTATCTGCACTCTTTTGTAATGGTCTACTTAACTTACCCACAGCGAGTAATTCATTTTGGTCATTGTATAAACCTACCGTTGTAATGTATGTTACTGGCTTTGTTCTGAATGCTTCTAATGGTACTTGACTTGAACCACTCAAAATGGTTGGATTGTTAGTGTTATTGAAATTTTGATTAAATACTCGAACAAAGTAATTTACAGAAGTGATAGCTTCTGCTGAACGAGCGATAAATGGTGACCCTGCTGCTAGTGATGCAGAAATTGAACGAACCAATCCTTCGTGTTGATATTGGTAAGCAGTAACACTACCAGTGAATGCTCCAAATGGATATGCAGTGGATGTCCTTGCATTATTTACCTTGGATCCTAATCCGACAGACGAACTGATAAGTGATGGATTCAATACTATAATTCCAAAATCTGGGAATACTTTACCGAAGTATGTAGAACCAACAGTACCTGCTGTTAATGAGCCGGACAACACATCATATGAATTATTTACACTAAGGTTACCATCAGTTGCGTTGGTTAATCCACTATTGTCAATAAATGTTTGAATACCACGTGAACCAGATAATGATAGTTGCCAGTTACCTGGATCAACTGCTTGACGCATTCTTGCACGTTGGAAGTTAATTACGTAAATATCATTTGATGCTGTTAGTGCGGTTGTTGGTCCAAATTGAAATACAGCAGAGCTGTTTCCTAACAATAAGTTTCTGTACTGAGCGTAGATAACTTGTGTTGGTAAATTTGAAGTATTTAATGTTGCTAATGTAGGTGAACCTGCACCGCTAACGTGTCCGTATGCCACCGCAAATTGTACTTCAGCGGTATCACTTCCGCCGGTGTTTGGATTTGCATTGTATAAATCATAGTAAAATTCACCAGACACTCCAATTTGTGCACTGGATGTATAAATTTCGAATAAACTACCAGTATCTCCTGTCCAGATTCCAGTAGTTACTTCATTACCAGGTAATTTAACAATATCTCTGGTTTCGTCAAATGTACTAAAGACTGAGTAGGGTGCTGTCATAATATGGTATCCTTATTCGTGTTAATTTTAATTAATTATAAGGGTGAATGAGAATGTTGCACCCGAATCATTACCGTACACAGTTACCGTAGTGGTTCCAGTCTTTCCGGTAGTCGTATTTCTTTCAATCTTAAACTTGTTACCCTTTGCTACAATCGACCCGCGGGAACTTACTCTGACACTATCAGTACCATATACGGTATTTAATGTCATACTAACCAATGAACTGTCCCCTACGATTAATGTATATTTTCCAGTTTCTTTACTACCGTTGGTCGCCCCATACGATGTTCGTGGGTCAACTTCAATAAAAGTTGGTTGTGTAGAAGAATTTGCTGCTGGGGTTTGGTATATGTTTTGAGTAGTACCTGTTAACCCACTGAGGATAAGTGGAACAATGTAAGAACCACCAGGACCAGCCGCGGCTGTCCTTCCCACGGTGACTAACTTATATCTCATGAGTTGGGCATCATCAGGAGTAGCTTCCAATACAGGCATATTTTCAATAATAGACCCATAGTAGTTTGACCCAAGTGGATGGGCAGTATTATATAGACGATAATCTACTTCATCGTCTGATAATGCAAATTTAGTAATTTGAAATTCACCTGGACCAGTTCCTTGTGCCAATAATTCCCGACCGCGGTTGGTCAAAATTGCGTCCACGGTAATTGTGGATCTATCTAAATATCCCATAATTCTTTATCTCCTGATGGTTGTCCTACTAATATAAGTATAAAGTATTTACGTTTAAATCCAAATTACATGTCATCTGAGTCTAAGTCTTAAGTCTCGGTTGGACGCGACCGTTAGACGGTGGTTGTGTAGTACCCGTATTTGTAGGCTTATTCATAACATCAATAGAATTATACTCACTAATAATCGTATAAAATGGATTACTATTTCCAACACGGCCCAGTGGGTCGGTGATATTATCTCCAACAGAAGCCTTACATCCTGTGTAATTTCTTCTCTTTAATGGAGTTGTATTATCTCTAGTAAATCGATAATGTCTTGGTAAGTATCCTTGCGGAATCAAGGGTTCTACTTCATATGCAAAATAGTTTAATCGTATATTTGTGGTAATATCGTTACCGGTTGTGTTAGTTATTCTAAAATAAGTAGTTGCATTTTCAGTTTGAATTAATAAAAATGGCATGACATCAGAAACCTCTTCCAATAATCCGTCAAATAATACCCCGTGGTCACCCGTTGGTGGACTATTTAATGGTCTACTTACAGAATCGGCACTTCTATAAGTTGCATTTCTATACAGTCGTACACGTAATCCAGCTTCCCCATCAATACCAATTAGAGAAAACACGGTAGCACTATTTACGAAGCCATCGACAGTTGCTCCTGCCAAGTATGTTTGTGACCCAAACTCTACAGAATCTCTACCAGGAACTGTTAACAGTGACCCCGTTGGTAATAATGTAACTTTTCCATATACAGGAGATATGGACCAGAAAGGTTTGATATCTAATATTGCTAAGAACTTTTGCTTGTATGGAGTTAGAACTTGGAATGGATATACACTGTCTGTTTTGTGGAAATATGATGTGGTACCGTATTCTAATAAATCTGACCGAGGTGGGATTTCATAAAATGGTTGTTCTGGAGTATTTATGATTTCATCGACGAACGCATATCGTGGGTACCCACCAGATACAGACGCCGTAACTTGTGCGTTAATTGCTGGTCCTTCGAAATATAAATACGAACTACTTGGTGATGTAGGTGGAGCAGATAGAGAGCCTGTCAATGGCGTGATATCAGCAAGCACGGTAGTATTTTGCTTCATATCATATGTGACTTCTGCAGAGAATACCCCTACGTCTTGTGCCGACCCAGACCCAGAAATGAAATTATTTAATGCTTTGGTATTACTTCCACCAATTTCTACTGACTTATTAAGATTAAACTTTGTACGACTTAAAAATGGTGATTCAATTACGATACCAGTTAATAACTTAGATTTTGCTGGATTTAATGTTCTTGATATTTCAGCAGGTGCTTCTGCTAAATTCTTATAAAAATCTATATATTCGTTAGGATTAACTACTTTGTTATAGTTTGTCTTGTAATACTTAAAGAACTTATTTAGTACATTATACTTTCCATTGTTAAGTTCCCGTGGGGTACCAATCATGTTATTTACTTCAATATTTCCCATTGTTCTTATTATATTTTGATTAATATAATCAATCGGAGAAACTGCAAATGATATTACATTTAATCCACCTTGGTATACCTTTTGTTGTAATGATTTAATACTAACAAACGGACTTAATGCTTTTGTTCCATTTGCATCAATGAATTTACTATTAAATACTGGTGGGTCTGCTACAATTACTTTATTGTTAGAATATACAGTTGCACCAATCACTGGAGTATATTGACGAACTGATCTGGATATTCTTCTGTACGATGATGTGGTAAACCCTACCGATGGTATAGTTACAGCGGCAGGTATATCTTTTACTTGTGTAATTTCTAGTCCTGTGAACCAAGCAAAACCAGGACAATTTGCATCACCCTCTGGGCATACTGGTTCCCCGTATATAGAGTTTCCATTTTCATCTTCTAAATATGGCCACGGTCCATCTATAAATGGTTCTACACTTAAATAATTTTGATTATTTGATGATATAGTGATATCTGTTTCAAAATATCTCCATCCACTGGTTCCAATAGCAGATGTTAATACTGTTTGTGACGAAAGTGTAGCGTAATTCGGTGTGTTAAACAGACTAACTAAATATCCTATTGGATAATCTGCTGTCCCGTCTTCACCATTTAGATATCCTCTATAGGTTGAACCACTGGCATAAGCATATCCAGAAATCTTATATGTTTCACCAGGTATCACAGATATAAATGATGGTGTACCTGCTGCATAATATACGGCCTGTCTTGTAGATATTTTTGCGGCATATTGTGTAGATCCAGAAGACGATGCACTTGGGAAAGCAACGGACACTTTATTTGACAACGTGGTTGTTAAGTCAGATGTAAGAACTCTCGTAAGTAATCCCTGCCATCCTGTTCCGTTGGGTGTATCCCATACTGTACCCTGTCCCCACTGTTCATCTGGATTAATATTAGTTGGTGTATATCCAAAGGTTAACGGTGTCTCGTTATACACCGATTGTGTGATGGACGATAAAGGTTGACTAAACGTCAAATTTACATATAGATATTCTTCCGGCGAAATGTATGAATTTCCATACATACCACCAGGATCATATGTTTGTTTTATAATATTATTGTTTGTAACATTTTCATTCCAAGCTCTGATTTCATCTACTATCCCATCAAAATTTATATTAGTTTTTATGGATCCAGTTCCGCCGATGTATATATTTTCTGTTGTGTTCCACAGCGTATTTGGTATATTACTTGACGCCGAGAACTGGTACAGTAATTGGTTGCCATCGGACTGCATAACCACGAAATCAGCAGATTGGCTTCTTAACGCAAGTGTTGTATAGTCTTCACTATATAAAGGAAAATAACTACTTGATGCTACTTTTACACGATTTGAACCACTAATAATTTCAATTCTACCAAAATCTTCTACAACAGAAACCGTTGATGCACTTGGGTGACGAACAACATTTACTGACCACTTTTCATCACCGGACAACAATGAACTGCTGTTAACATTTGGTAAAAATCTAATAGTTAATGTTTGTGTATTAAATGATTGAGATACATTTGGAATTTGAATATAACTAGAAGATGCACTAGTAAATAGTAATCCATAAGTCAACTCATCTGATGTTATAAACGTATTCGTAGATGGATATGATGTTTCTTTAATCTGTAATGCCGGCGTTTGTATACCGTACCCAGCCAACACAGCTTCTAATGAAGTCTTTGACCCCTTTGTTTTATAAAGATACATCATCATATGGAGGAACCGCTTCCATGTTTCTGCTACAGTTGACCGTCCATCATTTCCACCATATGTTTCTGAAATATATTGTTGTAATGTTTCTAGTGAATATACGTTTGGTAATGTTAACCCAAATGATGTAGCAACTTCATATACCTGATCCATTGTTAATTCTTCGAATGGGTCTGGATTTGTTGAATAGATATTTGGGAATTGGTCTACATATACCTTCAGATTATCAACTACGTGACCAAACATTTTTATGAATGTTAGGAAATCTGTTGATTCTTCATTTTCTTGAATGTGTAGTGGTAAATGTCGTACTAAGTTATTTTCATTATTTTCATCAAACCGTTCGGCTATAGCACTTTGTGTAGTATACCATGCTATCGCAGTAGAACTAGTTACTGGTAATAAGATACTACCCGATTTTGGCCATGACCCAGTTGGATTATATTCTATTCCAGTTTCGGTATAATACGCACTTGCTGAATATATTGATACTGTTGAGTAGTATAGATATTGTTCGTATGTGTCAAACGCACGTATGATTGATTCTTTTTCTTGTGCTTTTAATGCATCACCCACTACATTTCCAGTAATACCACGGGTTAAATCTTCTATCTCCGTTAATTTACTTACGAATGTGTCAATACGACTTTTTGCTGAACCGAAGCTTACAAAATTGGTATAATCACTAAAATTTATGTTTAGTTCGGATGAGTTAAAATTAGATGTATACCACTTACGGAACACCGTGTCTTCGTAAGATATAGGTACACCGGTAGTTGCAGCAGTAGTACCTACCGATCCAGTAAGATTTAATGAGTTTAACGTTACTCTATTTATGGACTTCTTATTTGGTATGTATTTGTCTACCGCTGTATTTCTTGGACGTAGTGATGGAGAAAAGTCTATTTCTTCACTTAATTGGAATTCTATATTATCAACGACAGTTTTTGCTACTTCTCTACTGATAAACGCTCTGTCATATAATTGAACATTATCATTTACTGGTGTGAATAATTTAAGTTGAATAGATGAAGTAGCACTTGGTGATATTCTCCATGATTCAGCAGAATATTGAACATCATTTCCAAAATTAAGTAAAGTCTTATATTCTTTCTTATCATCTAAAAACGTTAAAAACTTTTCTGCTATAACTTGTTCTGCGTTTTCGACCAATGCGTTATATAGTCTAACTTTGGCGGTTGTTAAACTAATATTAATTTTTGTACTAAAAGTTACTTCTTCAAAATCTGGACTTCTTGATAAACCTGGATCGTTAAGACTTAAAATTGCATCAATTAAACTTATGTACGATGATATATAAAAAATAGCATCAATATAGGTAAAATTTGGTCCAGCGGTATTTTTTCTAAACGGAAAAAAATTTTCTTGTGTATCGTACTTTCCACCACCGGGATGTCCAGGCTGCAAAGTTCCGTTTTTAGTATAAAGTATATCTGATATGATTTCTCTAGTTAATCTTGCAATACCTTCATTATCATCAAAATTTTTGGTTCTCCCACTTCTATCGTCATACAGTCTTCTAATAGAACGGCGATACTCATTTGGAAACACATTACCATTAATTGTAGGAAAATCTCTTCTGTTAAATGTCCAACGTTGCGCATCGTCTTCTGCTCTAGCCTCTGCATGCTTTCCTACCCAATCTCCAAATACAAAGGCAACAGCAGCTGCCGTAGTTAGTATCAACCAACCAATCGGTCCAGAGGCTACCAACGCAGTTATGGCCGCACCGGAAAATGCCAATCCTCCAGCACCCACTCCAACTAGAGCAGCAGATACTCCTCCGTATGCCCAAATAAGTGCAGTTGTAACTACTCCAGCGGAAATTGCTGTACCGGTAACTGCTGTTGTGAAGAATTTATTGTTTACTGGATTTCCTGCTTTAAAATCGTCTTGATATCGTTTAATAGTAGCTTCTACTACTTTAGGGTCTAACAATCCATCTACGAACATCGTTGGATTGGTTAAATTTTCTAATGCTAATTGAAATCTTCTTCTTTTATCTAATAAATCATCTCTTGTGAAAAACAATTCTCCCGATTGTTTGCCTAATTTATTACCAATATTTGTACCCAAATCTGAGGGGTTACCCAATCCGTATGCGGGCCCCTTACTGTTCTCGGTAACTTCTCTATAAAATTCGTTTCCTACATTTACGAATATTCTATGTGCCATGTATCAATCTCATTAAAATATTTTATTCTGTGTCTTGTATCTCATCGCTATCAGTGTTGTTACCCGTATCGGAATCAATTCAGGAAACTATTTGTGTCTCACGCAAAGTCTGTCCCGGCCCAGTTGGTCCCGTTACGGGACCAACGTTGGTCCCGTTGGGCCGGCTGGGCCAGTCGGTCCAGTTGGTCCAGTTGGTCCAGTTGGTCCCGTTGGGCCAGTCGGTCCAGTTGCGCCAGTCGGCCCTGTCACTACTCGAATAGTGGTTAATCTAGTGCCACTAGTGACTGTAACCGTAGTTTCGCCTGTAGAAACTCCTCTAATATATCTTTCCGTATCGGGTATAAAATCAATCAGAGTATTGTCATCAGATTTTCTATCATCTATCGCTGCTATAGACGTATCGGCAGATTCCCAAGTTACAGATGGAGAAATCTCTAGTTGACCTAGTGCATCATATACAGCTGCTATTATTTTTTCGGATTGTTCATCAACGTTCACTCTTACTATGTTCGAACTAACTACTATACTATTAGGTGTCGGGGTTATCCCCTGAGATATAGGCTTACTACCACTTACAACTTTAAAATATAAATCTGGATATATCGCGGCGTCGATTATATTTTCTATTTCAGGCGGTAAATCCACTTGTACTAATGCTACAGTAGAACTAGAAGGAGGTATTACAATATTTCCTGTCGGAAATGTAATATCCGTATTATCTAAATTTTTTATTCTAATCCAAGGTACTGAAGCGCTGACATTAACTGTAATTGGATAAGCAGAACTACTATTATCCATTAGTAGTCGTATGTCTGTTACCGTGGCTGTATTAAAATTATAATTTCGTACATAGTTGATACTACTTGTTGTAAGTAAATACGAAAATGCTCTTCTGACATCTATAATATCTGTCATAATAAATCGAACCTGTATTTAGTTGGGTTTGTAGATTCATCTGTAAGTAACTCATTATAAGCGGTACGTAATGATTTTGTAACATATCCATATAGTTGATTAGCAGTAAAACTAGACGTACCTCTAGAAATATCTTGAACCAACGATTGGGTTGTAATTAAATATGCCTTATTTAAAACTTGTTTAGTTAAAGTATTCACCCCCGGCTTTCCATCAATAGAATCTGTATCAAATTTATACGTACTTAATGATGAAGAGGGATCTAATGTAAGTAATACACTGGCTGTAGTCATCCCGACATTACTAGCTGGTATATATTGCGTGTCTGCACCAATTTGATTATAAATTTGTTGAATGGTGACATATATCCAATCGGATGATATGGCAGGTTCAACATAACTTTTTATCTTACTTATATTTTGTAATGTTGGCTTTGTATTTTCTAATTCAACTTCTCGTCTAGATGGAGATATTTTTGTTACTCGTAATATTTTATTATCGTATGAACCAATAACACCAGAAAAAATATTAAATGTTACTTGATACTTTCCGGTTGGTAGAAAAAAATTAGGTAATTCGGCAAAATTAATATACAGTAATGTACGAATGGTATTGTCTGAGTATGTAAACGTGTTTATTGATATTGGAGTAAATTTATCGGTGTTTTGAGCAACTCCATAGTAGACCAACGCATTATCAAACAAACTATAGATACTAATTTCTACAGAAATATCATCAAGTACAGATGGAAATACCGTAGGAAGTTCTGCGGTAAGTATGTCATCTGAAAGATTTTCTACTATACGTGAAACTGTAAATCTAGTATTAGACGCTTCCGACAAAGACAAATCGGTTTGAAAATTATTTTGATTAGCCATTTATTAATTTAACTCTACAAAGGTTTTATTAATGGTAGTTAACCATTGTTGATAACTAGGTCGTTCTGTATATGTTGGTGTGTAGTATACTCTACCATCTGTTACTGGAAATTCTTCATATCTTGGTGATAATATTATCATTCCTGTGTTATTGTAATTTGCTTTGATTGAACCAGTGACCATTGACGCACTAACATCAACTTCAGAAAACGATATATCTATCGTTTGCTTATTAGCCACACTAGCACTATCTGGGTTTGGAATATTTAGTGGTATTATACTCATACAATTTTAAATAATGTGTCTGTTGGTATAGTCTTGGAATACGAACCCGTATCAATCTTTAATTTTAGTGTATAGAATCTTCCAGTGTATAATGGTGCCGTATCTAGTACAATATAAGAACCATTATTATCACAACTTACCTTAGAATAACTATCAAATGGAACAATAGTTGTATTAGATTGCGTGTCAACAATAGAATAATATGATGAAGTTGGTAAATAATACTTGTTTTTATATCGTAGTGTACTATCGAATGACCTTACGGGATATTGATCACGTACTACAAAATTAACTTTTGCAATATCACCTTTAGCATAGGACTCTTGTAAGTTACTTGTTGCAATTTTTATATTTGTAGATGGTATTGCTGTTAGACTTCCCGTTGAAAATGATTGATCATCCCATGCAATTTCTAATGTTGGTTGATGTATGGTGTGTGTTTGTGCAGAAAATACTTTAATGTTTCCTTGGTTATATAGATTTACTTCATCTGTGGCTGGAAATTGTACAGCCAATCCATAAAATGTATTTTGTAGTGATTGACTTACAATCGGACTAATAATATTTGTTACGTTTATCTTGATGTCTTGTAAAGGATATTCAGATAATGTAATACTTGCTGAAGTTGATGATGTTAGAATATCTGCACCGGACATACTCCAAGACGTATTTAATGCACATTGTCTCCACGTTGCACCATCATTTACATTTTGAATGTTTTGATAAAAATATCCACTACCCTCATCCCACGAACGAGACACTTGATATACAACCAACTTTTGATTTCTTTGGACATCTGACGCATTAGCAAGTTTTAAACTAAGAAAATAATTTGCAGTAGCTGGTACACTTGCTGTTGTTGGTAAATCAAAATACAGTAAACTTCTGGCGGACGCCGATACATAACTTGGATCTACCAGTGCCGTATCTACTACCTTTCCAATTTCTAATATTTCATCTAATCCAGCATTATTTGTTGGATATGCTTGGTAGATGGTTGTGTCTTTTGAAGGAATTATGAATTTTCTCATTGTGTGGCACTTCCAATAATATCGTTTTGTGGATATTTTAGTTCGAAAATACTTGGATCTAAACTTGGATAAATTACATCGTCCAGTGTAGCTTGCTCAATGTTGTATTTATAGTTTTGATATTCAGAACCATCTCTAAATTGATACTTGTTAATGATATTTAAACTTTTTATTGTTTTCACGCCATCAATAGAACCTACCGTATAATTTAAATCTGATAGTATGATTGGTTGATTTATACTCCGTTTACTTATATCGAAGTAATCTTGAATACTGCCAATAACTCTAGCAGTGACATCGTTAATGTTATATCCCTTAAATACCGAGATTTCAAATTCGACACCAATGTTTATAATAAATGCATCTAAAATATTAATATCATCTGTTAACATTCTATATTGTTCGAGATATCTTGCTAAATTATTTTTTACGATAGAATTTAATGTCGTAAGTTTACCGTGTGAATCGTACCCCAACGTGTATAAATTCACAGAATTTGGTTGTGCTGGATTGTTTACATACTCCAATTCCGATAATGCCATAATTTTGTTTAATTGTTCATCTCGTAAAGCAAATACCTTTGCTACCGTACCATACTTACTTGGTAACGAGTATGAACGAATTGTGTAATCTTCGGCTGTTACTACACGATTCTGTGCGTTGAAATAACCTAACGCATTTTGTTTGATTTCTTCCGTAGTTTCTCCGTCACCACCACCTGCAGCTGGTTCTGTGTTATTGATTGTAAGTGAACGTAATGCTGCTGCATATGTCGTAGATTGTCCACTAGTATATGATGTAGTGTCATTTTTGATAATCAAATTAGAAATATTAACTAAAGTATTTGATGGGGTGTTTGTATTCACTCCACCACCAATTAAATAGTTTACAGTTAATGTGGTGTTTGCGGGAGCTACTCCGAACGCATTACTGTTTAGGAAGTTAACATTATTAATCGCTACATTCCCTAAAATGTTTTTAATATTTGTACCATATTGGGCGTTTGCTATCTGTCTAGAATCCAAGGTAATATCCACATTATCGTCACCCAACCCCGATCCAAATACTAATTGTGTTCTCAAATCTCTAGTAATTCTAGTAATAAATCTCCTTGGAACTTTTCTAAGTCTTAGTCCCGCAGGAGGAACCACACCAGATTCATTATTTGGTGTAATTTGCACATCATCCATAATAACATCTTGTGCAAGATAATCAACTTCGTACCAAGTGTTTCCACTAGAATCGGTTATGCTTTCTACTCCGATAATACTTTCATCGGGCAAAGTAACAGTAGAAAACTTTTCGGCCGACCCAAATGTAAATGTGGTAGTCTTTTCTTCTGCTGCTATTAGTGTGACATCCTTCGTAATTAAAAAGTCTATAGGATTAACTCCATCAGACCGATTGACTGCATAATTTGCTTCTGTGATATCTGAAAAATCTACATCATCCAACAGTCTAAATGTCACAGAGACTCTGGAATTTGTTGAGAATGTAGATCCTCGTCCTATTTTTAAGAGATATAAGGGGTCAGGTATATATTGTGAACCGTTTAGGACAGCTGGTGCTATTTGGTATAACTTAGCCGATACGGTAGCTGGCGATATTAACTTTGGCTTATATCCTAAAAATTGAGATATAGTTATAATATTTTGTTCTTGTTCGGTATATGCTAACAGATTTTCTTTAAACGAATTATCAATATAAAACGACAACACATCTCCAAGATATGATGCCATTTCAATAAACATCATACCAGGAGATGCCTCATTGAAGTCGGAGTATGTATTAGGAAAATATGCTTTAGCAAAATCTATAAAATTTTGTCTAAAGTCACCAAATGTTTTAGCCGAATAATTTATCTGCTTAACATTTGGTCGTGGTTGTATTACCAATCGTTGGTTCGTTGCCATTAATTACTCCAAGTTATTATACAGGAACCGTTATAGAATCTGTTATATTAGGATTACTTCGAAACCTATAATCTACTTTTAAAAGAACTTTATTATAATCACTGTCCGTTGGGGAATTTGCTATTATTTTCACAACTTCTAAAAATGGCATCCATCGTTCAACCGCTGCCGATACTGATAATTTCATATTATCCAGTGTTTCCTCAGTTATTTGATTGAACACGATATTATGAAGATCTATTCCGAATTCTGGTTGCATCAGTCTTTCCCCTTTACGGGTCATCATCAAATTTTTAAAATTTGATTTAATTTGCTCAAATGTAGAAATTGATTGAGCAAAATATCCCGTATTGCCTAATTGAAGTGGAAGGGTGACACCAATATACTTTTGAGCCATTTAAATCTCCAATTAGACCAACTTCATTGCTTTCATAATTTTAGAATAGTCTTTATTGATAGCTTGAACCGCAGGATTATCTTCGGTATATCCTGCTGGAATTTTTGGCATCACCGGCCCCATGTTCTTAGTAGTAGCAACTATGGTATCACCATGACGTTCCAATCCCATCATTTCAGCTAATTGGGCTCTTGAAAACTTTGGTTTGGTAGAAGTTGCTGGTTTTTGTGCAGTTTCTTGTAGTGACTTAACTTCAGCCACAGCTTCTGCTAACATTTCTGGAAGAAGTCTTTTAACTTCTTCTTCCACAATCGTGCGAATATAAGCTTTCAATAATGTTTTATCCATACAATCCTCTTACTTGGTTAAGTATCTGTTGATTCTTAGCATTTTTTGCATTTTGTCTTGCTGTGAACGGTGTTTGTTCTAATCTTGCTATGTCTATTTGTGATTGAACAGCTGCTGCTCGTCTTTTTTGTCGTAACGCTTTTAACTTATTATAAACGACTTCTTTTATTTCTGCTAAATTAGGTAATTCTATTTTTTGTGGAAGTTGATTTAATGCCGTACCAAGTAATCCACTAAATGTTATGTTCGGTATTTCTGGAATTCCTTCGGCTATACGTTCCGCAAAAGAATCAACCGTATTTGTAACTTTTAATTCTATCTCCTCTAACGTCGGTGTATCTGGAATATTTACTGAACCCGTAGGGAGTGTAAATAAACTATCCGGAATTGCATTTTCTATCAGTGATAATCTAGCTTGTGCTCCAGCTGATATACTCTGTACCTGCGAAATAACAGACTGAGCTTGTCCTGTAATTTGACTAACTTGGTTTGCGGAACTTAATAGATTTGGAGGTATATTCGTCATACTGTATTATTCAGTGATGTAAAGTTGTCTATACTGTTGAATGGAGCTGTCAATGGATTTGTTAAAGATACTTGTAAATCTGTCAGACCTGTTGTTAAATTTGCCAACGACACCGCTCCTGCGGGAGAAGGTGTAAACGCTGTTTGTAGATTTACATTTAATGTAGATACTAACTGTTGTAAGAATACTGCCAATCTTGTTCCCAAAACCATTGGTTGTGTTGTGTCACCATGCGAACCTATAAATATCTTTTGTCCGATAATTGAGTAGCTTCCTGAGGTCTTGTACGCTAAATCTTTGTTAGCTTTAAATGATATTGTATCACCACGCATGAAAATATCCCCAGCAGCATCTAATGTAATTGCATTATTTGCCGTCATCGTAACGGAATTCTCGGTGTCCAATGTTATTGATTTTATTGAACTTAAGTTGATTTCTTGTCTAGAAAATAGAGCAATTTCATTGACTTTACTATTCAATACTACTCTATCAGAGTTAATAAATATTTGTGCTCCAGTATATTCAATATTTTCTACAGTTGGTGATGACACCAAATGCGACGGACTACCTGCGGTAGCTGGTACAAACTTAACATTTTGGTTAGCCACCATCCATATACAACTATTATCCGCATTAATGTTTTCATACATTGTCGAATAGATAGTCGGTGGCTCGGTGGACACTTCGGCTGGTGTATGGGCCCCGGCTGTTAATATTATGTTTGGTTCTGGGTACTGACTTTCTTCTTCATTTTCTGTAAATAGGTTTGACCCCATACGAATAGTATTTCCATATCTACCATATATTATGGTATCTCCCTCACACGCACGAAGTCTTATAGCATTTGGATTTTGTTTAGGTATATTTGTTACTATTTGATTACCAGTTACATTGTTTAATTCATATGGGGTTATACCTTCTGCGGCTAACAACATTTCTTCACTTTGCTGCTTTCCAGAAATTCGAGGCCCCATTACAGAACTTAACCCAGGCCAAGTGGAATCTCCTACTTTTTTCGTAGAATTAATTCTTCTGGTGTAGAATAATCGTCCTAACGCAGAATATACTATTACCGTTTCATGTTTTAGTGGATAATCTTCAATACTAGAATCAATTGGAGATGCCCAGTTTAGTTGTTCAACTACTACATTTCTGTCTCTTGGTAAAACTCTAACTCGTATATCTCCACAATTACTCCCTTCGTCATTGTAATTTGGATGTTCTTCGTTTACAATAACATCCTCTACAAGCGCACTAACATATGGTGAAGGTTGTGTTATCGATAGTCGTGGATTAGCAGCAGCACCTAGCTGGTTTACATTCAATCCAATCGGTACTACACCATATAGTCCCGACATTAAGCCTTCTCAGAGAAAACATCATCCAAGTCTTTCACATCTTCTTGGAGGTCTTGGATTTCTGTGGTTATATCCTTCAATAATGCTTCTTTTTCCGATTCGGATAGTAACCCATCTATGGACGTATTTGATTTGACGCTCACCGATACAATCCGTTGTGCAATTTGTGCAACACGAACCAAATGTTCGTCATTTTTGACGTTTACTTCTAAGAATCCCTGCACAATTGGTCCAATCACAGCCGCATCTTCTGGAGTACGGATGAGTTGGACCATTTTCATAATAAACGAGTTGATTTGAGCCCGTTTACTGTCAGTATTTTTGTGTATTTCCGTAAAGATGTCGGCTAGACTCTTTCCATCATACAGTTCGGAATTAATATCCATAAAGACTCCTTAAAATCCTATATTATAAATAGATAGGATTTACTTTTTATACGAGAAATAATGGGATGGGTCTGATAAATGTCCATTACGTCTAAATTCCCCAAGCATCTTCAGTATTTGGGGACGCATCTTGTTGATGACCTTTGTAATATGAGCCGTCTTGTAGTTGGTCATTTCCCGTACCATAAGGTAAAGGGCTTTTTTATTGAAATTATCAATATTGTCAATTCGTTCAATCAATTTAACTATAGCTGCTGCAATTTCCTTGTCTCTCTTTTTTTTAAAGAACTTGTCAAGATTAAATTCCCAGTATTCTACCAACAATTTTAAGAATTCTTTCATGTCCACCGTAGAATCCCGTGTCTCTGGTTCTACTATAAGCATTTCTTCTAATGTGAAGGAATCTTCGGTTTGGTCCGAGAAGTACAGTACTCGCTTTTCTTCCTTATAGGAGTTGTTATTGTGTAAAATCAAGTAGTTCTTAGCAATTACACTAAAGTATGAAAACGCCTTACCCTTATCTTCAGTAAATTTATGTAAATTGATAACCAGAAAGGAGACTACCTGCGTTTTGATTTCGTCGAAGGTACCCTCCATATATGGAAATTTGAACCGATTGATAACATTTTCTGCTAGCTTATCAAGCGGTCCTTGAATTTCACTTCTAAATATTTGTTCTCTTACATCTAAATCGTCAGATTTATTGTATGCGATTATCGCCTTTTCAGTTTCTTCGGTGAAATAGACCTTATCGTTCTTCTTCCTCGTCGGGGTTGTTGTCGCCATTACGTATCTCCGTAACGAATGCATAAAGTAAATCTGTGCATTCTACCAATTGTTTAAAAACAGATCCTACTTCGTCATCTTGTTCAAAGATTTGACGATTATCCAAATGCCTCATCAGTCTTACGGTCGCATTTGTTCGACCATAAAACTGATTGATGACATCTTCTAACTCTTCATTTTTTCTTAATAAATTGTATGTGGTATAAGACAGTACACATACAATAACCAATAATATAATTGTGAATATTAACATTTTATGAGTTTAGAGGTGGTAAATGAAAATTACTAAAATATGACATATACTTCTTTATTGATGTACCAAATGCATCTACGGTACCTGTGTGACTTTCGTTGACTAAAAACTGTGTCACACCATTCGACCCTGCAAAATGGGCACCTGCTAAAATAGATGCACGACTAATTTTTACGCCTTTTACAACTTTACCATCATACCGACGAATGAGATGTTGTAAAAGTTTCTCGTTTTCACGCATATACGTAACCATCACACTATCTTGTATTTCTGGATTTCGTAAAAATTCTGATTTAGTGATTTTATAGCCCAATACTCTGACAGTGGAAGGACTGAATTGGTATCGTCCCATCATTCCATATTTATTAACAGTCCGATATCCACCGCCTGGGGTTTCTATTTCTGCAATCTTATCCATGAATTGTTCTACTGGTGTTGGTTCGGACAAGATTACTCTATTTGGTATATGTGTCTTTAACTTACTATTTGCTACTAGTATTACTACTAGAAATAACGCAATAATTTGTCTCATACTTTCCTCCGTTTAGAGTAAATGCGGTTGTGCCTCGCGAACACCTGCATTAGTCACCACCACATATTCTGGGAAATACTCCCGAAGATTGTTTGCACCGGCGTAGGATAGTGCAGAACGTAATCCATCAAGAAGTCCATCCACCACAAACTTCACTTTACCCTTAAATGGTACGATAGTTGATTCACCTTCAACATTCCGTGTTGCTTGACCGTGGATACTCTTAGTTTCCAGCGATGCTGCACCACGATACCGCTTATATAATCCATTTGCCTTCTCAATCATTGGGCCTGGAGCTTCCTTCGTTCCTGCAATAAGTGACCCGAGGATAACAGAATTTGCTCCAACTCCTAGTGCCTTCGCAATGTCTCCACTATTTCGAATACCACCACATGCGATAATCGGAACAGAAACACTTCCTGCACAATCAATCAACGATGTGACGTTCGGAACACCAAATCCAGTCTTGACCCGGGTAGTGCAAAGTGACCCACCGCCGATACCAACACGGATTGCATCTGCTCCTGCATCTTGCAATCTAAGTGCTGCTCCGCCTGTTGCGACATTTCCTGCGATAATGTCTACGTCAGACGGAAGACTGTGCTTTAGGTTATGAATTGCATCAATCACAAACTTATGATATCCATGTGCTACATCAATTAAAATAACATTTGCACCTGCATTGACCAACTCTTGTGCTCGTTCCAAGTAATCACCGTTTGCACCGATTGCTGCGGCAACAGGAATTGTTGTATCTCCCCATATATTACTTTTCCTACGAGTTATACCTTCAACTATAGTAAGTGATACTTCATGCGCTTGTTCTTCAATCGTCATAAATCGGTGAATGATACCCACTCCACCAAGTTCCATCATTGCTATTGCCATCTCACTATCACATACCGTATCCATCGGGGATGCAACCAACGGAACCCTAATCTTATAATTAGTAGTTAATTGTGTAGTAAGGTCAATATTCTGACGAGAATCAATATCCGAATATGCTGGGATAAGTTGGATGTCGTCGTAGGTGAGAGCTTGCTTACCGTGTAATGGTGTCATAATAGTCATTTTGTTTACGTTGACGTTCAATATCCTTAATGTGATATAGTGACCACTCTTCTTCTGCGGGTAGTGATGCTGTTGTCTTATATCCTACAATACGTTCGTGTACTTTTCCTTCCCAATAGATACTATCAGTATTACGATATAGTCTGGTTTGGTAATCGGGAAACATTACCCAACCCTTTTCATTGATTCGCCATCCCCAACGACGAATATCTTCGTCGGTCAGTCCACCTACAATATTCACGCGAGGAATAAGAAACAAATCCACATGCTTATTGTTGTCTACAATATCGTGCATATAGTTGAGCAGATTATTATGGAACTTTTCATCAGCGTCAACTTGGAAAATATATTCTCCGTTACATTTACTGTTTAGGAAATTCTTATGTTCACCAAAGTTATGATTGAGTTCGTGATTATACAATTGAATTAAGTTTGCGTCTTCATAACCATACAACATACTTGTGGTGAATGGGTCGGTAGAATTATCATCCACAACAATAATTTCATCACCAGTTTGCTCACAGTGCGGAACAAGCTGGTCAATCAGTTCTCGAATATACTCACCTTCGTTATGTGTGGTAACCGCAAACGAAATAAGTGGTGTCATTGTAGTTTTTGTTTAAGGTATTTGAAAAGTTCTTGAAATAGAACAAAT
>Ga0194129_10001789_pt1 | contig 33954 bp, 19 predicted proteins | sample TA2KigCa35mmetaG_FD_150862 | JGI IMG/M metagenome (GOLD analysis project Ga0194129, IMG submission 150862) | Freshwater microbial communities from Lake Tanganyika, Tanzania - TA2015038 Kigoma Deep Cast 35m | ecosystem: Environmental > Aquatic > Freshwater > Lake | place: Tanzania: Lake...
CAGCCCGGTAACCAGCGGGGCACTCGCGGGAAACAACGCCAAGGCGTACTCCACGCCGGCCCGCAGCCCCAGCACGCGTGCCCGGGAGAGCTGCAGTTGCACGTAATGGCGCGTCCGCAGCTGCGTGCTGTGTGCGGTCATCGCGGCAGTCCAAGCGGCCACCACCTCCGGCGCGGAAACATCAACCAAGATGCGGCCGCCCGCAGCGGGCTCGGCCTCCGGCGTGACCGAGTAATGAAAGAGCTGGCCGATGGCGTGCGGCGCGCCGCGGAGGCCTGCGAGCCCGCCAAACCGCGCCAACCGGGCCGCGTCACGCGCGAGCTGGCCCACGACGACGTGATCGGGGTGTTGGTCTACCTCAAGGGTCGGTGCGAGCACGATCTCCGGCCGCACCCGCCGGATCAGGCCGGCCAACGCCCTCGCCGCAGCCGGCCGGGCCTCGAGGGCCGCATCACGCCCGAGGACCAGAAACGCCAGCGTGGCACCCATCAGCGTGGCCGCGCGCCTCGCCTCGCGCGCCCGACCCGCAGGGGTGCCGTGGCTCGCGGCCTCGCCACGCGTGCAGACCACCACGTGGACCGGCCGGCCCGCGCGCGCCGCCTGCACCAGCACCGCGCCACAACCGAACTCGACGTCATCGGGATGGGCCCCGAGAGCGAGGAGCGGGGCAGGCTTAGACGAGGGCTTCTTCCGGGCGGTCAATGGCATCGCGGGGCACGAAGGTGATCTCAGGCGCGTCCTCGCGGCGCAAGTACGCTTGTTCCCCCGCCCCCGCCACGTAGTGGGTGCAGCGGATCACCGACTGCATCCAGCGCAGGCGCGTGTCCCTCGTTGGCGAAACCTGCTCCGCGCCGAAAGAAGCATCCGGCAGCTCCACGTAGGCGTCTCCGCCCTCATGCAGCCGGAACCCGCCGTCGACGCGGCGCGCCCGCACCACCTCGCCGGCGTGCGGCAGGTCCACGAAACAATCCGAGATCGCGCACGCGGCCCGACGGAAACCCGGATCGGAGGAGCGCGCGACGCGGATGCCCTCGAGCAGACCGAGGCCGCCGTAAACGGAGAGGCAGAAGTCGGCAACGTTGGCGCCGTCCGCCGCCGTGAACGCCGCGAGGGATTCGGGCGAAGCGTAGGCCCCGAGCTGACGCAGCATCCCCGCCTGCCACCCCGCCGGGATCCGCTTCCGGTAAAGCGGCGACCACTTGCGCTGCAGGCGGTTCTCAAACGCGAAGTTGAGGGTTGCCAGCTCACCCGTCCGCCGGTGCCGGAGCAGGGTCTGCGTCTCCCTCGGGTCATGGTCGCTGTCGTGGTAAAAGAAAACGATCTCCCCCCCGAGCTCCGCCTGCAACCGGCGTGCGGTGGTAAATTTCGCCGCGAGGAAGCGCCGGGGAAAAAAGCCGCAGGGCTGTTGGCCGAGGCAGATGACGGGGCCCGCGCTCATCGCGCCCTTTCCCGCGCCCACGGCAGGCACGCCTGCAGCGCCAGGCTCAGGCCGAAGCACGCGCCGCAGCCGATCAGATTGTACCAAAGATAGGAGATGCTGAGCGTCCGGTAGAGAACCAGCACCAGCACCTGCGCCGCGATCGCACCCCAGAAGACCGCGGTGCCGCCGACGCGCCGCGCGAAGAAAGCGACCAAGAATAGCCCGAGCACCACGCCGTAGAAGAGGGATCCGAGGATGTTGATCGCCTCGATCAGGTTCTCCGAGAACCGCGCGAACAGAGCGAAGCCGATCGCGAACAGGCCCCAGCCGGCGGTGAACACCTTCGCCATGCGGACCTCGCGAGCCTCATCCGCAACGGCCCGCGGCCGCAGGTGCCGCCAGAAGTCGACCGCCGTAGTGGTGCCCAGGGCATTGAGCTCACCCGCCTTCGAGCCCAGCGCGGCGGCGAACATCACCGCGACGAGCAGGCCGACCAGCCCCGGCGGCATTTGCCCGAGGATGAAGTGCATGAAGACGTAGTCCGAATCCTTGGTCTTGGCCCGCGGGTCCGCCACCACGAGCGCCGCCTTGGCCTCGCGGCGGACGGTGTCGACCCCCGCCTGCGCCGCCTTCAGGGCCTGCCTCGCCGGCACCTCCACCGCGGGATCACCGGCCTCGCGCGCGGCCAGCCACGCCCGCGCCGCCGCCTGCCGCTGCGCGTGGGCCACACCGTGGCGCTCCTCCAGTTCCCGGAAACGCGCTCCCGCTGGCCCCACGGTGTGCCGTTCCCACTCCGCGCGGTTGAAGAAGACCGGCGCCGGCTGGAAATGGTAAAAGACGAACATCATCGTCCCGAGAAGCAGGATGAGAAACTGCATCGGGATCTTCAGCAGCGCATTGCAGACCAGCCCTAGGCGGCCCTCCCGCAGACTCGCCCCTCCGACGTAGCGCTGCACCTGCGACTGGTCGGTGCCGAAGTACGAGAGCGAGAGGAAGAGCCCGCCCAGCACGCCGCTCCAGAAGGTGTAGCGGCGGTCAGGATCGAGAGCGAAGTCAACCGCCTCCAGCCGCCCGAGCGCCCCGGCCACCGCGAGGCCGTCCTCCGGCAGGCGCTGCCAAAGCAGCGCGAACGCCGCCACCATCCCGCTGAAGATCACGGCCATCTGCCCCTTCTGCGTGAGGCTCACCGCCACGCTGCCGCCCGTCACGGTGTACGCGACCACCAGTAGGCCGGTGCTGACGATCGTCGCGTCGATCGGCCAGCCCAGCACGGTGGAGAGAATGATGGCCGGCGCATAGATGGTTACCCCACTGGCCAACCCGCGCTGGAGCAGGAACAGCGCCGCGCCCAGAAGCCGCGTCTTCCCGTCGAAGCGCCGCCCGAGGTATTCGTAGGCGGTGTAAACGCCCAGCTTACGGTAGACCGGGAGAAACACGGCGCAGACCAGAATCAGCGCGAGCGGCAGGCCGAAGTAATTCTGGACGAAGCCCAGCCCGCTCTCGAAGCCCTGCCCCGGGATCGACAGGAAGGTGATCGCACTCGCCTGTGTCGCCGCCACCGAGACGCCGACCGTGAACCAGCGCGTCCCCTGCTTGCCCCGCAGGTAGGCGTCGAGTTGCCCCGCCCGCCGCGACTTCCAAGTGCCGTAGGCCGCGATGCCGAGCATCGTTCCCAGCAGCACCAGCCAGTCGAGGGCGTTCATCGGTAATGCGCGGTGAACCACACGAGGCCCGCGACCAGCAGAGAGAAGACGACTAGGATCAGCGCGTAGACGTGGCTCCAGCGGGACAGGCCCGGCAGCCCTGGCGGTTCGTCCTCGTCAGGGTCCCGCGCCCGCGGCGCCGGATCGGCAGGGCGCTTCATGGCGCGGGAGAAATCAAGTTGGCGAGCAGGCGGTAGGCGCCCGGCACGCCTGCCGGCAATTGGCGGAAGAATGCGAGCCCCGTGTAAACGTAGCGGCCGCGCCCGTGCCGCGCGACCAGCAGCCCGCTCCGCAGCGGCGCCTCCCCGGGGTCTGCAAGCGCCAGCACCGCCTCCCAGCGGGCCTCATCCCAACTGCTCGGGAAGTACGCCCCCCGCTCCTGCACCCAGCCCGCGAAATCCTCCGGGCCGATCCGATTCGGGCGGTTCAGCACCGGATGTGCCGGCAGGAGGAAATGCACCGGCGACCGTTCGTCGGTCACCCGCAATTGCGGCGCCAGCCCTTGAATCGAGAGCGCGTGCGGCGCGAGGTTCGGGGCCGCCAGGCCATTGGGCCGGTTGTACTGGGCGACCACCGTCCCCCCCTGCTCGACCCACGCGAACAAGCCCGGCAAATTCCCGGCGAGGTCCTCCCGCTCGTTGAACGCGCGCACGCCGATCACCACCGCTTCAAGGCCCACCAGCCCGCCCGGCGAGAGGTCCTTCCCCTGCAGGCGCCGGACCGTGCAACCGAGCTGGACGAGGGCCCGCTCCACGTCATCGCCCGCCCCCGGAAGGTAACCCACCTGCCGCGCTCCCACCCGCACGTCCGCGGCAATCAGCCGAACGACCGCCGGCGGCTGCAGGATCTGCGGCGCGAGGTGCGGGTACCGGATCTCCGCCCGCTGGCCCGCGTAACGCCGCCCTCCCACCTCCGCAAAGAGCCGCAACCGCGCGCGCCCGCCGGCCGCGGGGGCCGTCACGCGAACCGTCACGGAGGCGGGCGCACCCGAAGCGGCGCGGAATTCTGGGGCGGCGACCTCAGCCCTCCACCCATCCTCCGCCTCCGCGACCAGCCGCCCGGCCAGCGGCTCACCCTCGCGGGCGAGTTGGACCTTGACCTCCCGCGTCGCCCCCGGGGCAAACAACTCCACCTCGTGCGCCACTTGGAACACCAGCGGCGCCACCACCGCCACGCCTCGGCGGCGTCCCGCACGCTCTCCGGTCTCCGCCGCCTCGCCCGGCACGACCAGCGACCACGGCTCGCCACCGATTTCCAGAGCGAACGTCCAGCTGAACGCTGGCGGATCCTCCGCGCGGCCAATCAGACTCCGGTCGGCCACCGTAAACAGTCCCGCGGCCCCCTCCTCTTGGAGCCAGTAGGGATGCGTCAACGCCTGATCGGCCGGCACCCGCGCCTCCGTCTGAAGCCGCCAGACGGCCCCGGGCGCGATCTCCCCGCGGCCCTCTGGCAACTCCCGTTCGCCGAGGCGCACCCCGCGCAGCCGCACCGCGACCGCCCCTGCCGCCAGTTCCAGGTTCCACCGCAACGTCGAGCCCGGCACCACCTCGGCCCGGTCCGCCGTCACCTGCGCGCGCAGGCCCAGACTTTCCTGAATGATTCCCTCCAACTGCCGCCGCCGGTCCGCCACGACGGCGTCTGCCGGCAGAGCGTCCAAGCGGCGCCGGAGGGCAAAAAGCGCGGGCACGCTCGCCGCCGGCTGCTCCGGCCGGAACTCGCGCCGCACCCCCTCGATGGCCGCCGCCAGTTCCTCGCCGGCCGGCCCATAGCGGCCCCAAGTCACGTCCACGCCATCGAACAGATCCCGCGCCGCGGGTTCGCCCTCAAGCACGGTGAAGGACTGCTCATTCGACCCCGCCCCGCCCCCGCGCGCGCCGAAGCTGCCGAAACCCTGCGTGATGTGCCGCGCGCGGCTCCGGCCTGCGATGGTCCCGAGGCCCTCGCCTGTCGCCGGATCGGCGCCGCCGATATCGAGCCGCAGCGACCCCTCGCCGCCCCCGCGACCAGGACCTCCGCTGTTCAGGACCACCCGCCGCGCCCGCCACGGTCGCAGCCCCTCCGCGATCTGCTCCGGATAGGCCGCGGGATCAGCCGCCAACGGCAGGGCCTCCACGCCCAGAATGCCCGAGGCGGTGTGGTGCCCGTGCGTGCCGCCGCCCCGCGGGGAAAACCGGGTCACGATCACGTCTGGACGGAATTGCCGGATGACGCGCACGACGTCGCCCAGCACCTCCCGCCGGTCCCAGAAACGCAGCGTCTCCTCGGCCGACTTGGAATAGCCGAAGTCGATCGCGCGGGTGAAGAACTGGACGCCGCCATCGAGTTTGCGCGCCTCGAGGAGTTCCTGGGTACGAGCCACGCCCAGCTTCGCGTCAAACTCGGGTCCGATCTCGTTCTGCCCGCCATCGCCGCGCGTCAGCGAGAGGTAGCCGGTGCGGTAGCCGCGCGCCCGGGCGAAGTAGGTGATCAGGTGGGTGTTCTCGTCATCCGGGTGGGCGGCGACGTGCAGCAGAGTCCCGGTGGTGGCGAAGCTCGCAAGCTGTTGGCGGAGCGCGGCCCCGGGGGCCGGTTCCCCGCCGACGGCGGCGCCGGTGGTCACCAGCGGCAGGATCAGGACGGGGAGGGTTCTCATCGGGGCGGCGAACGATCGGGAATGAGCGCTCCCCGCCGCGCACGCAAAACAGAAGTTCGCCGCGCGCTGCTCAGCGCAGCTCGTAGACCTCAACCAGCGCCTCGCCCGTGCCGCCATCCGCGCCCTTGACCAGCGCGGTGTAGCTGCCCGGGGGCAGCTCGGTCCGTAACGCGGCATCTCGGCTGGCCGCCGGCAGCAGGAAGGCCCCCACGCTCCCAAAAATTGCGGCCAGCGCCGGGTCCCAAGTGTCATTCTCCGCCACCTTCACCCCGGCGCCGTTGTAGATCTCCAGTTTCGGGTCCGCTAGGGTACCCGGCACCGCAAAGGCCGCCAGCCCCGGCCCGACCGCGCGGATCAGCAGCGGCTTCGCACCACTCCCCGCAAGGGTGAAGCCCGCGATGAGGACGTCGTCGCCCGTGCCGACCCGGTTGCGCGCGGACACGTTGATCAGCCGCGCCGCGCCCGCCGGGCCGGTCTCGTAGGCCTCGACGAGGACGACCCCGCCCACTGCCCCCGGCACCTGCGCAGTGAACCCGCCGGGCGTCAGGGGCGCGACTAGCGCGGCATCCCGGCTGCCCGCGGGCAGGGCGAAGGCTCCAACCGCCGAGAACACCGGCGCAAGCCCGGCCTGCCAGTCCTCATTCTCCTGCACGCGCACGCCCGCCCCGTTGTAGATCTCGATCCGCGGGTTCGCCATCACCCCGGGCACCCCGAAGGCCGCCAGGGCCGGGCCCACCGCCCGGAACAGCACCTCCCGCGGCCCCTCCGCCACCGCCACACCTACAATCAGCGTCGCCGCCGCCTCAAGGTTCGTCCGCACCGAAAGGTTCGCCAGCCGTGCCGCGGGACCCGCCGGGCCCTGCACGGTCAAGACCGCCCCGGAGCTGACGATAAACGCCGCGCCCGCGCTGACCCGCACCACGTAGGAGCCCGCATCGGAAACCTGCACCGCGGGCAGGGAGAGTGTCGCCGCCGTCGCGCCCGCCAGCGCCGCACCGTCCTTGAACCATTGGTAGATGAACGGTCCCGCCCCTCCCGCCTGAACGCTGAAGATCACCGCCTGCCCCACCGCCACGCTGCGTCCCAACGGCTCGGTCACTAGGGTCACGGCGCCACCGCTCACGCCCCCGACCACCAGCTTCGCAAAGGCCGTCTCCGACACCGCATCAGCACTCACCCGCACCCCGTAGACGCCCGCGTCCGCCGTCTGCACGGCGGCGATCGTGTACGTCGGCCGCGTGGCCCCCGCGAGCGCCGCCCCATTGCGCAGCCACTGGTAGGTCAGGCCACTGCCAGTCGCCGTGACCGCGAAGCTGGCCGCCTCGCCGACCGCCACCGACTGCCCGAGCGGGCGCGCGGTGATCGCCACGCCGTCAGTGCCAACGGGCCAGACGGTCAACGCCGCTGGCTCGCTGTCCACCGCCCCGCCCGGGCCGCTGACCCGGACCCGATAGGACGCCTCGTCGGCCACCGTCGGGGCCACCAAGGTGAACGCGGCCGCCGTCGCGCCCGGGATCGCGAAGCCATTCCTTAACCAAACGTAAGTTAGGCCGCCGCCGCTTGCGACCACCCGGAAGGTCACGGACTGACCCGTGGCCACCTGCTGCTCCACCGGATGAATCGAAATCACCGGCAACGCCGCGGCGCTAACCGGTACCGCGCGTCGGACCAGGTTATTACCGGAATCCGCGACGTACACCGCGTTGCCGTCCACCGCCACCGCCGCCGGGTAATAAAACCGCGCCGAAGCGCCTACGCTGTTGTCGTCCCCGATCAGGCCCGGGGAACCCGCGATCGTCTCCACCGCGCCCGCGGCCGAGATGCGGCGCACTGTGTGGTTGCCGTAGTCCGCCACGAAAAGATTACCCCCCGCATCGACCGCCAACCCGCGCGGCTGCTGGAAGCGCGCAACTGTGCTCGCCCCGTCGGCGTAGCCCGTCACGCCCTTCTGGCCTGCCACGGTGGAGACCACGCCCGCGGCCGAAATGCGCCGGATCAAGTGGTTCTCGCTGTCCGCTACATAGACGGTCCCCGCCGCATCCACCGCGATGCCCCAGGGGACGTTGAACCGGGCCGCCGCGCCCGTTCCGTCCGCGAAGCCTGAGGCCCCCGCGGCGCCGGCAAGGGTCGTGACGACCCCGGCCGCGCTGATCCGGCGGATCACGTGCGACCCACCCTCGGCCACATAGGCGTTGCCGGCGGCGTCCACCGCCACACCGTAAGGCAGGAGAAAGCGCGCCGAGGCTGCGGGGCCATCCGCCGTCCCCGCCTGCAGGCCAGCGCCCGCGAAGGTCGCGACCACCCCCGCCGCACTCACCCGACGAATCGCGAAGGTTCGCGCGTCCGCGACGAAGACGTTGCCCGCCCCGTCCGCCGCGACGCCCACCGGGAAATTGAAGCGGGCGGCGGCCCCCGTCGCGTCGAGGAATCCCGACTGGCCAAAGCTCCCCGCAAGAGTAGAGACGACGCGGCCCGGCGTAATGCGCCGCACGGTGTTGTTGATGGTGTCAGCCACCACCAGATTCCGCGCCGCGTCGACCGCGAGGCCGTAGGGCGAATTGAAGGTGCCGGGCGTCCCGTCCACGCCGCCCGCCACGTTCGACGTGCCGGCAAAGGTGGTCACCGAATAAGTCTCGGCGCGGAGGGCGGCGGGGCTGAGGAGCGCCAGCAGGGCGGCGGTGGTATGAAGGCGGGGGAGCGGCATCTGCAGACGGGAGGAAACGTGGCGGAGCGGACGTTACGCCGCCACGACACCCGCGGCACGCGGCGGGTGCAAGTCCCCGCTGTGGCGGACCGGGATTCGGCTCGCCGCCCCGGCCAATTTAGCCTTGCTCGCGCCATGCCCCTGTCCCGTCGCTCCTGCCTGCAGCTGCTCCTCGGCGCGGCGGTGCCCTGGGCCGCGCGCGCGGCCGAGAACTTGCGCTCCGCCCCCTCCCGGCCTGCGGAGGGCGCCGATGCCACGGCCTACAAAGGGGCGATCGTCCTCGACGCCGGCAGCGGCCGCATCCTGCTCGCGGACCGCGCCGACTACCGCGGCCCGCCCGCCAGTGTGGCCAAGCTGATGACCTTCCTCATCGTCCACGACCGGCTGCGCCGCCGGGACCTTACGCTGGAAACGCTCGTGCCCACCACCGCGGAGGCCGCCCGCACCGGCGGCTCGCAGGTCTACCTCGCAGAGAAGGAGATTTTTCCCGTCGAGGACCTCCTCCACGCGCTGATGATCGGCTCGGCCAATGACACCGCCGTCGCACTGGCCGTGCACCTCGCCGGATCCCGCGAAGCGTTTGTCGGGCTGATGAACACCCGCGCCCGCGAGCTGGGCATGACCCAGACGCTCTTCCGTTCTCCGCACGGGCTCCCACCCTCCAGCCGCAAGATCGAGGACGGCGACCTGACCTCCCCCCGCGACCTCGCCACCCTTAGCCTCCAGCTGATCCGGCAGACCAACGTCCTCGCCTACACGTCGGTCAAGCAGCGCACCTTCCGCCCCGGACCGAAGCGGATTGAGATGGTGAACCACAATCACCTCCTCGGGAAGGTCGCCGGGGTCGACGGTCTCAAGACCGGCTTCACCCGCGGGGCCGGCTTCTGCCTCGCCGCCACCGCCTTCCGGAACGGGCGCCGGGTCATCGCGGTCACGATGGGCTCCCCGGACAGCAAAACCCGCGACATCAAGATCGCGGAACTGCTGGAGAAGGGCTTTCTCGCGCTTCCGCCGCCTTCGCCTGAAGACGCGCCGGTCCAGCCCGCGCCCAAACCGCCCGCGCCTCCCGCAGCCCCGGCCGACGGGGAAACCACGGTCCGCTTCAAGCTGCCCGGCCGCTGAGTCCCCCCCCCCGGGGACATCCTCCTCCTCCCCAGCCCATGCGCCACTGCATCTACCCCGGCACCTTCGACCCGATCACTTCCGGCCCCCTCGATGTGCTCTTCCGCGCGGCGCGCCTCTTCGACCGGGTCACAGTCGCCATCGCCGTCGGTGGGGCCGCGGGGAAGTCGCTCCTCTTCACCGCGGAACAGCGGATGGAGATGATCGTCCCGAACCTCACCGGGCTGCCGAACGTCACCGTGACAACCTTCCACGGCCTGCTGGTCGAGTTCTGCATGGCCAACCAGGCGGACGCGATCATCCGCGGCCTGCGCGCGCTGTCGGACTTCGAGTTCGAGTTCAATATGGCGCTGATGAACCGCCACCTGCAGCCGCGCCTCGAGACGCTCTTCGTGATGCCAAACGAGGAGTTCAGCTACACCAGCTCCTCGCTAGTGAAGCAGGTGGCACGGTTCGGGGGCGATGTGCAGAAATTCGTGCCCCCGAACGTCGCCGCCGCCCTCCGGCAGGCCTACCTCCCGCCTGCGCCCTGACCCGGCCCGAGGTGCCGCCGCAGATGTTCGAGACTCCGCGCCGCGATCACCTCCGGGCCCTCCTCGAAGGAAAATACCTCCACCGAGACCATCCCGTCGTACCTGGTCTCCCGCAGCGCCGCAGCAATCGGAACGTAATCGGTGCCCCCGAAGCCCGGGCCCTTCAGATTGCGGTCGTTCGCGTGTAGGTGCGCGAACTCGCCCCGCGAGGCCCGGATGATATCCGCCACCGGCAACGCCTCGTGGCTCATCGCCCGGACGTCTAAGATGACCCGGAAGGCAGGGGAGGCCATTTCGCGGGCGAACCGCACCGCCTCCGCCGCCGTGTTGATGAAATTGGTGTCCTCCGCCGGCAACGGCTCTAGGCAGATCGTGCACCCGCGCTCCTCCGCCAGTAGCGTCACCGGGTGGAAGACCTCCTGGGCCCACTGCCAACCCTGCTCCGGCGTGATCCCCTCGCCGAGGCTCCGCTGCTTGGGCGAACCGACCACCATCACCGGCGCCCCCAGATCCGCCCCAAACGCCACGAGCTCCCGGAAATATTCCGCGGTGCGCGCCCGCGTGGCCGGATCCGGCGAGGTCAAGTGCAGGCCCTCGGTCTGCACCAACACCCAGTGGATGCCCGCAATGCCGATGCCCGCGGCGGCCGCCGCCCCCCGGATCCTCGCCCGCTCCGCCGCCGGAATGTTCCGGACGTCCCGCGCCAGCGTGAACGGCGCGATCTCCACCGCGTCGTAGCCCAGCCGCGCGCAATAGGTGAACACGTCCTCCAGCCGCCACCCTTGGAAGATCTCGTTGCAGATCGCGAATTTCACCGGATCAAGCGCTGAGGCTCTTGATCAGCTCGATCATCGGGAGGAACATCGCGATCACGATGATGCCCACGCCCACCGCCATGAACACGATCATCACCGGCTCGATGATGGAGGTGAGCGCGGCCACCGCGTTGTCCACCTCCTCGTCGTAATTGTCCGCGATCCGGGTCAGCATATCCGGCAGCGCCCCGGTCTCCTCGCCCACCTCGATCATACTGGTCACCATTCCGGGGAAGATCTTGGTCGCCTCGAGCGGCTTGGCCACGTTGTCGCCCTCCTTCACCCGGTCGTGCACCACGCTGATCGCGTCCGCGAGGTGGACGTTGCCGCTGGTCTCGCGGGTGATCGTGAGGGCCTGCAGGATGGGGACGCCGGAGGCCAGCAGGGTGCCGAAGGTGCGGGTGAACCGCGCGATGGCCGCCTTAAGCAGCAGGTCGCCCAGCACCGGCACGCGCAGCACGATCCAGTGCAGGATCCGCGTGCCAAAGCGGGAACGCTTGAACAGCCAGAAGGCGGTGCCTCCCACCGCAAGGGTCAGCATCACGCCAAGCAGGTTCTCGCGCATCAAGTTGGCGACCGCCACCACCACCGAGGTCAGCCACGGCAGCGGCTTGCCCTTGAGCATGGTGAAGAAGACCTCCTGAAACTTCGGCACCACGAACACCATCAGCACCGCCATAATGCCGCCCGCGACCACGCTGATGATCGCCGGGTACACCATCGCCGAGGTCACCTTCGAGCGGATCTTGACCGCCTTCTCCTTGAAGACGGAAAGCCGGTCCAGCACGGAGTCCATCACGCCGCCCGCCTCCCCCGCGCGCACCATGTTCACGTAAAGCCGGTCAAAAGTTTTCGGGTGAGCGGAAAGGCCGTCCGACAAGTTCCCCCCCGAGCGGATGGTGTCCGCGAGGTCCTCGATCACTTGGCGGAACGCCGGCCGCTTCTCCTGACGCGCCAGCACCTCCAGGCCGCGCATCATCGGCATCCCCGCCTTCACCAAGGTCGCCAATTGCCGGGTGAAGACAGTCAAACCCTTCTCGTTGACCGGTCGTCCAAACGAGAGGCTGCGGCGGCGCGCGGGCGCGGGCGTACCCGCGGCGGGTAGGGCGATCTTCGGGCCCCGCGCCATCGGCTTGGCTGGAGCGTTGGCCAGGGAGGGAGCGGCGGGGGCGCGGACGGAGAGCTTGGCCATAACGGAGGGAGGTTCAGGTGTACTTGCTCACCTCTTCAAGGGTGGTGTGGCCGTCGAGGATCGAACGCAACCCGTCCTCCCGGATCGTCCGCATCCCCTGCTCGATCGCCTTCTGCTTCAGCTCGAGGGTGGGCGCCTTTCGGGTCACCATGTCCCGCAGTGCCTCGGTCATCCGCAGCCACTCGTAGATGCCTAGCCGGCCCTTGTAGCCGGACTGGCTGCACGTTGGACAACCCTTGCCGTAGGAAAAGGGCCGGTCGCCCACGACGTCGCGCCCCACTCCGAGCTGACCCAAGACCTCGGCGGTCGGGACATAGGTCGAACGGCACTGCTTGCAGATCCGGCGCACCAGCCGCTGGGCCAGCACGGCCTCGAGGCTCGCCGCGATAAGGAATGACTCCACGCCCATATCGACCAGCCGGGTCACCGCGCCCGCCGCGTCGTTGGTGTGCAGCGTCGAGAGCACCAGATGGCCCGTCAGCGAGGCCTGGATGGAGATCTGCGCCGTCTCCAGGTCACGGATCTCCCCTACCATAATCACGTCCGGATCCTGCCGCAGGAACGAGCGCAGCGCCGCCGCGAAGGTCAGGCCCACCAAGGCGTTCACCGGCACCTGCATGATCCCCTCGATCTCGTATTCCACCGGATCCTCGGCCGTCAGGATCTTGAGGTCGACCCTGTTCACCAGTCGCAGGGCGCTGTAGAGGGTCGTGGTCTTCCCGGAGCCGGTGGGGCCGGTGACGATGAAGATGCCGTTCGGCCGCCGCACGATCTCGTGGATGCCCTCCAGCACCTCCGGCGACATGCCCAGCTGGCCGATGTCGAGCCGGACCGCCGACTGGTCGAGCACGCGCAACACAACGCTCTCGCCGAACTGGGTTGGCAGGGTGGAGACGCGCAGGTCCACCTGGCGCCCGCCAATGCCGATCTTGATGCGCCCGTCCTGCGGCAGCCGCCGCTCGGCGATATTCAGGCTGGCCAGCACCTTCACCCGCGAGACGATCGGCAGGGCCAGCTGCCGCGGAGGCGGCGCCATCTCGTACAGGGCACCGTCGATCCGGTAGCGAATCTTGAACTCGTGCTCGAAGGGCTCGAAGTGGATGTCACTTGCCTTGTCCCGGATCGCCTGCCCGATGACCAGGTTGACGAACTTGATGATTGGCGTCTGGACCGCCATCGACTCGAGGTCGCGCTCCGAGAGCTCCCGCGCGCCCGCGTCCGCCGCCACCTTGCCCGTGCTGATTTCCTGCAGGACATCGTCGATCGTGTCCTCGTCCTCGCCGTAATGCTGCCGGATCTGGACCTCCACCTTGTCCGGATCCGCGAAGTGCAGGCGCACGCTCCGGTCGAGCGCGAAGGACAGGTCGCTCACCGCCTGCGTGTTGAAGGGATCCGCGACCAGCAGGTCGATCGTACGCTCGTCCGCCCGCAGCGGCATCACTCCATAGTCGCGGGCGAGCCGGCCCGTCAGCGCCGCAATCGCGTCGCCGGGGAACTGCGCCGGCATTTCGGCCACGTAATCGTAGCCCAGCTGGTCGGCAATGCGCCGCAGCAGATCCTCCTTCTCCAGCAGGCCGAGGTCCACCACCACGTCGGCCAGGGACTTGCCGGTGGCCTTGTGCTCCTCGTTGAGCTCGTCCAGCTGCGCCGTCGGGACAAGCCGGTGCTCCTTCAGGAAATCGTAGATCGCCGAGCTGTGGGACGCGAACATGGGGTCAGAGGGTCCGGGGCCGCCCGCCGCCGGGCAGGAGCTTCTCGCGCATCAGCTGCGGGTCTTGCGCCAGGTCGATCGCGTCCTCCGTGCGCACCGAGCCCCGCTGCACCAGCGCCGTCAAGTGGTTATCGAGCGTAATCATCCCGAGGCTCGCCCCGGTCTGGATGTCCGAGGGGATGCGGAACGCCTTGTTGTCCCGGATCAACGCGGCGATCGACGTGGTGTTGATCATGATCTCGAAGGCCGGCACCCGGCCCCCGCCAACCTTGCGGCACAACACCTGAGAAACCACCGCCACCAGCGAGGAGGAGAGCTGCGTGCGGATCATCTCCTTGGTCTGCGCCGGGAACGCGTCCACGATCCGGTCGATGGTCTTCGCCGCGCTGTTGGTGTGGAGGGTGCCCAGCACTAGGTGACCCGTCTCCGCCGCGGTGATCGCGGCTTCAATGGTCTCCAGATCCCGCATTTCGCCCACCAAAATCACATCGGGATCCTGGCGCAGGCCGCGGCGGATCGCCTCCGCGAAGCCGGGCACGTCAGTGTGTACCTCCCGCTGGGTCACTAGGCAGCGCTTGTGCGGGTGGAGGAACTCGATCGGGTCCTCAATGGTAATGATGTGGCCGTCGCGCTGCTCGTTGATGTAGTTGATCATCGCCGCCAGCGTGGTCGACTTGCCCGAGCCAGTCGGCCCGGTGACCAGAATCAGCCCCCGGGTGCGGTGCAGCAGCTCCCGCACCTTGTCCGGCAGGCCGACCTCACGCAGCGACATCACCCGGTTGGGGATCTGCCGCAGCACGAGGCCGTAGTTCCCTTTCGCGCGGAAGGCTGAGACGCGGAAACGAGCCTGCTCACCGAACGCCAACCCGAAGTCCGCGCCGCCCTGCATCCGCACCGAGCTCAGGTGCGTCTCCGACGTGATCGCCTGCATCAGTCGCTCCGTATCCGCCGGGGTCAGCGCCGGGCCGTCGATGGGCGTCATCGCGCCGTGGACCCGCAGCACCGGCGGCTGGCCGACGCTGAGGTGCAGGTCGGACGCGCCCTGCTCCACCATCAGGTCCAGAAGATCGTTCATCTCGTACTTCATCGCGCGGCGTGGGCTCAGATGGAGTCGCCGACGGTGATGGACACGACCTCCTCGATCGTGGTGAGGCCGCCGGTGACCTTGCGCGCGCCGTCCTCGCGCATCGTCCGCATCCCGAGCGCCCGCGCGCGCTCGCGCAACCGCTGGGTGCCGACGTTCGCGTAGATCATCTTCTGCAGCTCGTCGTTCACCACCAAAATCTCGAAGATGCCCATCCGGCCGCGGTAGCCCGTGGCGTTGCACTGCCCGCAGCCCTCCCCCTGCGCGAAGGTCGCGTGCTCCGCCTGCGCCGGGCTGATGTTCAGCGCCCGCAGTTCCCGCGCGTCCGGGGTGACCGCCCGCTTGCAATGCCGGCAGATCTTGCGGACCAAGCGCTGGGCCATCACCGCCCGCAGCGAGGTGGACACGAGGAACGGCTTCACGCCGATGTCGATCAAGCGCGTGACCGCCCCCGGCGCGTCGTTCGTGTGCAGGGTCGAGAACACCATATGCCCCGTCAGCGAGGCGTTGATCGCGATCTCCGCCGTCTCCAGGTCCCGGATCTCACCCACCATGACCACATTCGGGGCCTGCCGGAGCATCGCCCGCAGGGCCGCCGCAAAGGTCATGCCCACGTCGTGCCGCACCGGCACCTGGTTGATGCCGTTCAGCTGGTACTCCACCGGATCCTCCACCGTGATGATCTTCCGGTCCGGCTTGTTGATGTAATGGAGGCAGCCGTAAAGGGTCGTTGTCTTGCCGGACCCGGTCGGGCCCGTCACTAAGAGGATGCCGTCCGGCAGCGCGATCAGCCGCTCGAAGGTGGCGGCGTCGTCACTGAAGAACCCCAACTCGGGCAACCCGAGGGTGAGGCCCTCCTTGTCCAGGATACGCATCACGATGCTCTCGCCGTGCACCGTCGGGAGCGAGGACACGCGCAGGTCCAGCTGCTTCCCCCCCACCCCGATCTGGATGCGCCCGTCCTGCGGGATGCGCTTCTCGGCGATGCTGATGTTCGCCATGATCTTCAGGCGCGAGAGGATCGACATCTGCAACCGCTTGGGCGGGTTCTCCACCTCGATCAGCACGCCGTCGACGCGGTAGCGGACCCGGAAACGCTTCTCCAGCGGCTCCACGTGGATGTCGGACGCACGGCGCTGGATCGCCTCCAGGATCAGCTGGTACACCAGCTTGATGATGGGCGCGTCGGCCTCGGTCGCATCGGCCGCGGGCGCCGCCTCGCCCTCCGGCGCCACCGCCTCGTCCTCCTCGTTCTCCGCCAGCTTGTTCAGGAGGTCGTCGATCGAGCTCGCGTCCTTGCCGTAGAACCGGTCGATCGCGGCCACGATGTCCTCCGGCGTCGCCACCACGCAGTCCACCGGCAGCTTCACCAGGTAACCGAGGGCGTCCGTGCCGTCGGTGTCGAGCGGGTCGGCGATCGCCACCCGCAAACGGTTGTTCTCCTTCGCCAGCGGCAACACCCGATGGCGGGAGGCCACGGCGCGCGGCACCAACTCGAGCACATCGGCGCCCACGCGCAGGTTCGCGAGGTCAGGGGCCATCGGCAGGCCGAACTCCGCCGCCAGCAACTCCGCGACCTGCCGCGAGGTCAGCACGCCCTGCCGCTGCAACACCTCCAGCACCCGCGCCGGGGTGCCGGATGCGTCCGGGGCAGCCATCGGACCGGCCTGCAGCGCCCTCGCCGCCGCGACCTGCGCCGGCTGCAGGACCCCGCGCTCCAGCGCCAGATCGACGATGAAATCATCAGCGGCGGCCGTGGCGGGGGAACCGGGGGAGGAAGGGGTCATTGGTCGAAAGGACGGTCGAAGGGGGATTACTTCGGCGCGAGGCTGAGCAGGAACTCGGCGTTGGACTTGGTCTTCCGCAGCCGCGTGATGAGCATCTCCATCGACTCGATGGGCCCGAGGCCCTGCATCGCCCGCCGCAGGCCGTAGATGCGCTGCAGCTCCTCGGGATGGTAAATGAGCTCCTCCTTGCGGGTCCCGGAACGGTCGATGTTGATCGCCGGGAAGATCCGGCGCTCCACCAGGCCGCGGTCGAGGTGCAGCTCGGAATTGCCCGTGCCCTTGAACTCCTCGAAGATGATCTCGTCCATCCGCGAGCCGGTATCGATCAGCGCGCTCGCGATGATCGTCAGGCTGCCGCCGCCCTCGATGTTGCGCGCCGAGCCGAAGAACCGCTTCGGCTTCTGCAGGGCGTTCGACTCGAGGCCGCCGGACATCGTCTTGCCCCCGTTGCCCGCAAGGGCGTTGTAAGCCCGCGCCAGCCGCGTGATGGAATCCAGCAGGATCACCACGTGCTCCCCCTGCTCCACCCGCCGCCGGCAGATCTCAATCACCATCTCGGCGCAGTGCACGTGGCTCTCCGGGGTCTCGTCGAAGGTGGACGACACCACCTCGCCGTGGGTGTGCCGGCGGAAGTCCGTCACCTCCTCAGGCCGCTCGTCGATGAGCAGCAAAATTAGCTTCACGTCCGGGCTGTTGGCCGAGATCGAGTTGGCGATATTCTGCAGCAGGATGGTCTTGCCGGTCCGCGGCGGCGCCACGATGAGGCCGCGCTGGCCGAAGCCGATCGGCGTCAGGATGTCGACCGCCCGCATCGACACGTCCTTCACCACCTCCGGGTCCTCCAGCAGGATCCGCTTCAGGGGATAATACGGCACCAGCTCCTCGAACGGCGTGATCGCCGCGATGTCCGCGGGCGCCAGCCCCATCACGCGGTCCACCCGGATCGCGGACGGGCAACGCTCCCCTTCCCGCGGCGCCTGCGCGCTCACCTCGACCCGGTGGCCCCGCTTCAGGCCGTACCGACGCACCAGCGACTCCGGCAGGTAGGTGTTCTCCGGGAACAGCCGGTAATTCACGTGCCCGTGCACGATGAACCAGCCCCGGTCATTCTGGTCCAGATGACCCGCGTCCCGCAGGCTGCGGCCCGTGGCCGCCGCGAGGCGGAAGAATTCGGCCAACAGCTGCCGCCGCCCCGGCGAACCCTCGATGACAACGCCCTCCTGGCGCAGCCGCTGGGCCAATTCGTGGGCGTTCAGGGCGTGCAACTCGGCCAACGCCACCGGTTCCCCGCCCGACGCGTCCAATTGCGCCGCCTCGGCATCCAGGGCCGCGACGTCCGCGAAGCGGGCCGGATTGGGCAGGTCCCCAGAGGACTGCGGCGCACTCGGCGGCGGCATCTGCGGCGGGAACTGCTCGCGCCCACCGCCTCCGCCGTGGCCGTGGCCACCGTGCCCCCCGCCCTGCCCGCCCCCTTGCCCGCCGCCCGGCTGCCACGGCCCGCCGTGACGGCCCCGCTTGCGCTTGCCGTGCTTCCAAAAGCCCCGGTCACCGCGGTCAAAATGACCTCCCTGCCCGCCGCCGCCGGCGAAGCCTCCGCCACCCTGCTGCCCACCCTCGGAGGGACCGCCCTCCCCGGCCCCGCGGTCCGGCGCCGCTTCGAGCCCTGGCGCCGACTGACCTTCCGGCCGCTCGACCCGTTCCGGCTGCTCCGCTCGCTCCACCCGCTCGGGGCGTTCGTGGCGTTCCGGCGCGGGCGGCGGGGCCACCGGCACGACGGACGCCGCAGGCGCGGGAGCCACCGGGGCCGGCGCCTGTCGAAACGAAAGGGTATCTTGGACCGGCCGGGATGTTTCCCTGGCCGCCGGGGTCGCGGCGGGCGAACCTGCCTCCACCGCACCCGCGCGCGGACCCCGGCGCGTCCGTCCCCGGCCCGCCGGCTTGGCGGGCGTTTCCGTCGCCGCTGGCGCTGGCGCCGGCGCCGCCCCGGCTCGGCCACGCGAACGCGTCAAACGGGACTTTTTCTTGCCCTCGCCGGCAGCGGCGCGGGCGGAGGACGGCGAGGCGTCATCTGCGGAAGGCGGGAACATTGTGGGAGAAAGGGAGGCCGTCGGACCGCGAAGCGTCAGACGTAGGGGGGAGCGGTAAGTTTCAAGCCGGGGGCAGGCTCCGGACGAGCCGGCCCACCTGAGCCTCGAGGAATTCCGGCGCCCCGTCGTTCCACAAGACAAAGTCGGCCAGCCCGATCTTCCGTTCCTGGGGCCACTGCACCCGGATCCGTTGCGCCGCCATCTCGGGGGACAAACCCCGCTCGACGACGCGCATCAGCTGGACCCGCGGAGAAAGCGCGACGCACACCGTGAAATCAAACCATTTCTCGAGCCCCTTCTCGAACAGCAACGGCACCTCGACCACCCAACGGGTGCCCGCGCCGCCCGCCGCGAACGCCTCCGCCCACGCCGCCGTGACCCGCGGATGCAGCAGCGCCTCCAGCCATTCCCGCTCGGCCGGGACCGGGAAAACCCGGGCCGCCAGCGCGGGCCGGTCGACGCCTCCGTCCGGGGTGAGGATTTCCACCCCGAAGCGTCCGCGGAGCGCGCCGATGATCCCGCGGTCGGTCAGCAGGCGTTCCCGCACAATCTGGTCGGAGTCGAGGCGGCGGAAGCCGAGCGCCTCCAGCCCGCGGGCCGCCGCGGACTTGCCGCAGCCGATTCCTCCCGTGATCCCGAGCTTGAGCATTATGACGAGCGTGACGCGCCGGCTGGCGGCGGCAATTCCTTCCGCGCTGCAATTACGGGACGCCGGGGGGCAAAAGGAGCATTGACAAGCCCGGGCGCGGTCTTGTCCATCATCCTTCTCCGCTCCGGCCTTTGCCGTCGGAAAGCCACTGCCCGGTAGCTCAGTGGCAGAGCAGGTGACTGTTAATCACTTGGTCGCTGGTTCGATCCCAGCCCGGGCAGCCAGTTGCGGTTCAGGTAGTTACAAAAGAACCGCTCGACGCTGGAAACTTCGGCTTGTCGTCTACTTGTCGCGCACGCCACCCGCGGTCCGCCTCCTCAGGCGCTGGAACCGAGACGCTGGCTCACATCCAGCCAGAAGCCGATTCGCCGATGAAACGGTCAATTCTTGTGCCCGATACCACGATGCAGCCCCCCCGGGGGGGGAGGGTCTGAATGGCGCTTCGGTTCGATTCCAATCGGGTCAACGGGGTTCAAAAAAATTCCGCAAACGGGGCACCCCGCCGCGACGTCCCAAGAGCCCGCGGACAGCGCCCTCGTTTCGGTATACGCCGATCCGCTCACTCCCGCTCCGAACTCGACCACCAATCATCACGCAGGTTGATGGAGTTTTCGATGGCGCGGCGTCTGTTATCATCGCTCTTGCCGCTGCCAACCAATCCTTCCCGTTCAAACTCCCGCCGAAGCTTGAGCTTTTGCCAGAGCAACTCGTACGTCGTCTCTGGCTCTCGTTCACCTCGGCAAACCTGCACGAAGGCTTGTTGCGCGTCTGTCTCAGGCTGAATCACTCCTTTGGCCAACGCTTCCATCCAAAATCCGAACCTCCGCAGCAGAAGGACTTCCCCTCCCGAGAAGATATCCTCATTGACGACTTCGAGATCGAAATTTCCTCGGTCGAAGTACGGCCGATGGGTGTGGGTGACAAAAAGTCCATCCGGACTGGAAGTCGTTGATGGCTGGCCGAATCGACTCAGGCTGGTTTGACATGTTTTCACTACTTTCTGCGGTCTTGCGCAGCGTGATCGCGGGGTTTCGCGCCCGTCGCAACCTCGTCCTGGAGAACCTCGCGCTGCGGCACCAAGTGCTGGTACTGAACCGCAGGGGCAAGTCCCCTACCCTTCGAACCTCCGACCGGCTGTTTTGGGCAACCCTGAGCGCGATCTGGTCGCGGTGGACAAAGGTGTTAGTAATCGTCCAACCGCAGACCGTCGTGCGTTGGCATCAGGCCCGATTCCGGCTCTATTGGCGCTGGCGATCACGCCACCGCGTGGGTCGCACGCCAAAGGATCGTGAGTTGATCGATCTGATTCGCCGGATGTGGCAGGCCAATCCCACTTGGGGCAGTCCCCGGATTCGCGCAGAACTAGCGAAGCTCGGGCTTCAGGTGTCCGCGGCGACCGTCCGAAAGTATCGCCCGAAGGGTGAGCGCAGGCCGCCTTCGCAGTCGTGGCGGTCGTCTCTCGCCAACCACACGAAACAACTCATCGCCGTCGACTTCTTCACGGTGCCGACGGTCACTTTCCGAGTTCTCTTTGTCTTCGTAATTCTGGCGCACGACCGCAGGAAGTTGCTGCATTTCGCCGTCACCGAGGCTCCGTCGGCGGCTTGGGCCGGGCAGCAAATCGTCAACGCCTTCCCGTTCGAGACGCCGCCCAAATACCTGCTGCGCGACCGCGATGGCACCTATGGTTCGGCGTTTTCCCAACGCGTGACGGTCCTTGGGATCGAGGAGAAGCCCATTGCGCCGCGTGCGCCGTGGCAAAATCCGTGCGTCGAGAGACTCATCAGAACCATCCGCCGCGAATGCCTCGATCACGTCATCGTCATCGGCGAACTCCACCTCCAGAACGTTCTCAAGGACTATTTCGAATATTATCACCACTCTCGTCCACATCGGTCATTGACGCAGGACAGCCCGGTTCCGCGACCAGTGCAGACTCCAGAACAAGGCAGAGTGGTCGAATTCCCTCAGGTAGGCGGACTGCACCATCTCTACGCGCGGCAGGCAGCCTGAAGGTCAGTCGCTTGGTGATCGAGCCGAAAGGGGTTCTACCGAAAGAGAGCCAAGGGGTCGCGTGGACGCTCCCCTGCCCTCTCCGCCGTCCGGCCCATCCGACCATCGAATACGGGGCGTGCTGCCGCACCGATCTTGCGATCCCGACTACGGCGAACCCCGACGGACAGAAGCCGGAACCACCATCCACGTGGGAAATCCCACCAAGTGTGTCATCGCACCCTTCGGATGGAGTTTTTGTCACCCACAGGTCAGAACCGCCCGTTGATGCCCACGGTGATCGTGGTCCCGGGGTAGTTGAAGTGCTCCATGTTGTCGAGGACGCCGCGGTAGCGGCGCTGGGGGACGTTGGTGAGGTTGTCGATGTCGAGCGTGAGATTCAGCGCGGGGCGGAGCTGGTAGCCGAAGCCGAGGTTGATGAGCTTGCGCTCCATGCGGTAGAGGTTCCGCGCGGGCGACGTGGCGTTGTAGGCGGTGAGGAACTCGCCCGCGTAGTTCACGAGCAGGCGCGTGCTGAAACCGCGGTATTGCCACGTGAGACCGGCGTTGGCGGTGCGCGGGACAAAGTTGGGCACCTGGCCTTTTTCGCGCCGGCCGGTACCGCCGAAATTGCCGTGAGTGTTGAGCAGCGTGTAGTTCACGATAGCGCTGAGGCCCTTGAGCAGGCCGGGGAGAAACGTGAACTTCTGCTGGTAGCTGAACTCCCAGCCCTGCACGACGGCCGTGCCGGCGTTGGCGGAGGTGAGGATGGTCCAACCCGGGTATTCGCCGTTGTAGCCGTTGTCCGTGCCGGTGCCGATGGTGCCGGACTCCTGGCCGGTCACGATGTAGTCGCGGATTTCCTTGTGAAACCAGCCGACCGTGAGATTTCCGACGGGCTCGAAGTAATATTCGAGAGTGGCGTCCCAGTTTTTCGCTACCTGCGGCAGCAGCGAGGGATTGTTGATGGTGAGGGTGGGGCGGTTGCCGAAGTTGGCGTTGGCCTCGTTGGGTGTCTCGCCGGGGATGAGCTGGCCGAAACCGGGGCGGCCGAAGCTCGTGGACCAACTGAGACGGGCCTTCAGGTTGGTGGTGAGGTCGTGCCACGCGTGGATGCTCGGGAAGGCCTTGGTGTAGCCGCCTTCGACGGTGCGACGGTTGTCAGCGTAGTCGGTCTTGGCCGCGGCGATGGCCTGCGCCTCAGTGGCGGTGGCGGGTGTGCCGCTGAGACGGCGGGCGCGCACCCAACCGTCGGACTCATTCTCGGTCTTTTCCCAGCGCACGCCGCCAAGGAAACCGGAGCGGTTCAACCAGCCTTCGCGGCCGAGCTTACCCTGCGCCATCACGTAGGGCGCAGTGACGGTCTCCACGGCCTGACGGTAGCCCGTGAATTTCGTGGTCTCGCGGAAATAGAAATCCTCGCGCCAGATCGTCGGGTCGATGACCTCGCGGGCGCGGATGAACCACGACGCCTCCCACTGCGGAATGCCGCGGCGGGTCTCGCGCAAATCCATGGTGAGGAGATTGGGGTCGTGCGGGAGCGGGCCCGTGCCGGTGTAGTTCCAGCGGCGCGAGGCGCTGCGGCCGCCCACCGTCTGCTCACGCCAGTGCACGCCGGCTTTGGCGAAGATCGGCGCGGAGATCGGCAGGTTGAAGCGCACGTCGAGGCGGCCCTCGTCGACCTCGTGGATTTCCTTGTTGTTGCCGTTGGTGAGGCCACTGGCGGTGGGGCGGTAGTTGGCGGGGTTCGTGAAATCGGGACCGCCGTTCGGAAGGAATTTGGGGAAGAGGTCGGACTGCGTGCGATCGAAAATCCAGCCCGAGCCGGTGATGCGGTTGACGAGGATACCGCCCTCACCGTTGCCGATGTTGATGTGCGTCTGGGTGCGGCGGAGGTTGGCCTCGATCTGCAACGGACCCTTCTGATGCTCGAGGCCGACATCGACGCGGCGGAGGCGGTTGAAGAAGTTGTTCGGGCCCGTCATCGTGACATCGATGATGGAATTCGGGACGGGGCGAACCGTGGTGATGCGCGAGGTGTAGCCCGGCGCGATGCCTGCGCCGGTGTTGGCGGCGGTGTTGAGCACGGGATTGAAGACGACCTGGTTGGTGGTGGCGTTGACGTTGTATTGGCGGCGGTAGACCTCGCTGTGGTCGATGTAGGTCGCGAGGAACGAGACTTTGGTCGAGGGGGTGAGGCGGTAGTCGGCCTTGGCGGTGACGTTTTTCTGCCGGCGGTGGTTGTAGAGATCGCTGGTGAGGTAGTTCCAAGCGAAGGCGGGTGTAGCGGTGGTGTTCTCGAAATCGCGGGTAGTGAAAAACGACCCGATGGCGGTCTCGCTGTTGAAGAGCGTGACGGAGACGCCGAGGTTGCGGCTGTCGCCAAAGGTGTCGAAGACCTCCTGGTAGCCGAGGTTAGCGAGGCCGTGGAGGCGACGCTGCTCGCGGATGGGAATCTGCTGGGTGAACGACGGCGCAATGCGGGCGCTGAGCGTGTAGGTGACGCGGCGCTTCTCGCGCATGGAGAGCGGCGAGCGGCTCTTGAAGTTGATCGTACCGCCGAGCGAATCGGCGCCCTTGTCGGGCGTGTGGCCCTTGATCAGCTCCACCTGGTCGAACATCGCGCCGGTGATGTTGTTGACGAAGATGGAGCGGTTCTGGCCGGCCTGACCGGTCATGAGGCCGCCGTCCATCGTGACGGAGTTGAGGCCGCTCGCCATACCGCGGACGTTGAAACCGCTGAGGTTGCCGCCGGGATCGAGCTCACCGTAGATGCCGGGCAGGCGGATGGCGACCTCGCCGGCGTTCATGTTAGGGAGGTTACCGAAGGAGTCGGTGGCGGCGATATTCTTGAGGTTCTCGGAATTCCGATACGCGGTGATGGCGGCGGCGTCGCCCTCGCGCTCGCCGGTGACCCTGAATGCGTCGAGCTTGTAGATGCCGCTTGTGAGATCGAAGTTGCGGGTGGCGGGTTGGCCGGTGGCGACGGCGACGACGGCGCGCTGCGGGTCAAGGCCGAGGTAGGTGACGACCAGCTCGTGCGTTCCGGCGGGCAGATCGGCGAGGACGTAGCGGCCGGTTTGGTCGGTGAGCGCCGCGCGGCTGAGCGCCGGAATCTCGACGCGGGCACCCTCGAGGAGATTGCCGGTGGCGAGATTCGAGACGTTGCCACCCAGGGTAGCGGAGAGAGCGGCGATGGGCGCGGCGGTGAGGGCGGCGACGATGAACAGCGGGCGGGCGGGACGGAAACGAAGAGACGGAGAGATGTCGCGAACAAAGGAGGGGGAAAGGTGGAACGGGGGTGTCGCAGTGGGCATAGGCGGGGTGGGTTGTGGGCTTGGGGAAAGTGGGTGGCTTGGCGGTGCGTTCAGAAGCGGCCGTTGAGGCCGACGGTGACGGTGGTCCCGGTGAGGCTGGTGCTCGGCAATTGGTGGGGGATCCCGCGGTCGCAGGCCTGAGACTCATTGAAAAGGTTGTCGACGTCGAGGGTGAAGGTGAGGGCGGGGCGGAGTTGGTAGCCGATGCCGACGTTGGTGGCTCTCTCCCCTAGGAAACAGCGACTGCTTGGATGGGTTGGAGAGCATAGCCGAGTTCTTCCGCAACGCCGCGCAAGGCCTTTTCCTAAGAGAGAACAGATCCTCGAGTAAACCCCTCCCGAATTCGATCCCCCTGAAAATCCAGTTTCCTTTCAGTTCATATCCCTAGCTGAATTCACGGGTGAATTCTGCGATTCAAGCCGCTACCACGCGGGGGGCGCCTTCAATTCGTGGCGCCGCTGATGTTGGTCTCTGGCTCCAGCTCCGTCGAAACGCCGGCGGCCTGCATGATCTGGCGCAGGGCCTCCGCGGTCTCGGGCGAACTCCGCAGGTTCATCGTGCGATGCACGCCGGTGGCAATGCGCAGGGGAGTCCAGCCGTTCGCGTTCTTGCGGTTCCAGACCTCGATGCGGGCGCCGGTGCCTAGGAGGTACGGGACGATCGGGGCGGCGTACTTGTAGGCGGCGCCGTGGAGGGCGGTCTCGCCGCGGCGATCGACGGCGTTGACGTCGTTGCCGAGCTCGACGGCGAGCCGGACCGCCTCGACGACCTCGGGGATCGTGCCGGGGTCCTCCTCGGGCGAGTGCACGCCGACGCCGGCGGCGGCCAGCAGGGGCGTCGTGCCGTCCTCGTTGGCCGCGCGCGGATCGGCGCCGAGTTCGACGAGGAGGCGCATCATCTCCACGTCGGCCGTCCGCGCGGCGAGAAGGAACGGCGTGCCGCCCTTCAGGTTAAGCTGGGTGCGGAGCCCGTTGGCGCGGCGGGACTCCATGCGGAGGTTGACGTCCGCGCCGTGGCGGACGAGTTCGCGGAGCAGGTCGAGCCGGTCGAGCCGGCCGGAGCCCTGCGGGGGAGGATCGTTGGTGCCGATGCCGGGGCGCATCACCCAGGTGAGGACGTGAATGGCGGCGTGGCCGCGCCAACGGCGGTTCGGGTTCGCGCCGGCGGAGAGGAGGGTGGCGGCCAGCTCGAAGTGGGCGTTGGTCACGGCGAGCCCGAGCGCGGTGGGACCGCCGCCGTCCTCGCCCGCCGGAGCGTCGACCTTCGCGGAGTGCGCCAGCAGCAACTTCGCCGCGGCGAGTTGCCCCTGGCGCGCGGCGAAATGCAGCGCGTTGAAACCGCCCCGGGACTTCGCGTCGACCTCGGCACCCGCGCGCAGGAGCACCTGCATCGCGTCGGCGTTCCCCTCAGCGGCGGCCCACATCAGCGCGGTCTGCCCTTGATCGGATTCGGTCGAAGCGACCGAGGCGCCGAGCTCGAGGAGCAGCCGCACGGCGTCGGCGCGGCCGGATTTGGCGGCGAGCAGCAGCGGCGGAACTCCGCTGGGCCCGGCGGCTTGCGGGTCGGCGCCCGCGGCAAGGAGGAGCCCGATGGTATCGGCGCCGCCGTGGACGCACGCCGACTGGAGATCCGTCTCGCCGTAGTGGTTGGCGCCGGGCCGGGCGCCGGCGGCGAGGAGGGCGCGGACGAGCGCGGCGTTGTCGTGATGCGCGGCCCATTGGAGGGCCGACTCGCCGGACGGCGCGCGCGCGCCCGGATTCGCGCCGGCGCGAAGGAGGCGGGTTGCCGCCGGCTCGTCGTTGCGACGCGCAGCGTCGACCAGATCGCCTGCGGCGGCCGGCAAGCCGGCGATCAGAACGCCCAGGCCGAGGCAGAGCCGGCGACTTCGCTCAAAGCACCTTTTCATTCAGTTCGCCGAGGACGCCCGTGCTGTCGGAGAATGAAACGAGGGGCACGCCGAGCTGGTGCATCATGGTGAGATGCAGGTTGGCGAGCGGGACGGGCTGGGCGTAGCGGATGTGCCGCCCGCCGCGGTGGGCGCCGCCACCGCCGGCGAGCAGGATGGGCAGATCGGTGTGGTTGTGGACGTCGGGGTTGCCCATGCCGCTGCCGCACAGGATCAACGTGTGGTCGAGAAGCGTGCCGTCGCCATCGGGCGTGGCGGCAAGGCGATCGAGGTAGTGGCTGAAGAGCGACACGTGAAATTTGTTGATGCGGGTGAGATTCGCGACCTTGACCGGGTTGTTGGCGTGGTGGGAGCTCGTGTGGTGGCCCTCGGCGACGCCGATTTCGGGGTAGCTGCGATTGCTCAGTTCCCGGGCGAGCTGGAAGGTCAACACGCGCGTGACATCGCCGCGCAGCGCGAGGACCTGGAGATCGAACATCAGCTTCGCGTGGTCGCCGAACGCGGCGGGCACGCCGTCGGGCCGGTCGGAGTCGGGCGCGGGGGAATCCGAGATCCGGCGCTCCGCATTCTGGACGCGCCGCTCGACCTCGCGGACAGACTCGAGGTAGTCCGACACGGTCGAACGGTCGGCCACGCCCAGGTCGCGTTCCAAGCGGTGGAGATCCTCGCGCACCCAGTCGAGGATGGAGGCGTCCTTGCGGAAATCGGCGCGGCGCGCGGCGGGGCTCTCGCCCGTGCCGAAGAGGCGCTCGAAGACGACGCGCGGGTGCGCCTCGGGCGGGAGCGGGGTGCGGGCGTTGGCCCAGGAGAGGTTGTTCTGGTACACGCAGGCGTAGCCGTTGTCGCAGTTGCCGGTGATCGAGTTGAGGTCCATCGCGACTTCGAGCGACGGCAGCAGCGAGTCGCCGCCGAGGTGGCGGGCGGCGATCTGATCGATGGTGGTGGCGAGCTCGAAATCGCTGCCCTCGGTCATCTTGGCGCGGGCGGCGCTGAGGAAGGCGGAGTTGGCGGTGGCGTGGTTGCCGGCGGAGTAGGCGTTCTTGAGATCGAGGTTGGAGATGACGGTGATGGCGCGAAGATGCGGCGTCAGGCTTTCGAGGATGGGGGAGAATCGCGTGAGCCGGCCCTGTTCGGCGGGAAGCCACAACGGCAGGTTCGTGCCCATCGGCAGGTAGACGTAGCTGAGGCGCGGCACGGGTTTCGCTGCGGTGCGGGCGAGGGGCGTCATCGCGGGCAGCATCGAGTCGAGGAGCGGCAGGGCGACGGCCGCGCCGGCGCCGCGCAGGAACGTGCGGCGGCTGAGGGCCTTCTTCGTGATGATCATGGTCGGGACCGGTGTTGGAAGGGCAGGCTGCGGGTGACCTCGACGACGAGGTCGCGCAGACGGTAGTCGCCCGGGCGGGTCGCGCGCAAGATCCGGCGAACCTCGGGCATGTCGTGGGCGGTGAGGCCGCGGCCGAGCGCGTAGACGAGGAGCTTTTCCAACGCGGTCTGCGCGAAGAGCTCGGGCCGGCGCAGGATCGCCTCCTGGAGGGAGACGGCATCCTCGAACTTGCTGCCGTCGGGCAGGGCGCCGGCGCTCTCGATCGGGTGCTCGCCGTCGTGGTTGCGCCACTGGCCGATGGCGTCGAAGTGCTCGAGGGCGAAGCCGGGCGGATCGAGGAGGGCGTGGCAGCCCGCGCAGGCGGGCGCCTTCCGGTGCTCGGCGACCTGATCCTTGATCGAGCGCGGCCGGCCGTCGGGCGTCCGTTCCTGCAATTCGCCAACGTTGGGCGGGGGCGGGCGGAGCGGGGCGCCGAGGATGTTCTGCACGATCCAGTTGCCGCGGACGACCGGCGAGGTGCGGTTGTTGAACGAGGTGACGGTGAGGATGCTCGCGTGGGTGAGGAGGCCGCGGCGGTGGCTGCCGGGGGGGAGCTCCACGCGGCGGAAGCGCGCGCCGTGCACGCCGGGGATGCGGTAGTGGCGGGCGAGGCGTTCGTCGAGAAACGTGTGGGAGGATCGCAGCAGATCGAGCACGCTCGCGCCGGAGCGCAGCACATCGGCGAACAGCAGCTCGGTCTCGCGGCGCATCGACCGGCGGAGGTTGTGGTCGAACTCGAGGAAGAGGCGGCTGTCGGGCGCGACGGTGTCGAGGTTGACGAGGTGGAGCCACTGCGCGGCGAAATTGCGCGCGAGACTCGAGGAGCGCTCGTCGTCGAGGAGCCGGCGCACCTCGGCGTCGAAAACGGACGGGCGGCCCAGGTCGCCGCGACTGGCGGCGGCGAGTAGGCGATCGTCCGGGATGGCGCCCCAGAGGAAGAACGACAGGCGCGACGCGAGCTCGAAGTCGGACACGGGGTGGAAGGCGGCTCCGGCCACGGCCGGCGGATCGCGCTCGATGCGGAAGATGAAATGCGGGCTGGCGAGGACGGCGCGCAAGGCGGCCTCGATCCCGGCGTCGAATCCCTCGGTGCGGCGCGTCTCCTCGTAGAGCCGCCAAGGACCGGCGAGATCCTCCGGTGTGACGGTCCGGCGGAAGGCGCGGTGCGCGAGGTTTTCGATCGCGCGGCGGGCGGTCGCGGTTTCGTCGCCCGATCCCGGCTGGGCGTCGCCGAAGATGCGGCGGCGGCTCGGGGAGTCTGCCGCGCCTGCGGGTTGGAACGGACCGACGACGGTGATGGTGGCGAGGGCGGGTCGCGGGCGCGGGTGCCGCTCGAGGTGGAACTGGGCGAGGTTGGGTTGTTTCTCCGTCTCGGGCATCGCGCCGCCGCCCTGCACGAACGCGGCGCCGATCGTGCGCGTGCCGGCCCGCACCTTCGCCCGCGCGTTCAGCACCTGGTCGCCGTCGTCGCTCGCGCCGCGGTCGTGCGCCTTCGTGTACTCGAGGCGTTTCACCGTCGCGCCGTCGAGCAGGAGATCCAGCGGGTACGTGCCGGCGCGACCCTCGATGCGGCCGTTGCGATCACGCGTGAGGCGGAGTTGAAACTCGTACTCGCCGTCGACGGGAAAGACATGCGCCGCCGCCGCGCCCCCGCGCGTGCCGAAGGGCATGCCCTCGAAGTGGGATTCCTGCGTGAGATCCGGCGGGACGCGAATCACCTCGGTGACCGGCAGCGCGGGCGGGCGGCCGATCGCGAGCATGCCGATCTTTCGCGCGGCCGCGAGGTAGCGATCCATCAGCGTGGCGGACAGGCCGCCGACCGTGATGTTGTCGAAGCCGAGGCTGATGTCGTCCTTCGGCAGGAGCGCGGCCACGTCGACATCGAGATCCAGGAGATCGCGGATCGCCTGGTGATATTCGCGGCGCGTGAGGCGGCGGAACGTGCCGCCGCGGCCGGGATTCGGTGCGGCGCGCGCGGCCTCGTCCAGTTGCGTTTCGAGGTGCGCAAGCAGGGCCTCGTAGCTCGGCTCGTCCGGCCGCCACTCGTCGGCCGGGGGCATGAGCCGGTGGCGGAGTTTGCGCACGACGAGCTCCCAAGCCTCGGGATTCGCGCCGGGTCGCGCGACGTCGAGTTTCTCGAGGGAGAAATCGCCCTTGGTGACGCCGCCGGCGTGGCAGTCGGAGCACGCCTGGGTCACGAACGCGGCCGGCGAGAGCGGTGCGGGCGCCGCCGCGGCCGGCAGGCCCGGAAGCCACAGACCCGCGGCGGCGAGGGTGGGGGCGAAGTTGACGCGCATGCGGTGGAGCGGGCTCAGAAGCTCGCGCGGGCGCTCAGCATCCAGGAGCGGCCGTCCTCGTCGTAGTTGCGCACGAACCGGCGTTGCTCCCAGTACCGGTAGTCCTCCCATTCCTCGGTGAGGTTGCGGACCGAGAGCTGCACCTTCCAGCCGTTGCGGAAGTTGTAGCCGAGCGAGGCGTCGACGAACTTCAGCGGCGCGCGCAGGCGGTCGCTCAAACCGACCTGATCGAACGCCGCGACCTGCTCATCCTGCCACGAGTAGCTCCCGCGGACCTGGAAGCCGTACTTCTCCCAGTAGAGCTGGCTGCTCAGGACCTGGCGCGGCTGGTCCTGCGTGCGCGGATCCCGAACGAAACCGGTGATGCGGAACGGGTCGGTGCGCTCGGTGTAGAGCTGCCGGGCCTGCGTGCCGCGGACGTTGCTGTAGTTGACGCCGGCGCCGAGGCCGTCGAACGGGGACGGCAGGCGGTTGAACCGGTGCTGCCAGGAGATTTCGCAACCCTTCAGCTCCTGCCGGCCGCCGTTCTCGCGTCGTGTGATGACGACGAATTGGGGCTGGCCGTTCGCGAGGAACGTGGGCTCGCCGAGACGGTTTCGCACCTGCACATCGGTCGGGTGCGAGCCGTTGAAGATGAAGTCGTCGATTCGTTTTCGAAAGACCGCGACGGAGAGGTAGCTGCCCTGGCCATAATACCACTCGGCGGAGAGGTCGAGATTGTCGGACCGCGCGGGCTTCAGGCCCGGATTTCCGACGGTCCAGTTGCCCACGGCCAGCGAATCCGGATCGACGAACGCCTGCAGGAGCCGGTTGTCGCGCGGGACGAGGTCGTTGAAGTCGGGGCGGGCGATCGACGTGGCGTAGCCGAGGCGCACGACCTTGCGCTCGTCGGGCCGCCAGACGAGCGTCGCGCTCGGGAACAGGTCGAAGTACGAGCGCTTCCGCGCGACGTCGGCGATGCGGAAAGTCCCGCGGATCTCCGGCGGCATCCGCGAGGGGGTCCAGCGGTAGTCGCCGGTGAAGTGCTCGCCGCGCACGCCGCCGAGGAGGCGGAGCCGCGGCCACGGGTTGACGACGCCCATGAGGTAGCCGGCGGTGGTGCGCTCGACGATGTCGTAGAAGAGGTTGGCCGACGAGTTGACCGCGGCGGTCTGGTTGAAGGCGAACTGCTGCCGGTTGCGCCGGAAGTAATCGATCAGGATCGGCATGTTTTGCATGCCGCCCATGTAGGCGTAGCGGCCGTCGAACGAGCTGAACGGCTCGAGCGGGACCGCGCCGGCGGGAATCGGCAGCGCGCCGTTCGCCCCGGTCCAGGCGAGCGAGACGTGGTTCTGATCGCGGCTGCTCTCGCGCCACTTGAAACCGGCGCGGAGGGTCGACGGCCAGCGCAGCGCCACCGGGCGCGACCAGTCGATCCGGGCCTCGCGATCGGCGGTTTCGTTGTCGAGCTGCTGCTCGGTGAGGCCGGCCCATTCGAAACGGGCGTTGTCGGTGAACACGTTCGTGCCGTTGGCCACGCCGGCGACGCCCGCGGTCGTGACGGTGAACTCCGGGAAGAAGACGTTGCTCCGGTCGAAGGTCCACGCGAGGTTGTTGCGCACCGCGGCGACGGTCGGGTACTGGTACGTGGTCTCGAAGTCGGAAGCCCGGGCGTCGGCGCGAGAGAGCGCGAGCGTGTAGTCGAACCGGCCGATCGCGAGGTGGGTTTCGCCGTTGAGCGCCAGCCGCAGCTGGGAGGTCTCGCGATCGGGGCGGTAGCGGTTGGTCTTCGCGACGCGCGCGCCGCGGCCGGCGCCGGTGGAGCCGTCGGGCGCGGTCAGCGCGACGTTGTCGAGCTGCACGTTCACGCGTTTGCGGAACTCGTCCTTGTTGCGCCACGTGTAGAACGGCTTGAACGAGAGCGTCGTGGTGTCGGAGACCTTCCAGTCGAGCGAGCCGCTCGCCATGAACTGCGTGACGGTCTCCTCGTTGCGGCGGACGTCGTTCGCGCTCATGAGGGGGACCGCGCCGTTCACAGCGTCGGCGCCGTTGACGTAGTTGTACTCGTTCTGGGAGTAGACGCGGTCGAAGTGCTTGTACGACGCGTTGAACATCGCGCCGAGGGTGCGCGCGGCGTTCAGCCGGTCGCGGAAGAAGAACTGGAACTGCTCGCCCGAACCGCCCTGGTCCCACCGCAGGTAGCTCGGAGTGAACGTGAGGATGCGCTGGCGCGAGCCGAAGGCGCTCCCGGTGCGGATGTTGACGACTCCCCCGACGGCGGTCGCGTCCAGATCCGGCGTCAGCGTCTTGATGACCTCGATGCTCTGCGCGCTCTCGGACGGGATCGTCTGCAGGTCGGTCGCGCGGGTGCGGCCGGTGTCGCCGTTGCCGTCGAGCCGGACGGACGCCTGGCTGATCGAGCCGCCGTCCATGAGCACGGCGTTCAACTTGCCCTCGGCGCCGCGGATGGAAACGACGCCGGTCTCGCCGGTGACGCTCACGCCGGGCAGGCGGCTGAGGGCGCTGCGCATGTCGGGGTCGGGCATGTTGCCGACGGAGTCGGCGGAGACGATGCTGGCGAAACGGTCGCCCTGGCGCTGTTCGTTGAGCGCCTGCAACTGGGGTCCGGCGTAGCTGCTGACGATGAGCGCCTCGAGTTTGACGACGCCGATCGACACGCCGAGGGAGACTTCGCGGAGCCCGCCCGCGGGAACGTCGACCCGACGCTCCACCGGATCGGCGCCGAGGTAGGCGACGCGGAGCGTGTGGGAGCCGGCCGGCACGGCGGCGATACGGAAGCGGCCATCGAGGCCGGTGGTCGCGAGCAACTCAGTCCCGGCGAGGGCGACGCGGGCGCCCGAAAGCGCCTGCTTGGTGCGTGCGTCGAACACGTCGCCGGAGACGACGCCGGACTCGGCGGCTGCGGCGCGGCCCGCCGTGGGCAGGCTGACGAGGCCGGCGAGCGCGAAGAGCGATCCGGCGAACAAGGAACGAACCGAGAGGAGGAACGAAGCCATGGTGATCGGGGCGCAGGATGAGAAAGCGTTCCGTCTGCAGCATGGACGGCGCGACTGGCGGGGAAAGGAAAAAGCGCGTCGCCGCGGAAGCAAGCGATCGGGCGCGCCACGTCGAGGATCGAGGGCGGCGTGGAACGCGAACTGGAATGCGGGCGGGAGGAGAAATGTACCGCCCCCATGGAGTTCCCATACCCACGGTGCCGTGGGCACGCACCAGCGGCCTCGCGGAATGGACTTGATCGTCGCACCGGTGGATTCACACTACCCACACGTGGAGGCCCCGCCACGTGAACCCGCGCCGCCACTACCGGCCACCGCAAACCCTCAACCCATGCAACCATCACCCCGATCGCGACTGCTCGTCATCCTCGCGGCGATTGCCGCCCCCGCCCAAGCCGCCGAGGCCGCTTCCACTCCGGCCCCCGCCCGATCGGCCACGGAAGACGCCGTGGTGCTGACACCCTTTACGGTCAGCACGGATCGCGACACGGGTTTCGCCGCCGCCAGTTCCCTCGCTGGGGGGCGGCTCGCCACCGACCTGCGCGACACCCCCGCCGCCTATTCAATCATGACCCGGGATTTCATCGACGCACTCGACATTCCCGATCTCGACAAGGCGGCCGAGTGGATCACCGGCAACGGCG
>Ga0194129_10001793_pt1 | contig 33925 bp, 25 predicted proteins | sample TA2KigCa35mmetaG_FD_150862 | JGI IMG/M metagenome (GOLD analysis project Ga0194129, IMG submission 150862) | Freshwater microbial communities from Lake Tanganyika, Tanzania - TA2015038 Kigoma Deep Cast 35m | ecosystem: Environmental > Aquatic > Freshwater > Lake | place: Tanzania: Lake...
TGATAAGGAAATCATGGCATATGCTAAGAATATTATCAAAGAGATTAAAGAAGAAAATAAGAAGGCTAAGAAAGAAGCTACTGAAAATGCAAAGAAAAAGGTTGCTAAGAAGACTAAGAAGGCTATTGAAGTTGATGAAGATGGAAATGAAAAGCCAAAGAAGCTCAATAAGTATCAACAGTTTCTTAAGGATAATCAAAAGAGGATTAAGGAAGAAAATCCTGAACTTACCAATACTGAAATATTTTCAAAGCTTGCTGAAGAGTGGAATGAATACAAGAAAACTATCAAGGAAGATGGCGAAACAATTAATGTGACTGAAGCAAATACTAATACAGACACAGAGGTTATAAATCATACTGAAGAAAATGAAGAAGAAATTGTCGAGGAAAATAATGAAAAGAAGAAAAGAAAGGAAGGGAAGGATAAGAAGAAAAGTCTGTTAAATAAAGAATAAATTATAATGAATTATAATGGTGGATTATAATCTAATTTAGATTATATTATGTATATTATGTATATTATGTATTTTTATATTTTATTTTTTCATATTTACCATTGTTTCACATCAACATTTTTCCAAAAGTGTTCTGCTGTAATAAATTTAATTCCCATTCTATCTGCTGTTGTTTCATCTGTTTTTCTATCTCCAACAAATATACATTTTGAAGGATTTAACTTTAGAGTTTCTATAAAATATATAACTTGACCTACTTGTGGTTTTCTACAATAGCAAGTTAGCGGAAAGGCATTATGTGGACAATAAGAAATATTAAATATATTCCATCCATTATTTTTACTTACTTATACTACATATATATATTATATAAAATGTATATATAAATAAAATATAGCAAATATTACTAAATAAAAAACCTCATAAAAAAATATACTATTATTAAATTCTTTTATAATAAGTATAAATAATATTATCTGAATTAATAAAAATATTATTAAAATATAACAAGGTTTTTTATTATAATGCAAAACACACATTTGAAACATAAAAAATATTATAGAAGCAAAAGCTATACATGAAAATATATAATGATATAAATGTCCTTCATTAAAATATATTAAACCATATATAGAAATCAATAATATACTTATTGATATAAGAGAATATATATTATTTCTTTTATATTCATAAAGTATTATAATAATACCCATCAGTAACATAAAAAATAATATAATATATTTTAATTTTTTATCAGATATTATACTTGATATACTGCTATTATTATTATAATATAAATAAATATATATAATTGGAAATTGATAAATTATAAGCGCCATAAGTAACAAAAAAATTTTTACTTTCCATTTAATTTAATAACAATAATAAAAATTAATAAAAATTGATTTAAGATTATTAAATATTATTTATATAACAGAATGACAATATTAAATAGCAATAATATTAATAAGACATTACACATTACTGCCGATATTTATAACATTATTATGAAAAATCGTGTTGCTATTAATAGATGTAATAATAAACAATTAGATGATAATACATATTACAGACAATTTTATAAAAAGAAGAGTTTTGAAGATTTAGTCAAAAAAAATCAATTATTTTGTAGTAATTTCTGCGGAGGGGATATTAATAATTGTTCGTGTTTTGTAAGGTATAATAAAAATGGTTCTGTATAATCTTCTAATATAATAAATATTAACAGATATAATCTATATATTTAGTTTTTTATGAATTGTTTCAAGCGCTCCTTCAATCCACGATTGTCTTTCGCTATATGTTTCTCCCAATATATATATATTTTTAGCTAAAAATATATTATCTATATTTTCTTGTATTTTTTTTGAATCAACTCCAACCTTCCATAGATGATCTCCGGCATCCCAATAATGTCTTGTAATCCATTCTGGTTCTTTTATATTTTTATCAGGAAACATTTCATTTAATATTTTTGTTAAATATTTTATGACATCTTTATCACTTTTAAAACTATTCCAAAAATCAGCATTATAACTATCACTATAACTTATTTGTATTAAGCCATTTTTATAATCTATTGGTATTATGAATTGTATTTTATTTTGTGCAAGTGTTTTTGGCATATCCTTAAACCATACATCTTTATATTTTGCATATATTCGTAATAAATTTCCATCTTTAACCGAATTAAACAAATAATCATATTTTTTAAAATATTGTATATTCATATAATCACTTCTTTTTATAGTTAAATAAAGTGAAGAATAATAGTATAATACATCATTTACAATAATATATTTTTTATCATCATATACTTCTTCTAATGTACAAGATAATTTAATATTAACTCCAGCATCTTTTATGTAATTATATAATACATCACATAATATATGAATACCATCTCGTAATACATAAAAATCTTTATTTTTAACATCAAAATCTTTTCGCAATGTTAATAACCCATTATTAGCATTCATATCATAAAATTCAGCAATATATCCCAAAGATATTTTCAATAATTCAACCTCGTTTGTAGGCAATATAAGCGTAAAGTAATTTTCTAAATTATATTTATTAAGGTCATATTTATTTTTATTTATTTTTTTTTCAATAGCATATTTCCATAAATCATTTAAATTTTTATATTGAGATTTATAGTGTTTTAATAATTGCTCTTCATTATATAATTTACCATCAACAAAATAATTATTATTTTTATTAATATTAATTATTTGTTCTTGTAGGTTAAAATCATTAATTAATTTTGTAACATATTTATGTTTTTTTCCTAATCTACCAGCACCAGCTGAATATTTATATCCGCGATTTTCATGTGTATAAATACGCCCTCCTATTCTATTAGATTTTTCAAATATTATTATATCTTCAGCAGCTATTCCATTAAGAAGTAATTTATATGCTAGATATAACCCTGATATACCAGCACCTACTATTAAATTTTTCATATATCTTTAATATTTATAATAATTTTAATTTTTATAATTAATTATAAAAATGAGTACATAATTGAAAAAATTTTAGGAATTTATAAAAACTTTTGAAACTTTAAGAAAAATAAAATTATGTACTCATTTTGAATATATTAATCCTACCACATTTTTACTCATTTTTCCTTCATAACTCTCATTTATTTCTGCTAATTTATTATCACCTTGTCTAATATCATCATATTCATAGGTTTTTCCAGCTACTTTAATAATAGTTGTATAGTGACCACTATTTATTGTAGAACCTTTATGTAATATTATAGAACGTAATAGTAATGGTTTTTTATCACCTTTAATATTTATTTTATTAGGATATATAATTTTAGTAGTTAATTTATTATTTCCAGAATTACGATATAATTGAATAAATAATATTCCCTTTGTTTTTATAATTTCATATTTTTTTTCAAAATATTTAACAAGTTCTCCCTTAGAATTAGTATAATAATTATTTCTATCTAAATTATATTTTTCTATTTTTATAGGTATTAATGTAGATATATCAAGAACATTAATATTCATTAAATTATAAGATGATATTTCTACTATCATATTTTTAATATATTTATTATCACCATCTTTAATCTTAATATTTTGTTCAAAATTAAAAATTTTATCTAAAAATGTCAGTAATTCAAAAATGTCTATTTGTTGTGTTCGCCAATTATCAGAACTATTAAAAAAAATCTTATTATTTGAATTTCGACTAATTAGAAGATTATAATATTTATCTAAATATTTTCTTATAAAATAACATTGTTTATGGGATATATCTTCGTTTTTATTTATATATCTATATATTTTAAATATCTCCTCTTGAATTTTTTTAGGATATCTTTCTGATAATTCATTTTTAAAAAAAGAATTATAAAGAACTCTATTTTTAAAATGAAATAGAGCAACAAATAAACTATCTATATAACAACTATTGTTTTCATTTGATATATTGATATTGTAATTATTTTTTAAAATATTTTTGCCAATTTTACCATCAATATTAACACATCTATTTGTTATAGGATTTAGTATTTTTTTTTCTGGACACTCTTTCATATTATAATATTCTAATATTATCATACATATAAAATTTAGATAGGTATATGATAATATAAATAATGTCTTATAAAAATGAAAATGGATATATAAACATCTTAAAAGATGTTTTAGAAAAAGGAGAAACAAAATTAACAAGAAATGGTGAAGTATTGTCCGATTTTGGTTATATGATTGATTTTGATAATATTTCACAATTATATCCATTAATAACAACAAAAAAAGTTTTTTTTAGAGGAATAGTTGAAGAATTGCTTTGGTTTCTTAGAGGTTCTACCGATGCGAATGAATTAAAGAATAAAAATATAAACATATGGAATGGTAATTCTTCACGTGAATATTTAGATAGTATTGGATTAAATAATTATAATGAAGGAGAACTTGGACCTGTTTATGGATGGCAATGGCGTAATTTTGGAAAAAAATATTTATCACAACAGATACTTTCACAATTATCTTCTCAATCAACATCAATATCTTCTGAAAAATTAATGTTAGATAATGGTTATGATCAGATTAAATATGTATTAACAGAACTTCTTAAAGATAATAATAGTAGAAGAGCAGTATTATCAGCATGGAATCCACAAGATTTAAATAAAATGGCATTACCTCCATGTCATATATTATATATATTTAATAAAACTAAAGATGGTTTATGTTGTCATTTAACATTAAGAAGTTCTGATTTATTTTTAGGATTACCTTTTAATATAGCAAGTTGTGCTTTATTAACAATAATAGTTGCCCATATATTACATATTAATGCTTCTAAAATATGTTTATCAATATGTGATGCTCATATATATAAAGAACATATCGAACAAGTTAAAAAACAAATAGGCTTAGAAATATATAATTCACCCAAACTTAGTATTAAAAAACAACCGCCAGTATTTGAAAGTTCTATAGAAGAAAAAATAGAATGGATAGAAAATTTATCATATGAAGATTTCCAACTAATAGATTATAAATCTCATAATAAACTACAGGCTGTAATGAGATAAATATATTTATCCACAATTTCCTGTTAAATAATTAGCAAAGAAATAATATATTAAGTAAAAAGGTCCTAAAATGAAAGCAAGTATTGTAAACATAAATCGTGAAGTTTCTCCAGATTGTGCTTTGCAACTAAAAGCTAAATATGCAGCATATAAACTAATAGCTATAGATAATATTTGTAGTAATAATAATTCTATCATATCTAATTATATAATAGAAATATTTATTATAAATTAGAAATATTTAAATTATAATTTATATAATGCCTTCCATTTATTAAACTTATTATCATATATACATGCAAACTTTATAAATGTCATTGCATTTTTTTCTCTAAATGCTGTTCTCAATAATTTACTATCTTTAATTGATTGAACTAATGCTATTCCAATAGGTGGTTTATCATTTGTATTTTCTGTTTCATATATATTATAAATATCTGGTTCAAGAGTTTTCATTAAATATAATGGTTTAGTATTTTCATTTACATGTTCAATTATAATATCATTATTTTCAAGTGGCAATACAATAGTTTGTTCAGGAATTATAGATTCTACTTGAGATATTGTCTTATTTATTTGATTATCAATTGTTTTAAATTCAGTTATATCTTTTGTTTTTCTTATTACATCTATTACACTTGTTTCATCAAAATTATATAACTTAGGTTTATATTTTAAATCATATGGCCATATATATATACCTCTACAAGTATAATTAAGATTTTTAGATAATAAATGAAGTTCATCTATAGATTCTTTAAACATATTATAATAGCATTTTACTTTGTAATTACATACATCTATAGTACTATCAGGTGTATATTGTGTTTCAAGCATATTATAGATAATATCTAATCTTTGTGGTAATGTTTTATTATTTAAATATTTACCCTCATAACATATTATATCATTTATTAAAAATGTCCATGTATTATCTTTACACTTAACCAATTCTCCATCAAGAAGAGTGTTTTTAAATAATTTTTTACAAAATAATCCTCTTCCAAAAATAATTCGAGGTCTTTGATAACCAGGATGTATTTTCTTGTCTATATAATACATAGTTTCTACATCATTATATAGTGTAAAATAAAGGTAATATCTATTGCCATTTGAACGTAAATTCATCATATGATTTGTTAATACTATATTAATATTTGAATTATCTAAATTATGATGATGTCTTTGTAATATTTTAATTTTATATAGAGCATTTAAATCATTTAATATACTATCTTTGTGTTCATTACTTTTAATATTTAAAGCTATTCTATTTGAAAAACTAATTATACCTTGCATATTATTAATATAATTAATTATATTTATATATCATTTTTTTGTTAAATATATATTTATATATTGTTATAGATCTATTACTTTGTAATAAAAATTGATTAATTAAGATACAATAAATTATATCAGTTAATTTTTAGAAATGAATATTTTTACTGAAAATTATTTTCATGAATTACCAGAAGAAATTCAAAAAGATATTATTAAATTATCAAAAAAAAGAAAATGTAATATAGTATATAGTTTTTATAATGAAGAGATTTGTTTTATAAATAATTTGATAGCTACAGATATTAATGATAAAATTCTTGAATTTACATATACATTAAAAGATATTGAATATGATGTCGAAGATGAAAATTATAAATACTTTTATGATAAATACTTGCGTATTTATTATTTTAAAATATTGGATGTTTTACAAGAATATATCAACAATATAGTATCTAATTATTCTATAGATATTATTCAAAATTTAATGTTCTATAATAAAGAAAATTATGAAATTGAAGAGATGTTCAAAGAAAGATATCCTATACATTATGATAAAATTAAAAGAAAAAAAGGTTGCTATATTAGAGCATATTATGCTTTAACTATATCTACAGCATATACTTATAGATGGTCTAAACAATCTTGTTAATAATCTTAATAATACTAAAATGTAAATATATTTATATTTTTTATATAAATATTTAATTATATTAATAGCTAAAGTAATTAACGCATATAATTAATATGTTTAATAATTTGTATTACATATATTCAGATGATAATATAATAATTAATAGATATATTAATGAAAATTTTAACAACATTGAAATAAAAAAACTTAAATATGAATTAATAAAAAAAGATAATGAATTTAAAATACTTCAACTAAAATATAATAAATTATTACATAGTAATATTAAGAAAGATAATGAACTTAAAATGCTTCAACAAAAATATAATAAATTATTAAATAGTAATATCAAGATTGAGCTTAATAATAAAATAAAACACAAAGATAATAATATTACTATCAATTCAACTATAAAAAATAAACCAGATATTAAATATAGTAAAAATATTAGTACTCTCGATGTTATATTAGATACTGAAAATTCATCTGATGAATATGAAAATATTGAAAATATTGAAAATATATAAAGTTTTTTATTTTTATACATATTTCATCGTAAAATTATATAATTATATAAAAAAATTAGCATTATAATGATATATGAAAGAGTTAATCAACTTATATAATGAATGGTTTGAGAATAAAAATTGGTGGTTTTCAAATAATAATAAAATAGATGTTTATCTATGTGATAAGTATTTTTGTTTTATTAATTCAACACTTATTATTTATAAAGAATATAGTAATATTTATAATGTTTATAATAATAAAATAATTATAGGGTGTATTATATTATTAGACCAGATTACAAGACATTATAAACGTGTATATGATAATAATATAAATGTAATAGAATATTCGCAAAAAGCTATAAATTTTTCTAACTTATTATTATATTATAATGATTATACCTCATTTACTATCGATGAACTAAATTTTATATACTTACCATATAGACATGTTAAAGATATTGATAAAATATATGAAATTATAAATAATTATATAATTTTATATGATAAAGGTAATGAAACAGAACGTTCTAAATGTAAGAGGTATATTACAGCAACTCTTAATAATATTTACAAAGACATAAATATTTTATCAATGAATAATAAAATTCACGTTAATAAATGGGAAGATATAAATAAATATATATTAGACCCAATATCTATTTCTAATAAGAATTCTATAGTTACTTATGATAATTTAATTATTTATAGTAATATGTTGGAAGAATTAGAAAAATTAAAAGATAATTCTACTATTATAGTTTCATTATCTGGTGGAGTTGATAGTATAGTAGCATTACATGTTTGTAAATATATAAAAGATATTAATAATAGTAAAAAAATTAAAAATATTATTGCGGTTCATATTAATTATAATAATAGAGAAACATCAGCTGATGAATTAAATTTTGTTAATTATTATTGTGATAAATTAAATATTAAATTATATTTTAGAACTATTAAAGAAATTAGTAGAAATAAATGTTTACATAATGGTCTGCGTAATTTATATGAAGAGATAACTAAAAATATTAGATATGACATGTATCGTCTAAATATTAATAATGATAATACATATATTTTATTAGGGCATAATAAAGACGATTGTTTTGAAAATATATTAACTAATATTTCTAATAAAAGCAATTATAACAATTTATCTGGTATGGAAATATTAAAGGAAATAGATGGAATAAATATGTGGCGTCCTTTTCTTAATATTGAAAAAAAATATATTATTAGTTATGCTATTGCAAATAAAATACCATTTTTATATGATAGTACTCCTAAATGGTCTGTTCGTGGAAAAATAAGAGATATTATAAAACCGGCTTTCTTAAAATTAAAAAATAACGAAGAATTAGAAGATAATAGTGTTATAGAAGCATTCTTTGATTTGAAAGAATATATTTCAGAAACTCAAAATATATTTAACGATTTAATAATAAATAATTTGATATCTAAAATAGAATACGATAAATTATTAAACCAATATAATGCTTTATTTAGCAAAACTGAGTTACTATCTCTAAGATATATTCCTATATGCGAATTGTTTTTCAAAAATTTAAAAATTAAATGCTCACATAAAGCTATGAAAGATTTTTCAAAATATATTTCTAATTATAAGGAACGTTCTTTTGTATTAAGCAAATCTTGTATAATAAATATAGCAAATAGTAAAAATAATTATATTATTATAATAAAAATATGATAGGTATTTATTTTATTCAAGATAAATATATTTATACATTTAATAATAATAGAAAAGAAAAAGAATTAAATATTATAAATCAAGAAAAAATTAACGAAGAAGAAAATGAGAGTTTACTTACAAAAAAAAATAGCAATAATAATACTTGCAACAATATAAAAATAATATATAAAAAAATATTAAATTACATATTTTTATCGTATGTCGTCGTATTATATAAATTATAGTACAATGGTATTTTATTTTCAAAAGGAAAATAAAGGTTCTTATAAATATTATTATAGCTATCTGTTGTTAATGGCTTTATCATTATTTTTTTTATTTCAAATAATGTAATTTTGAAAGACCCGATACTTTCATTTAAAAAATTTACAATATTTGTTATATTATATGGTGGTACATATGTAGAAAATTTAGCAATTATAATATTATCTATTGCTACATTTGTTCTATTCATTAAATCTGTTGATATAATATTAATATTCATAGCTTTACATATAGGAATTAATGTAAATGATATCAAAGATAACATAGTTATATAACGAAATATTTTATACATAATTATTATTTAGATATATATAAATTAATCCTTATATTCTATTATTAAGTTATTTATCTTTCTGATAATTTAAGAGATTTATTATCAAGTAACGCATAAACTGGTATATTTACTATTGGTAAATCTGTTTTTTGTTTTTTTAAAGAATAATCATAGATTTCATCAATCTCTTTAGTATCAGCATTACCATTCATTTTTGAGTTATATACATCATTTAAATCTTTATCAACTATATTATTTTTTTCATAAGGTCTCATAAGTTCTATATCAAAACTATCATTATCGCTTTTATAATTATTATCATATAATAATATATTATCTTTATTAGTACATTCAATATCATTCTTGCTTTTTAATACTTTATAATCTTCATTATATAAATTTACAAGTTTTGGAGGTGCTATATCTTTTATATCTTGTGTTTTCTTAATACCTTGTATATCATCTTTTTCTAATATATCTATTTTATTAGGAACTAATATAGGTTTTGAATTTATATAATTATTATAATAATAAAATACATAATATCCTATTGCTAATATTAATAATACTGATAAAATTACTAATAATATATCTTCATAATTATAAGCTTCAATTTTCATTTTCTTTATTACTATATTAGATTAATATTTTAATCATCATCATTAATAAACATAGGTTTTTTATTTTTTTTATCATCTGTACATTCTTCATCAATATCATTATTTTTGATATATTCTATTTTTTCGTTATCTTGATAATAAGATATATTATATTTATTATTATTATAAAATTTTAAACGAGCATTATTTTTTCTATGAAATACAGAAAATTCATCTGCTATATCTATACACAATGGCGTATATATTCTATCCTCTGGTCTTTCACGAAGAATTCTTCCTATTGATTGTTGAATGTCTGAAATAGGAGAAGCTAATATTAATGTATTTAATGAAGGAACATTAAAACCTTCTGATGCTAATTGAAATGTTGCTAAAATAATTTGTTTTTCTGCTGATTTATTTAAATCTCCTTGTTTCATCCCTCCAACATAATAACCATAATCTTTATTTGCAATATTATTTTCAATTATTAAATCTTCAATTGATTTTAATTGCCCCCTTCTTTCACTTAAAATTAATACTCTTCTATCAGGTTCTTTTTTTAAAATATCAATAAGAATGGATATAATATACTCATTTCTCGGACTAAAAGAACATATATTATTAATCATAGCAGCAATATTTTCTTTTCCATTCCACATTTTCTTAACAGCAGAATATTCAATATTTGGAACAAAATATTTATGTATATTTATATCTACATCTGTATACTCTTTATTTTTTAGAGTATATACAGAATTTCCTATATAATATTCAAAAACCTTTCGCATTCCATCTTTACGATTTAATGTTGCTGATAATCCAAGGATAATAGGATTATTTAGTTTTTTAAAAGCTCTGCTAAAAACTTGAGCTCCTGTATGATGAACTTCATCAATAATCACAAATCCAATATCTTCAAAAATTTTACTATTATAATCTCTCATAGCAAGAGATTGTAGAGATGCTATAATAAAATCCTTGTTTTCAGTATCTACCTTATTCTGTTTAATTATCCCTATATTGGAATCGGGCGCAAATTGTTTAACAGTATCTATAAATTGTTGATTCAAGAAATCTTTATGGCTAATAAACATTGTTTTCTTTTTAATTTGACAAGCAATATATAAGCTCATTATAGTCTTTCCAAAACCACAAGGAACAGATATAATCCCTCCCATTTTTAAAGGATTATATGCTGCTTCTAAAAAGTTTTTAACAGGTTCTGTTTGCGTATCTCTTAATTTACCTATAAAATTTACAGAAATATCAGCTCCTCCTGTCAATTTACAAATTTTTGGAATTCCAAAATATTTTAATCCATAGTATCTAGGTACATATATCCTATTTTCCGTTTCTTTATATAATTCAAAAGAAACTTCATCTTCTTTTTTATTATTACCTATATCAAAATTTACCATAGGCTTCATAGTTAATTCTTTTTTAATTTTTTCTAATTGTTTTTCTTCTAATGAATTTTTAGAAATACTATATCCGTTTAATGATAACATTTAGTTTATTGTTATTATACATATTATAATATACATCATTTTTTTATATGAATTATAATAGAATAGAATAAATATAAATAAATGATTATTAACTCTCTAAGATTATTAGCATTTATATTTTTATTTGCTATTATAATTATTAAAGAAATACCATTAAGAAAAGCATTAAAAGACTCTATTATTCAATTGTATATAGCTATTTTTTGTATAGCAATATTAATAATAATAGATAACATTACAGGTTTTATATTAACTCTAGGTATTCTCATATTATATTTTAGAATATATAGTGATGAAATAAAGAGAAAAAATGAATTAAATAAAGAAAATTTAAATAAAAAGATTTCTAAAGAATTTCCTATAAATAATACAGAAGAAATAGAAAATACTAAAAATACAGAAAATATAGAACATGATAATAATAAATGTAATAAATGTTCTATAGACATTCCAAAGAAAAAAAATATATTTAATAATCAAGATATTATTCATACACATGGAAATATAGAAGATAATTTTGTACCTTACATATCTGAAGAACATTTATTAGCTGCTCAAACAAATATTATAGATATTAATAATTATAATTCAAATATTGAAAATTTAGATTTTGATAATTTAGATATTAAGAAAGGTCCATTATATAAAATACAAGGTCTTCCAGAAACATCATTATTATCAGAGAAACAAAATAATCCATTTAATAATGAAATTAATGATAAAAATAAAAATTTAGATATTACGCATATACGCGGATATGATGTATATAATGAATATTTAGGAAAATTATCATATGAAATTTTACAATAATACTATACGATATTTCTTTTATTCGGAGGAACATAAGGTATATCTAAAAATTTAAATATATCCTCCTCTGTTTTAATTATTTCACTTGTATCAATATGTTTTTTTGTTTTATCTTTTAATCCATATTCTGATAAAGAATATCCTTTTTCCAAAGCTATTTTTCGCATATATATATTAAATGTATAAGAACCTGTAAAATACAGTAATGCAAAATAGTAATACGAAGGATCTGCTATTAATATATCTATTCTTCTTGCAGGTAAATTAGCTGATAATTTACATAATCCCATAAATTTATTTTTCCCACTTGCCAGAGTTTCTATAATATACCCAGATGACATCAAATTAGAAACAAGTGTTTTTAAATTTAAATCACTACTATTCTTAATAAGAATATCTATATCACCCATATCTTTATTTTGTCTTCTATAACTACCAACAAGTTCAAATTCAATTTTATCATTTGTTTCTTTAAAAATCTTATCAATAATTTTATAATGTTTTTTTCCTTCACTCATAGGAATACGAAGGGACATGTCATTATAATACAATAATCCTAATTATTGATTATCAATTAATAGTTCATCCTTTCTTTCATATAATTCTTCAAAAGATGTAATTTTATTCATAAGTTCATTTATTTTAACAGGTCCTACACCATATAATTTTCCTAACTGAATTTGTAATGAATATTTTGGATCTTTAAGAGCATTTTCAACAGCACTCATTTTTCCTGTCTCAATTAATTCTTTTATTTTTGTAGATATTTTATCACCAACACCATTTATACTTTGTATATCTTCTATATTTGTTATAGGAAGATTTGTCAATTCTATTGAATCTATTACTTTATTATATGCCCGAGCTTTAAAAGGTTCTTTATTCAATTTTTCATATTCTGACAATATTTTAAGATTTTCAATAATCATATCTTTATAATCTGTTGTTTTAACATCAGTAGTTTGTGATTTTTGTGATTTCTTAGGAGGCATTCCACTACGAATACTACTTATAGTATTTAATTTATTTTTTCTATTATATGTACCAAGAGTGCTAAATTTATCTTACTACCTGTTCAAATACTACGCAAATATTTAATATTTGTTATCGTACTTAGTTCAGGAGGTAAATATTTGAAAATATCTATATTTAATAAAGTAGATATAATAGTATCATTTTTATATATTTTTTTATATTTATTTACCATATCTTTTTTATTTTTACAGAATAACTTATAAAATCAGCATGTTTAAACCCTTGAGAATAATGTAATATTATCAATAGAACTTTTATACATTCTATTATTCTATATATATATTTATTTAATTTCTCAATATATACTTATAATCTGTTGTGATAAATCCGTTAAATGAAGAACTTGCCGCAGTAGTATAAGCTCCAAAATTTTCTACATATACCCATTCACCAACAACTAATTCAGGAAGCATGACCTCGTTTGCAATCAAATCCATACTATCACATGTAGGTCCAAATATTTTACTTTTATATAATACTTTTTCATTACGTTCATTAAAAGGCTGTATTATAGGAGTATTATGATCAAAATATATACAATTAAAAGAACCATAAACACCATCATTTAGATAATATATTATAATTTCTTCTGAATGCCCTGTATTTTTATTAATATATTGTTCACGTTTTTTTCCAATTACATTTAATACTAATATATGTGATTTTTCTACAAAATATCTCCCTGGCTCCGCTATAAATTTAATTAGGTCTTCGTCAATTTCTTTACTAAAAAAATCTCTTTGTGCTTTATTAATTGTTTCTGCTATTTGCTCTATATTTATATTATTTTCTGAATATATACCAGGAAATCCTCCTCCAATATCAATTATATTAATTTTAATATTATTTTCAACAGCAATATCATAAGCATCTCTACATGCTTTAATAGCATTATAGTAATTATCCAAACTCCTGCAACCGCTTCCTACATGAAAACTGAACCCTACAAGATTTAATTTTAACGTATTCATCAATGTAAATAATTTTTCTATATTTTCTAATTTACATCCAAATTTAGAATTGAATTGACATACACTATTTGAATCGTCAACAGCCAACCTAAGCAATAATTTTGAGTAAGGATGATATAATTTTATCTTATATAATTCTTCTTCACAATCAAAAGTCATCATATCTACATCATTTGCTCTCGCATATTTTATTTGAGAAGACATTTTACAAGGATTGGCAAAAATTATTTTATCAGGATCATTAGTATATTCTATAACAGACTTGATTTCATTTTCTGATGCACAATCAAAATATGTCCCAAGACATGTCAATAAATCAAGAATAACAGGATTTGGATTACATTTTACAGCATAATATGGTTTAATATTTGGAAAATTTGCTACCCATTTTTCATATAATTTAATAATTTCTCCTAAATCTATTATATAAAATGGTTGTTCGCTTTGATTATTTTTAAGAAAATCATTTATTATATCATATGTAGTATATTCAATACTAAATAATTTAACATTATATTTTTCTAATAATTGATTATTAAAACTCATTATATGATTTATTTATTCATTTGTTTATATATTATTATATAATTATAATATATAATAAAAAATAAAGATAATTAATTATCTAATAAGTTTCATCTAAATAGTCGTCTGTATTACCACCCATTTTTTTACCTTTTCTTTGTTTTTTTTTTAAAGATAATGTATTCATAAAATTTTTAATAGGATTTGTTTCTTTTTTTACTACTTTTTTCCCTTTTTTAGCTTTTTTACCCCCTTTTGTTAAATCAGCAGCTTTATTTAATTCTCCAATAAAATTGCCTACAACTTCTTGTGCTTGATTAATTATGTTACGAGCATTTACTTCGTTATAATAACCACCAGTTTGTTGTTGCGTTGGTGGTGGCATTAGTGGCATTTGTGACATTTTTTCTATAGAGGGTGGTGGCATTTGTTGTTGCATTTGTTGTGGCATTTGTTGTGGCATTTGTGGTGGCAATTCTGGCACATTACCTGTACCACCTATTCCTACATTATTTGGCATATTAATAGATACTCCTCCTCCTTGTTCTTTTTCTTCATCTTTTTCTGTAGCAAAAAAGAAACCACCTTTTCTTACATATTTTGTTGAACTCTTTACTTTGGGTGATTTTTTTGCTAATTTAGATGCCATGGCTTTTTTAGCAGCAACTTTTTCAACTTTTTTAAGATATGATGTTAATAATACCATTTCACCTTTGCTTTTAACATATTCTCTTGTCCCTTTAGGTTTCATGTATATTACTTTTTTTTTATCATCTATAAAAACTGTTCTTACTTTTTTATAACTCATTAACTCCTTCTATAAAATGAATAAGAAAATAATTATTTATTGATAAATATAAATAATAACAAATAAAATAAACAAATTAAAATAATTATATTTAATTAGATAATATATATTAATATATATGATTAAATATAATTTTTATAAAAATATTAATTTAATTACAATTATTTTTGTAATTATAATTATAATTATTATATATTTTAGTATAAGTTATATTGATAAAAATAATAAGACTATAGAAAAATTTAATTCAGAGAATAAAAAAATAATTAAAGCAGATTATTTAAATACAAATGGTAATAGTCCTGATATTCATAATTCTCCTGATAATCAAAAAGATATTAGATATCCTACATTAAATACATTAAAAAAATCAAAAGCAACATTTAGACCTTGTCAAATTCATTTTAATAATGATGGTTCAAGTAAGTATATTTATGAAGATGATTGGAAAGAATTTGACACTTTAACAAGTCAAGAAGATAATAGTGTTTATAATGTTCCTTATAAAAAATTTGGCGTAAATAATCATAATGCTGAAGAAATACAAAATTTTAATGAAACAACTAAATGTTTTAAGGAAAAAAGTAATGATATTAATTTAAATACTTATAAATATAAATCGAATGATTTAATTAATTATAAAATAGATACAGCTATCGATATAGATTATATAGAAAATAATAATAATTATAAAAAATCATTTATGCAAATGAATTTTAACAAACAGCAAAGTGATAGTTCTTTAAGTAAATATAATAATGATGTTATAGATTCTATATGTTCTTACAATTATAATACAAATTTATCATTAGGTAATATTAAATTATATAGATTAACTATAAAACCTCCTGTAAATAATAAAAACAAAAACGAATTTGATTCTAACGCAATAAAAGAAGGTATTATTACCGCGATAGATTATATTAGTATTGATCAAAAAAATAATTCAACTTTTATAGTTGAAGATTATAATACTATAACTTTAAATAAATTACCAGATTTATTAATAGCAGGAAATCTATCTTATTATTCTATAGAAAATGGAAATATTACATATAAAATTGAAAAAAAAGAAATATCTATAGAAGAATCTAAAGGGTTAAATGTTAAAATATATAAATTTAATCGTAATTATTTATGCAATAATTCTAATATTAAATCATATGAATTATCTAACACAATTCGCTTAAAAACTCATTTAATTATTAATGCAACGCCTTATAATTCTGAAGTTATTAATCCTAAAAATTCTATGCCTAATCACTCAAAACTTTCTGACACAGAAAATAAAGCATTAATTGAAGCAGAAAAAAAGTCGAAATATATGATAAATGGAATTAGTGAAGATATAATTATTAAATCATTAAATGTTGTAATTAAAAATTCATATAACACTAAACAAGATTTGTTAAATGACATTAAATATTTTATATATAAATTACTTATTATATCTAATAAAAACCTTGTTACAAGTGCTGTTAATTTAGTAAATAAATATGATAAATTTGAACAACAAAAAACAGAATTTATTAATAGTTTTGATAGTATTCAAAAATTTATAAAACTTTATACTGGTAGTAATAAACCTACGGATAAAGCAAGGCTTGATTTATTAAATGAAATAATAAATAAAAAAAACATAGCAATTAATCAAATATATATACATAAATTTAAACATTTAAAACAATTAGATTATGAATTTCCATATACAATAACTAATACTGGAGGAGGTTATAGTAATAATATTGGAGATTATGAAGTTAAAATATATAAACAAAGTGGTACATTTACTTTAGATAAAGATACAATATGTGATATATTAATAGTTGGTGGTGGAGGCGGTGGCGGTGCTGATTTGGGTGGTGGTGGAGGTGGTGGTGGTGTTGTTGAATTAAATCAAATAAATGTAAAGGCTGGTTCTCATAATATTGTAGTAGGACATGGAGGAAATGGTGGTACTGGTACTTATTGGTATTATTATTATAAAAATTATTATTGGTATTGGTATTATTATTATTATTATTATTCTTATTATTGGTATTATTATTATTATTATTATTATGGTAGTGAGAATGGAAATGGAGGACAATCTTCATTTGATTCTTATGTAGCAGATGGTGGCGGAGGTGGTTCGGTTGGTCATTTTGCCTATGGTGGCGGAGCAAAATCAGGAGCATCAGGAGGAGGTACTGGTGGTAACTATAGTTCGTTTAATTATGGTTACGGTTCAGGAAAACATGGTCAGGGACATAGAGGTGGTAATAATCTAAATTATTGTTGTGGAGGGGGGGGTGGTGGAGGTGCTGGGAGAGAAGGGGAAGATGGTGCACTTACAGGAGGATATGGAAAATATTCTTATATTTTGGGTAATTGGTTTTATTGGGGTGGAGGAGGTGGTGGAGGAGGATATAGTACAAGAGCTGGTAATGGAGGAATTGGTGGCGGAGGTGGCGGAGGTGGATGTTCAGGCGGCGGCTCAGGATATGGAGGTTATTATGCTTGGGACGGCTCAAATGGTTACGCTAAAGGTGGTGATGGTGGATGTGGTGGTGGAAGTGGTGCTCCAAATTCGGGTGGTGGTGGTGGCGCAGGAGGATATTCAGGTGCTGGAGGAGGTGCTGGAGGTTCTGGTGTAGTAATAGTTAGATATATTAAGATTACTATTACTAATAAAAAAGGCGAACTAACTATATCGAATGTTAATAATAATATAGGAGGAACTCCTCCTAAAATAATAATGAAAAACAAAGATGTAAATGCTGTGGTTAATAATAATAATATTATATTATTAAAAAATAAAACATATATAGTAGATTATTCTTCAAATCAAACAAGATTAAGAGAAGAGATTAAACCAAATGAATATAAAACTATTATTAGTGTTTCTAGTAATAACATTAGAATTACATATGAACCAGAAGATGAAAATCTTATAAATTATAATAATGCGAGAGATAATACAGAAACTGAAACAACTTTACCAGAAAGGAAAATGACAGAATCTAATGTAAATACTTATAAAATTGCTACAAAAAATCAAGCATATTTAAAAGTAGGAATTATTATAAGAAATGTTAGAGATGCAAATGCGCAAAAGTTAGGTTTAACATTTCAAACACATATTAATGGTGGTAATATATTAAAACAAGGAACAGATTATAATATAATAGTACAATCAGAAAATTCAAATAATGCTCAAGATATAATAATTACAGGATATTCAGTTATATTCCTTAGACATATTTCAGGAGATATTTTTATGAAAATATCTAATATAAGTTCTACATTTATATATGACCATACATTAGACCCAAGAGCTGATTTTATAGATATTGAAAGTGATTATATTAATGGAAAAAATAAATTAACAAGTTTACAAACAATAATATCAAATCACGAATCTTCTATTAATGGTTACTATGGATTGAATGATTTTAATAGAGAAAGACTAATTTTATATAATAATAGAACTTATTTCACAGAAGATAAAAATAATAAATTAACTATCGAAGGTAATCCTAATGATAATAATGGAGCTATGTTGACGCAACTGCAGAACATTTATAATTCTGTTTTAATTTTTAATGCCCAAGATTCTTCAAGAAAGCCAGAAATTAAATTTTTGAATAATGTGAAAGTATCAGATTGTATACCTATTTTTAATATAGATCATGTAACATATGAAAATCCTACAGAAAATAAAGCAACTAGTTATGAATCTTCTTTCCATCTTCAAAATGTTTCAAATAATTATGTATATTTTAGATATCCTTATGAATAAAAAATAATAAATAAATATATTAGATTAGAATAAATTATAATATGAATTATATAGGATTAATTATTCTATTAATTGTTGTAATTATCACTATTCTATATTTTATTAAAATTAGTAGTGAAAATAATGACATTATTATAGAAAAATATGATACACAGAATATTCAAAAATTTTCTGCTGATTACTTAAATACTAATGGCAAATCTCCTATTATTCATGATTCATCTGATAGTCATAAAGATGTTAGATATCTTACAATGAATGATTATAAAACATCTACAGCAACTTTTAGACCCTGTCAAATTCATTTTAATGATGATGGTACAAGTAAATATATATACGAAGATGATTGGAAAGAATTCAACACTTTAACAAGTGAGGAAGATAAAAGTGTTTATAATGTTCCTTATAAAAAGTTCGCAAATGATAAAAATAATATAAATGAAAATGATAATTTTAATGAAACAGCAAAATGTTTTAAAGAAAAAAATATTAGAACAAATTTAAATACATATAAATATAAATCAAATGATTTAATAAAATATAAACCTGATTCTTATGTTGCTATAAAATTCAAAGACGATAATGATAAAGACCAAACGAAATTATTTATGCAAATGTTTTTTGATAAACAACCAGAAGATTCTTTGCAAAATAAATATAAGGATGAATCTCTAGACTCTATATGTTCTTATAATTATAAAAGAGATTTATCATTAGGATATCTTAATTTATATAGATTAACTATAGTACCTGTATCAAATAATAAAAATATACCTATAGATACAAACTCTATTAAAAATGGAATAATAACAGCAATAGATAGTATAATTATAGAAAATGAAGATAATTCTTTATTTAAAATTAATAATAAGCAATTTACAGAAAGTAAACTAGCTGAATTATTAGTTGGTATAAATATTTCATATTATTCAATATCAAATGGTAATATTATATATAGAGTTGATAAAAAAGAAGCTTCAGGCGATGATTTAAATGGGATAAATATAAAACTATATAAATTTAATCGTAACTTAGATTGTTCTGATCAAGCTATTAAATCTTATGAAATAGCAGATGCGCGATTAAAATCATATTTAATGATAAATGCTGAACCTTATATATCTCCTTCAATAAATCCACAAAATCATTTACCTGCTGATGAAATTATTAGTGAGAATGATCAAAATAAGTATATTCCTACTAACTCTATAGAAGAAACTCTTTCGCAAGAAATTAATGGAATTAGCAAAAACATTTTAATAAAAGCATTAAATATTAGAAGTAAAACTAATTATGATACTAAAGAAGAATTATTAGATTATATTCTATATTTTATTTTAAAGATAATTGTTATTTCAAATAGTAATCTTATACCACAAATTATAAAATTAATGAAGGAAAATGAAAAAAATACAGATAGAAAACGTGATTTTTTGAATACTTTCAATAATTTCAAAAAATTTATAAATCTGTATAGAGATAATAAAGAAAGTGCTTTAAAGAAAGAAATATTAGAGGATATAAAGAAAAAGAAAAACATAGAATTTGACCAAATATATATGCATAAATTTAAAAAAATAGAACTAATACCACCTGATGATAAAATACCATTTACATTAGAAAATATTAATGATAAACTAGCAAATTTATATATATATACTACAGATACAGAAAATAAACAATTTATAATAAATCAAAATATTAATTGTGATATATTAATAGTTGCTGGTGGGGGGGCTGGAGGGAGAAATCCATATCCTAGTGGTCGTGCTGGTGGTGGTGGTGGTGCTGGAGGATTATTATATTATCAAAATATAAATTTATCTGCTGGAACATATAATATTACAGTTGGAAATGGAGGAGATATAACTAATACTGTTGGTAATAATGGCGGTAATTCATCTTTTCATACATATACAGCTATTGGAGGGGGTGGAGGAGGTTCTGCCCCAGAACCTCCATATCATAGTGTAACAGGTATAGCTGGAGGTTCTGGTGGAGGTGGTGGTGAAAGAGGTGGTGGGGGTAGTGGAATAAGCGGACAAGGATATAATGGAGGCGTATCAAACGGACATCATTATTGGGGTGGTGCTGGTGCTGGAGGTGGTGGTGCACAAGGAAGTGGAGGAAACTTTAATAGTTGTACTTATCATTCTTGGTCACAATATTATTGGCCTTATCCACATTGTGCATCTATAGGGCCAAATGGATATAGTGGAGGAAATGGAGGAGCTGGAAGAAGTATTTCAATATCTGGAACAAATGTAACATATGCTAAAGGAGGCAATGGTGGATGGTGGGATAATTCAAATAATCCAGTATCAGGGTTACCAAATACAGGAAATGGAGGAGATGGTGCGGGTTTCAAACCAGCAGGAAAAGGCGGTTCAGGTATTGTTATTGTTAAAATAAATACAGAATTAAAAAGATCTCCTTATGATAGTATTAAAAAAGTAGAAAATACAATAAAAAGAAAATTTACAATTTATGGAAATGAATTAAAAACAAATGATTTAAGTTCTAAAATAATTATGAAAGAAAAAGATATATTATTAACAATAAATAATACAACTAGAGTGACACTAAAAAAATATACTACATATATAATTGATAAAGCAAATTCTCAAGAAATAAGAATTAGGGAAGAAATTGAAAAAGAAAAAATTTTTAAAGAAATTGATTTTGTATATACTAATCCTGGAAATCATACTTTTAAAGTTCCTTCTGATGTTACTAATATATGTATTGTATGTGTTGGTGGAGGAGGAGGTGCAAATACAACTACAAATGATGGTGGAGGTGGTGGTGGAGGAGGACTAATATGGGTTAATAATCTTAATGTAACACCAGAAACAGTATTTAATATTACAGTTGGCGCCGGAGGAAGTCCTGGAGTTAATGGAGCTTCCTCTGTTTTTTTTAATTCAAATATAATAAGAATAGAAGCATATGGTGGTGATACTTCAAGAAATACAACATATGGTGGAAGAGGTGGTTCATATGGATTATCATATTCTAAAAACATTGATGCTGGAGGTGGATATGGAGGAAACGGTGGTTCAGGAAGTGTAGCATATGGCGGGAATTGGTTAGCAGGTGGAGGAGGAGGTGCTGGAGGTTATTTAGGAAAAGGGGGAAATGGCTCCACAGGAGAGTATAATGGAAAAAGAGGTGAAAATGGAACAGGAGGTGGTGGTGGCGGAGGTGGAAGAGGAAATTCACGCGGAGGGGGAGGCGGTGGTGTAGGATTATATGGAATAGGTAGTAATGGTATTGGAAATACTGATTATAGTCCTGACAGTGGACCAGGCGGAGGAGGAGGGAGTGGAGGAAGTAGTGGAAATGGTATTACTGGTGGTGTATATGGTGGCGGTGGTGGTGGCGGAGATTATATAACAGGAGGTAGTGGTGGAAATGGCGCTGTTCGTATAATATGTACACAAAGCAAAACATTCCCGAATAATGCTGGTGCTACTCAAGGTTCTAGAATTATACCTGGTGTATATAATACTATTGCCACATTTAATACATCATCTATTGAATTATCATATGATACTGAAGATATAGATTTACTAAATTATAATAATGCTATAAATAATAAAGAAATTGACCAAAATCAAGTACAACGCATAATAGGTAAATTGCTATCTGATTCTATTTCCTATGAATATAAAATAGGTACAAAAACAAAAGAAGAATATTTAAAAATTGGCTTTATGATTAGATTTTTAGATTCAGAAACATTAGATCTATGGAAAAATGAAAGGACTAAATTAGAAGAATTTAAAAATAATGATATTATATTTATAAATCCAAATGGCAAAGGTAAATTAGAAAATTCTAAAGATTATTACTTTGAAGAAACAGGTTTTCAGGATAATGATGTTATAACATTGGGTAGAGTAGTAATATTTAAAAATACTTTTTCAGGTGATATAATATTAAAAACATATGTAAAATCATTTATATACGATGTTACTATAGACCCCAATAAAGAAATTATTAGAGATGTTGAAAGTGATTATATAAATGGAAGAAATAATAATAATAGTTTAGTTTCTATAATATCAGCTTATGAATCAAAAATTAATAATTATTTTGGTTTAAATATGTATGATAGTGATAGTAAAAAAATATATAATATGGCTACATATTTTACTATAAATAGTAAAGATAGAACTATAAAAATTGAAAGATTTACTGACGCAAGAAGAGATATTTTAACAAAATTGCAAAATATTTATAATTCAGTTTTAACATTTAACGCAAATGATGCTTCGAGAAAACCTAAAATTACATTTGTTAATGATAAAAAAGCTATAGATATTATTCCCACATTTAATATAAATAATATCTCTTATGAAAATCCTATAAATAAACATGCCGAGACTTATAATACACAATATTATCATCATCAACCAATTTCAAATAATTATGTATATTTTAAATATCCTTTATAATTATTGTTATTGTAAAATTATTTTTTTATTTTAATTAAAAATAAATTAAATTATTATAAATAAATTAAATTATTATAAATAAATTATTATAAATAATTATATTAGATTAGAATAAATAATATGATACAAAAATGTTCTATAGAAAATATTAGTAATAATATGCACTATATAGGATTAATAATTCTAATATTTATTATAATTATTACAATCTTATATTTCATTAAAATTACTAAATATAGCAGTGATAATAATAAAATAGTAGAAAAATATAATACAAATAGTGAATATAAAGTTTCTGCTGAATATTTAAATACTAACGGAACATCCCCTTTAAACCAAGATGCTGATTCACATAAAGATGTTAGATCACCTACATTAAATCTTATTAAAACTTCAACAGCAACTTTTAGACCTTGTCAAATTCATTTTAACAATGATGGTACAAGTAAGTATGTTTATGAAGATGGATGGCAAGAATTCAATACACTAACAAGTCAAGAAGATAATAGTGTTTATAATGTTCCTTATAAAAAGTTTGCTAATGATAATAATAATATAGGAGAATTTGAAAATTTTAATGAAACAACAAAATGTTTTAAGCAAAAAAATAGAAGAATTAGTTTAAATACTTATAAATATAAATCAAATGATTTAATAAAATATAAGCCTGACACTTATATAGCAGTACAATTTAAAAATGATGAAAATGTTGTAGGTACAGACCTTTTTATGCAAATGTTTTTTGATAAACAGTCTGGAGATACTTCGTTAAATAATTATAAGAACTCTTCTCTTGATTCTATATGTTCTTATAATTATAAAAGGGATTTATCATTAGGAAATTTTAATTTATATAGATTAACTCTTGCTCCTGTATCAAATAATCAAAATATACCAATAGATCCAAATTCTATAAAGGATGCGATAATAACATCTATAGATAGTATAACTATAGAAAATGAAGATAATTCTGAATTTAGAATTCATAATAAAGAATATACAAATACTAAACTTCCTGAATTATTAAGTTCAAATTCTTCATTTTATTTAATACAAAATGGAAACATTACATATAGAATAGTTAAAAATGAATTAACACAACAACAAATAAATGATGGAATAAATGTTAAAATATATAAATTTAATCGCAACTTAGATTGTTCAGACCAAGTTATTAAATCATATGAAACATCTTCAGTACGTTTAAAGTCAGAGATTTTAATATCAGTAGAACCATATATCTCAAATATTATAAATCCAGAAAATTCAACTATACCAAATGATATTATAATTACAGAGAGTGAAATTAAAAAAATTATAGAAGATAATGCTGCTATTAAAGGAATTATAAATGAAATGAGTACTGATGTTATAACAAAATGTTTTAACAATGTTATGAAAAATAGATATGATACAAAAGATGAATTAATAGAATATATTTATAATTTTTCACGTAAATTAATAGCAATATCGAATAGAACTTTGGTATCTGATATTATAGATTTAATGAAAATAAATAAAGACAATACAGACAGAAAAAATATATTTTTAGATCGTTTTAATACTATACAAAAATTTATACCATTATATCAAACAGGTGATAGAGATAGTGTTAGACAAGAATTATTTAATGAGTTAGCAAAAGATATAGGTATTGAAAATTATCAAATTTCTTTATATAATTATACAAATTTACAACCTGTTAAATATGATGTACAACCATTTACTTTAGAAAATGTCTATGAAATTAAAATCTATACTATAGATACTGTTGATAAAACAATAACATTTGAAAATGATACTATATGTGATATATTAATAGTTGGTGGTGGCGGTGGCGGAGGTATGGATATGGGTGGAGGTGGTGGAGGTGGTGGTGTTATTGAATTAACTAAATTTACTATTAAAAAAGGTACTCATAGAATAGTTGTTGGTAGAGGTGGTAATGGTGCACCAGCAGCAGGTACAAATGGGCAAGCATATGGACATGAGTATAGAATTAATGGTACTAAAGGAGAAGATTCTTCATTCGTTGGATATACTGCTATTGGTGGTGGTTATGGTGGTTCAAGTTATCAAGATTATTATTTAAGAGGACAAGGTGGTAATGGAGGTTCAGGTGGTGGAGGTTCCGGATATTGTTATACTGAAAATTCAAATAGAGCTGGTAAAGGTACATCAGGACAGGGAAATAATGGCGGTTATGGCAGCGGTGCCTGGCATGCTGGAGGAGGAGGAGGAGCTGGAGAAGCAGGAGGAGGACCTAATAGTATAGCTCATGGTGGAAGAGGTAAATTATCAAATATATTAGGTACATCTTATTATTGGGGTGGTGGAGGTGGTGGGTCTTCTTGGGGTCCCCAAAGTGGTAATGGTGGTTTAGGTGGAGGGGGGGGAGGTTCTTTAGGACACGGTGGAGGAAGTACTACTGGAGGTCAAGGATATGTTAATGGTTCTCCTGGAGGTGAAGGAGTAAATACACCGGGCGGGAATGGAGGTTCACATACAGGCGGTGGTGGTGGCGGTGGTGCTCATTATAGTTATAATAATAAGGGCGGGGATGGTGGTTCTGGTATAGTAATTGTTAAATATCTTAAAATTCCTCAAGTTGTTTCTACATCTACAATTAAAAGAGAAGTTGTTATAAATACTAATTCAAATTCTAATACTAATAATAATAATTTACAAGATAATGTTCCTAAAATATTTATGAAGAATAAAGATACACAAGTAACTTTAAATGATAATAATATTGTTACTTTACAAAAAAATAAATCATATTATATTCAACCTCTTTCACTAAATAATAAGAATGCTCTAATAGAATATAGTCAAATATACAACATTAATGATAATACTTATAAATATGAATTAACAAATGCAAATTCAGCTAATCAAAAACATGTTGTTACTTTTCCAAATAATACATTATGTCATGTTGTAATTGTTGCTGGCGGTGGTAGCGGTGGAGAAAATGGTGGATGTGAAGGTGGTGGAGGAGGTGGTGGAGGAGGTGTAGTATATGCTACAGTTGTATTTAGAAAAAATGTAGAATACATTTTTGAAGTAGGAAATGGTGGTTCTATGGATGGATATAATAATGAAGGAATTACAGTATATTCTGAACCTAATTTTAGAGGTAGCGCTGTTGTAAAAGGAGTAGGTAGCTATGATATGTTTGGACATGGAGAAGCAGGTATAGGGTTAGCAAATGATGATATAAGTTCTATTAGAATTCCAAATGGTTATAGTGTAACCTTATATTACCATGCCCACTTTTCAGGTCCTACAATAACATTAACAGCAGATACTCCATATTTACCAAGCTGGTTTGATAATCAAACATCAGGGTTTGTAGTTAATAAAACTAGAAGAACATCAGGAACTGGTATTTCTGGTAATAATTCTTTAATTTATGACAGAGACAAAAAATTTCTTAATATAGTAGCATATGGTGGAGGTGCTGGAGGTATGTATGGAGGTATAGCTGGTGGTTCAGGAGGAGGAGGTTCAGGGCATGGAGGACATAATCCAGCAGGAGATGTATTAAATAGAAATTCAAATGATGCCTTTGGTGTTATTGACTATGTTTCTTATGGTAATAAAGGTGGTATGGGATATCACGCCTACTATTATGGGTCTGGTGGTGGAGGAGGAGGTGCAAGTAAAATAGGTAATTCATTAGCATGGGAATCAAAAAGCTACTCTTCTTTAGGTTCTAATAGATATAATGGTTCTGATGGCGGAGATGGTATTAGTTTAAGTAGCATCAAAGAATTTAAAGATTTGAGAAATGCTGCTAATATAATTTTAGGCGGTGGGGGTGGTGGTGCTTCAGGTATGGATTGTCATAGAGATTGGAGAACAGTAATGGGTAATTCAGGTGGTTTAGGAGGTACTGGTGGTGGTGGAAGAGGAGGAAATCGAAATAATCCTCAACCTGGAGTAATGGGTTTAGGTGGTGGTGGTGGGGGCTCTTCACATGCAGCACCCGGAAGAGGTGGTTCTGGTGTTATATACATATATCGTAAAATTGAATTAAATACAATATTTGAAATACCTACAAATACGCTAAAAATTTCTTATGATATTGAAGATGATACTCCTGTAAATTTAAATAATGCCAGAAATAACAAAAATTTAATTAATCAAGAACCAATTATTAAAACACCCTTATTAAGAAATAATAATAATTATACCTATATGTTAGGAACAAAAACAGATGAGATTAATCCTTATTTTAAATGTAGAATTACTATAACATCATTATCAGCGTCATTTAATCCTACATTTGCTACAAAATCAGGTAATACTTTTGTAAAAATATCTGATTCAAATTATGAATTTAAATATATAGAAGATATTAAACCTAATGATATTGTATTAAAAGTATTTGAAGTACTATTTTATAAAAATGTTTCAGGAGATATTTATATGATATTAGAAGGATATGCTAATATTTTTAATATTAAAGGTGTTTCTAATATAAACTCTTTACTATCTTTGTATAATAATAAGTTATCTAGTTTCCTTTTGCGAAAAGAAAATTATATTAATAATTTATTTGGATTACAAGATTATGATAAAAATGTTCAACAAAAAATAAATAATAGAGTTAGAATTTTTATAGATAATAATAATTTAATGAATTATACAGGTCTTAGAGATGATGATGCTTGTAGAAAATTACCAGCATTAAAAGAAATTTATAATGCTCTATATCTATATAATTCAAAAGATGCTTCTATTAAACCTAAAATAATATTTAATAATAGTAAAAAAATATTAGATATAGTAGGAGCATTTAATATTAATCATGTTTCTTATGAAAATCCTATAAATAAACAGGCAGTAAATATGGAATCTTATTATCATCCACAACCAATTTCAAATAATTATGTATATTTCAAATATCCGGAATAATAATATATTTATTAAATAGATAATGGTTGTAAAATATTCTGAAACAGATATGGTTTTTAGTAAAAATAATATAAGTAAAAAGCAATCTAGTATTTCTATGCAATCTTATAAAATTGCCACTACATTTTTAAAAAAATTAAAAACATCTAATGATATAATTAAACAAAATAAAAAAAATGGTAATAACATCATAGGATTAGTTAAATTAAAAAATAAGACAAATCCTACCTCATTTGATAATTTTATTAGTAAATTATTAATAAATAACAAAAATAATAATAAACCATTTAATTTTGTTTCAGCCGAATCAAATATACACAAATCTAAATTATAATCTCTTTACTTTTTTTACAGGTTTTTTATTATTATTAGCTTTTTTCTTTTTATTAGCACCTCCCTGTAATTGTTTATTATATCTTAGAGATTTCCAAAATCTTATAGATACGCGATTTAAGAAAATTTTAAAATGAGTATTTACTAAATCAAAAAAGTCATTATTTGTAATAACATTATAATTATCACTATCAATAAAAGGAGAACTTTGTGGTGTTATATTTGGACGTCCGCTTGATGAATATAAACTAAATGCTTCTTCATTCATAATATTTATAAGTTCTTGTTCGTGAGAATTTAAAGATTTTCCATCAAATATGTTTTGAATTCTTATTTTCTTAAATATTTTATTAGGAGTTGAGTCATAAATAGGTACTCCATCTTCGCCACTATCATCCCATTCCACTATTTTATGTATTCTTTTTATATTATATAATAATAAATATTTTAATACATTTCTATAAGATTCTATACCAGTCCCGCTTCTTGATTCAACCATTGCTATAGCATCCTTATTATTATCTAATAAGGCAGCAAAATATTCACGCGGATTATAATCATATTTTTTAGTGACAAAGTTAGGTATTCCGTTATAATCTCCCCATAATTCATCTAAATCTCGTAAATCATTTTTAGAACTTGACCATATTAATATTGAAAAAGGTATTTTTTTTCGTTCAGCATCTCTGTATTTTATCCATGACGGAACAAAATAATCTGGTAAAAATTTCCCTATTTGTTTATCATTTAATTTAGGGTCTTCTATCACAATTTCTAAATCTTCTTCTATTTTAATTTCTTCAGGTGTCATATCATATATACTTCTTCTTACTTGTTCAGGAGCAGCAAATGTGTTTCTATTTGTTGCCACAGGAGTTTCATTAAGTTGTTGTGATCGCTGGAATGAAAATTGTGGCTGAGGTGATAATTGAAATGGTAAAGGTGATATTCGCGATTGTTGAGGAGGTGTTGAACCTCGCATTCTTGGACCAGCTTGTTCATTTTCAATAGAACGAATCATTGCTTGTAAAGCAGGTGCATGATAGTGACCACTCATTATATCTATTATAATGAGATATTAAAAATTGATTGACAATTATAATATATTTGTAATTATGGATTATATTGATATAGAAAATATAGTAGAAAATAAGAAAACTATTATTAAACATCAAAATGATTATAAAAATACAATATATACAGAAGAAGAGTATAATATAGTTTCTAAAGAACTTATTGACAATATTGAAAATATACAAAATGATAAAGATGTTATTAAATTTCAAAAAGATATTCAGAAAAAATATAAAATATCTTTATCAAAATCAAATCTAATATATTTTTATAAATCTTTGAATTTAAATAACAGCAATTTGAAAAAACTAATTACTAAAAAAAAATCTAAATCAAATTCCGGCGTTGTAGTAATTACAATTTTAACATCAGGTTCTCCTGAATATATTGATGATAATGGCATTAAGGTAGTTGGAAAGTTTAGTTGTAAGCATAATTGTGCTTATTGTCCTAATGAGAAGGGACACGAAGGTAATAATTGGGTCGACCAACCTCGCTCATATTTATATAGTGAGCCTGCTGTTTTAAGAGCAAATGAAAATAATTTTGATCCTATTTTACAATTTAATTCTCGTGTAGATACTTTAATTAAAATGGGGCATGTAGTAGATAAATTAGAATTAATTATATTAGGAGGTACATGGTCTAATTATCATAAAAATTATAAAGACCAATTTATACGAGAAGTTTATTATGCTGCTAATACTTACTATGATAAAAGAGAAATATTGTCACTTGAAGAAGAATTGTTTTTAAACGAGACTGCTAAAATACATATTATCGGATTAACATTAGAAACACGTCCTGATACTATAACACTTGATGAAATTAAAGAATTTAGAAAATACAATTGTACTCGTGTTCAATTAGGTGTTCAACACACAGATAATGATGTTCTTAAAAAAATAAAAAGAGGTCATACTATTGAAAAAGTGTATTATGCTATTAAATTGTTAAAAGATAATGGATATAAAGTAGATATTCATTTAATGCCTAATTTACCAGGTTCTTCTTATGAATTAGATAAGCAAATGTTAGATAATTCTTTATATGATGAGAGATTACAAGTAGATCAATATAAGATATATCCTACAGCAATCGTTCCATGGACACAGATAAAAACATGGTATGAAGAAGGTTCTTATGTCCCTTATGATGATTATTTGTTATTTGAACTTATTAAAGAATTTAAAAAAAAGGTTCAAAGATGGAAGAGGCTTAATAGGATTATTAGAGATATTCCGTCTACTTATATTAGCGGTGGTTATAAGGATAAATATGTAAATATGCGTCAATTATTACAAGATGATATGAAAAAAAATAATTGGTGTTGTAATTGTATTAGATGTCGTGAAGTCAAAGATAATAATATTAATTGCAAAGATATACGAATTGATATTGAAACATATAAAGCCAGTTCAGGAGACGAATATTTTATATCATTAATTACTGATAAATATCTTATTGGTTTTATTAGACTTAGATTAGTAAAACTCGAAGATACTAAAGATCAATTAGATGTATTAAAAGAAGCAGCACTTATTCGCGAATTACATGTATATTCAAATATGAGTGATGTAGGAAATAATATTGAAAATTCTTATCAACATAAAGGATATGGAAAAAAATTATTAGAAACAGCAGAAAATATTTCTAAAACACAAGGATATAATAAAATTGCAATAATTAGTGGTACCGGAGTTAGGAATTATTATAGAAAGAATGGATATAATTTAATTGATACATATATGATTAAAATTATTTAAGTAATTCCTTTACCTCTTTTAAACTTATCCATTTCTCGTATAATTCATAATCATTTCCATATGATATTAAAAATTTATCTTTCTTTATATTTTTTATCCAATATTTATTATTTAATTGCATACCAATATAATCATTCATTTCCATATTTTTTTCATTAGTTTTTTCTTTTAATATGTAACTATATTTATTATTATCTAAATATTTTCCATGTATTCTTATATATCCATTTGAATACAGAAGAACTTCACTGACAGCATTCCCACGATTATCACCATCTATATTTTTTTTTTCTTTCAAATAATTTACATTACTATAAGAAGTATCGGCACTTATAGCAGTAATATTTTTATCACGAATTACTAATGGACAATCGCCATGAGGTTTATGTCCTGTTATTATATTTTTAATTCCATATTTGTTTAATATTTTACTTACATTTTTATTGATATATTTTCCATTGCCTTTTCTTAAATTGTTTGCATGTACAACAGATATGCTTTTATCCTTTGGTATTACATAATCAATAATATTATATGCTTTCCTTTTTTTAGTAATTCCTCCAATTGTTGGATTATTTATATATTCATTTAATTCTTTATGAAACCAAGAATTAAGTTCATTTACCCATATATTAACATCATCAATCTTATTTTTATTTTTTGGTATTTGTCCAATATTATATTCATTTATTGCTCCATGAACAAATATATGTTTGCCAAATATATATGCCAATTGTCCTTGCATCAAATATTTTAATATATAATTATCATTTGATAATTCTATGTTTTCAGGAAATGGCATAACAGAATTTACAAAACTTGATATTACATCTGTATCTGTTATTTTACTAATATTCTTTTTTAAAATTATAGATAATTCTGCTCGTCTTTTTTCAAAACCATCTTCAAATCCCATAGTATATTCTATTATATATTTTAATCTATTTTTAATATTTAATTCGTAATTATTTTCTTTTAAATACGTTCTTAATCTAATACGCTTATCGCTATCTATCCAATAAGGATAATTATCATATTTTTTCAGAAATATGTTTTCATTTTTATAAGTTTCAAATAATTCAGAAGGAATGCGTAATTTATTAGCATCTCTATTTCCTATTATAAATATAACACGTTCAGGATAATCTTCTTTAAATTTTAGTAATATATTTACAAATCTAATATCTGCTAGTCCTTTATCTTGAGTATCTCCACCATATACAAAGATACTATCGTTCTTTTTAAATTTTAATCTATTTTTTTTATTATTAGTCCATTCAAGTATTTTGGATATCTTAACATATTTATTAAAATAATCCATATTTCCTTCAACATCTGTAACATATCCACAAACCTTATATTTACATTCTTTTGAAATAGAAACCTTTCTTATATTTTTATTATCACCACCGCCTACATATGCCTGCTGTCCTACTATTTCACCTGCATTGTTATAAATAGTGGTGATTCCATTTTGCTTATGTGCTCTTGCTGCTGGTGCCTGTACCGGTGCTGTTGCTGGTGCTGTTGCTGGTGCTGTTGCTGGTGCTGGTGCTGGTGCTGGTGCTGTTGCTGTTTCTGTAATTTGTGTTTCTCTAGCTGTAATTGGTGCTGGTGCTG
>Ga0194129_10001797_pt1 | contig 33826 bp, 24 predicted proteins | sample TA2KigCa35mmetaG_FD_150862 | JGI IMG/M metagenome (GOLD analysis project Ga0194129, IMG submission 150862) | Freshwater microbial communities from Lake Tanganyika, Tanzania - TA2015038 Kigoma Deep Cast 35m | ecosystem: Environmental > Aquatic > Freshwater > Lake | place: Tanzania: Lake...
ACGGTGGGCATCACCGGCGCGCCCGGGGCCGGGAAGTCCACCCTCACCGATGCCGTCGTGGCGACCCTGCGCGCCGGAGGGGAGTCGGTGGGCGTGCTCGCGGTCGACCCCACCAGCCCGTTCTCGGGAGGTGCGATCCTCGGCGACCGCGTGCGCATGCAGGACCACGCGACCGACCCGGGGGTGTTCATCCGCTCGATGGCCACCCGCGGGCACCTGGGGGGGCTCGCGCTGGCCACGCCGCAGGCCGTGCGGGTGCTCGACGCCGCCGGGACGCCGTGGGTGCTGGTCGAGACCGTCGGGGTGGGCCAGGTGGAGGTCGAGGTCGCCGCAGCCACCGACACCACGGTCGTGGTCCTCAACCCCGGGTGGGGCGACGCGGTCCAGGCCAACAAGGCCGGGCTCATGGAGATCGCCGACGTGTTCGTCGTCAACAAGGCCGACCGGCCCGGCGCGGCCGACACCGAGCGCGACGTGCTCCAGATGCTGGGTGCGGGTCCGGGGCGCGACTGGCGACCTCCGGTCGTGCGGGCGGTGGCGACCACCGGCGACGGGGTCGACGCCGTGTGGGCGGCGGTGCGGGCGCACCGGGCCCACCTGGAGGCCGACGACCGGCTCGCCGCCCGACGCCGGGCCCGGCTCCACGCCGAGCTGCGGACCATCGCCCGGGCCCGCCTCACCGCCCGGCTCGACGACCGGGTCGCCGGGCCCGCCGGTCGGGCCGTGCTCGCCCGGCTCGACGCCCGGGAGCTCGACCCCTACGCCGCCACCGCCCTGCTGCTCGGCGAGGGCGACACCTGAGGACGGGACCTAGGGTGGGTCCATGTCCGACGACCTCGTGCACTGCGAACGGCGCGACGACGGCGTGGCCGTCCTCCGCCTGAACCGTCCCCCCCTCAACCCCCTGTCGCGGGCTCTGCTCGGGCAGCTCACCTCGCAGGCCACTGCGCTCGCCGCCGACCCGACGGTCAAGGCGGTGGTCCTGATCGGCGGGGAGCGGGCCCTGGCGGCCGGCGCCGATATCGACGAGTTCGGCGGCCCGGCCGAGGCGCAGATGGTGGCGGCGGGCTTCCGGGCGGCCGGTGACGCGCTCGGCGCGATCCCCCGACCGGTGATCGCCGCGATCTCGGGGTTCGCCCTCGGTGGCGGCTTCGAGCTCGCCCTCGCGTGCGACCTGCGCATCGCCGGCGACACCGCCCGGATCGGGCAGCCCGAGATCCTGCTCGGCATCATCCCGGGTGGCGGCGGGACCCAGCGACTCAGCCGTCTGGTGGGTCCGGCCCGGGCCAAGGAGCTGTGCTGGAGCGGGCGTCAGGTCCGGGCCGACGAGGCGCTCGCCCTCGGCCTCGTCGACCGGGTCGTGCCCGCCGCCGACCTCGAGGCCGCGGCGTTCGAGTGGGCCGCCGCGCTCGCGTCGGGTGCGGTCGTCGCGATGGGTCAGATCAAGCGGGCGGTCGACGCCGGCTTCGACCTCCCGCTCGCCGAGGCGCTCGACCTCGAGGCGCAGTGCTTCGTCGACACCTTCACCACCGAGGACGCAGCCACCGGCATCGCGTCGTTCACGGAGCACGGTCCCGGGAAGGCGACCTTCTCCGGGCGCTGACGCTCAGGCGAGGGTGCGCAGCACGTGGGCGCGGAGCCGGTCGAGGTTGCGACGCCAGACCAGCTTCAGGACGGGCTTGCCGAACACCTCGCCGACCGGGCCGCCGAGCCACCACGGGAACCGGAGCTCCTCGGCCCACGCGAACCGCGTGCCGCCGGGCACGGCGGTGAGGGTGAAGCGACCGGTCCCGGTCACCGCGCCCCGGTGCTCGATCCCCATGACCGCACCCGGCTCCCACTCGGTGACCCGCATGCGGTCGGTCGTGCGGAGCGGACCGACGACCGTGAGGCAGTCGAACTCGGTGCCCACCCCGGAGTGCTGATCGGTGACGAAGGTGATCGTCTCCGCGTCGGCCATCCACTCGGTGTGGGTCGACAGGTCCTCGACCGCAGCCCACACCTGCGTCGGCGTTGCGGGGATCTCGGTCTCGATCGCGATCTGCACGGTCACCCTCCGTCGGTGATGGCGCCCCGGAGGCGCACGGCGGCCTCGGCGGGGTCGAGGACGTTCACGAGCAGACCGGTCCCGAGCTCGAAGCCGGCCACGGTGGAGATCCGCGGGACGACGGTCAGGTACCAGCGCGGGGCGGGACCGGGTGCGGCGATCGCGCCGGGGGTGGGACCGTCGTGCCAGACCACGTTGTAGGCAACGTCACCGAGGAGCACCCGGATTCCTCGCACCACGTCGCGGGTCGCCCGGGCCAGCGCGGCGAGGGTGGCGTCGGGGGTGTCGGCGAACCGGCACCCGGCGTCGGGCGCGCTGAGCCGGGTCTCGTAGGGGCTCGCGGCCGCCCACGGGGACCAGGCCCACAGGGCATCGGCGTCGAGCACCAGGCCGTCGTGCGTCACCGCCGTCGCACGGTCGGTGGCCACCGGGTCGGCGCCCGCGGCGGCGCTGCGCTCGTGGTGCGCCCGGACGGCGGGTGGCACGAGGTCGACGGCGAGGAGCTGCGCGTGGGGGTGGGCGATCGACGCCCCGGCGGCGCGGCCGTGGTTGACGAGCGTCTGGACGTGGGCCCGGCCCGCCGCCGCGTGGGCCCGGGCTCGCTCGCGCAGCAGGCCGAACAGCTCCGTCGCCTCGGCGTCGTCGAGGAGGGAGAGGTCACGGTCGTGCTCGGGTGCGAGCACGACGACCTCGTGGCTCCCGCCCACGCCTGGCCCGCCGCCCACGATCGGGTAGAGGTTGGGGACGACCCGGAGGCGCCAGCCCGGGGTGTCGGGGGCGCCGGGTCCGGTCCGGGCGAGTTCGGGCGGGGTCTCGGACTCGTGTCCGGGGCAGAACGGGCAGTCGGCCGGGGGCGCGACCGGGGCCGGGACGGGGGTGGTCGTGGTCGGTCGGGCGGCTCGACCCGGTGCGAGCAGGACGGTGCGACCGGTCACCGGATCTTCACGCAGCTCGGCCATCGCCCCGAGTCTGCCCGCGTAGCCTGCGGTCGTGGCGACGCGGCTGGTGATCATGGGTGGTGGTCCGGCCGGAAACACCTGCGCCACGGTGGCCGGCGCGCTCGGGGCCGAGGTGATCCTGATCGAGCGTGACATCGTCGGGGGCGCCGCCCACCTGTGGGACTGCATCCCGTCCAAGGCGCTGATCGCCACCGGCGCCGAGCTCGCCGAGCTCCAGCGGGCCCGGTCCATGGGTCTGCAGGCCAGCGGGCGGCTGGACCTCGACGCCCTCGCCGACCGGGTCCGCTCGATCGAGGAGCGCCTGCACACCTCGGTGCGCGACCTCCTCGCCTCCCAGGGCGTGCACTGCCTCGCGGGCACCGCCCGGTTCACCGGGCCCCGGACCGTGACCGCCGAGACCGCGTCGGGCGCCGAGGCGGTCGACGCCGACGTGGTGCTCGTGGCCACCGGCTCGCGACCCCGGGTGCCCGACTGGGCGCCGGTCGACGGCGACCGGATCCTCACGACCCGCGACGCCTACCGGATCCGTGAGGTGCCGCGCCACGTCGTGGTGATCGGCTCGGGGGTGACCGGGGTCGAGTTCACCCACATGTTCCGGGCGCTCGGTGCGGGGGTGACGCTGGTGGTGTCGCGTCAGCAGGTCCTCCCGAAGAAGGACCCCGAGGTCGCCGCCGTGCTCGAGGACGCGTTCCTGCAGCGGGGGGTGAGCCTGCTCAAGGGCGCCCGGGCCCACGCGGTGGAACGGACCACCGACGGCGTCGTGGTGCGCTGTGACGACGGCCGCGTGGTCGAGGGCTCGCACGCAGTGCTCGCCGTGGGGTCGATCCCCAACACCGACGGGATCGGGCTCGACGTCGCCGGGGTCGCGGTCGATGCCGGGGGCTACGTCACGGTCAACCACAACTGCCTCACCAGCGTCCCGCACGTGTACGCGGCCGGCGACGTGTCGGGCAAGCTGCCGTTGTCGTCGGTCGCGTCGATGCAGGGTCGCAAGATCGCCGAGCACTGCATGGGGCTGCACAACCGACCCCACCGTCACCTCGACTACGACAAGGCGGCCTCGGCGATCTTCACCGATCCCGAGGTCGCCGACGTGGGGCTGGCCGAGGCCGAGGCGTTCGCGTCGGGTCGCAAGATCCGGGTCACCAAGGTGCCGTTCTCCGCCAACGCCAAGTCGCTGATCGAGGGCGACCCGCGCGGGTTCGTGAAGATCATCAGCGACCCGGCCACCGGCGTGGTGCTGGGTGGGTCGATCGTCGGGCAGTCGGCGGCCGAGCTGATCAGCGTGCTCGCGGTGGCGGTCACCAACAACCTCAAGGTCGGCGACATCCTCGACTCGCTGCTGGTGCACCCGGCCCTGGCGGAGTCGCTCGCCGAGGCGTCGAGCTGACCGGGGTCGCCCGGCCGGACCGACCGGGCGACCCTGTCGTCGGCTACGTCTGGCAGGCGAGCTTGGCGACGACGGCGGGAACGGTCCCGCCCTCGCAGTAGGCGTTGCGGTCGACGACCTGCCAGGCGGTGCGGTTCCAGCGCATCAGCAGCTTGACCGGATGGTCGGTCCCACCGCTGGTGATCGTCGGCTGGTTGTAGGCCCACGGCCCGGCGCACTGGAACGGGCCGGTCAGGACGATCCGCTCGCCGGGGTTGAGCGTGGCCTGGGCCGCGGTCTGGAACACCGCCGAGGTGCACGGGATCCCGTTCACCCCGGTGCTGGCCGGCGTGACCGGGCCCGGCTTGGGGGTCTGACGGCAGTTGGGCGACCCGGTGTCGGCCGCCTGGGTCAACGCCGCGCTGGTGAGGGGACCGACGATGCCGTCGGGCTGGAGCTTGGCGGCGGTCTGGAACCACTTGAGCGCGTTCACGGTGTTGGGGCCGACCTTGCCGTCGATGTTCCCGGCGTTGCAGCCCAGGGCGTTGAGCTCCCGCTGCATCCGCTCGACCTGGGCGGCGTCGCTGGTGCCGGCATTGTCGTCCGCCGGGGTGCCCTTCTTCAGGCAGGTGCGGGCGTAGAGCTGCTGGGGCACGCTGCCGGCCTGGCCGGCGCACCGATCCCGACGAGGGCGGTGGCCGCAAGGGTCACGAGGACGAGGCGCACGGTGGTCGGCAGGTGTCGGCGCACCGCCGCATCCTGCCAGGGGCCCGGTCGAAACGGTGTCAACCCGCCCCCGGGCGACTACTCGATGACGGCGAGGACGTCGCCCGGGCCGACGGTGTCGCCCGCCGCCACCCGGACCTCGGCCACCGTCCCGGCGGTCTCGGCGTTGATGTGGTTCTCCATCTTCATCGCCTCGAGCACGAGGACGGCCTGGCCGACCTCCACCGCGTCGCCCGGGGCCACGAGCACCTTGACGATCGTGCCCTGCATCGGAGCGGTCACGGTGCCGTCGCCCGCGCCAACCGATCCGCTGCTCGCGGTCGGCCGGGGGCGGGCCCGGGCCGGTCCGGCGGCGGCCGCCACCGGGGCGTCGGGGAGCCACATCCGCACCGAGAACCGCTTGCCGTTCACCTCGACCGGCACCGTGCGCTCCACGAGGGCGTCGGGTGCGTCGGCGACCGGCGTGCCGGCCCCGCCGCCGTCGGCCGCGATGAGGGCGGTGAGGTCGAGGTCCTCCTCGACCCACTTCGTCGAGTGGGCGCCCGCGGCGAAGTCGGGGTGCCCGAGCAGGGCGAGGTGGGCGGGGATCGTGGTGTGGATGCCCTCGACCTGCAGCTCCTGGAGGGCCCGGACCGCCCGGCGCACGGCCCGGTCGCGATCGGGGGCCCAGACGATCAGCTTGCCGACGAGGTTGTCGTAGTACTGCGAGATCTCGTCGCCGCTCTCGTAGCCGCCGTCCCACCGCACGCTCGGCCCGCCGGGGGCCCGCAGCCGGGTGATCCGGCCCGGCGAGGGCAGGAAGCCGCGGGTGGCGTCTTCGGCGTTGATGCGGCACTCGATCGCGTGACCGGTGCGGACGATGTCGTCCTGAACGAACGAGAGCGGCTCGCCCGCCGCCACCCGGATCTGCTCCGCGACGAGGTCGAGCTGGGTGACCATCTCGGTGACGCAGTGCTCGACCTGGAGCCGGGTGTTCATCTCGAGGAACCAGAACTCGCCGTCCTGGTAGAGCATCTCGACCGTGCCCGCGTTCGTGTACCCGCAGCCCTGGGCGACCTGCACCGCGGCCTCGCCCATGGCCCGGCGGATCTCGTCGGAGAGCCCGATCGCCGGGGACTCCTCGATCAGCTTCTGGTGGCGCCGCTGGGTGGAGCAGTCGCGCTCGCCGAGCCAGACCGCGTTGCCGTGGGTGTCGGCGAAGACCTGGATCTCGATGTGTCGGGGCCGGGTGAGGTAGCGCTCGAGGTAGGCCTCGGATCGGCCGAAGTACGCCGCGGCCTCGCGGGTGGCCGACTCGAAGCCGGCCTCGACCTCGTCGGGGCCGCGCACGACCTTGAGGCCTTTGCCGCCGCCGCCGTAGGCGGCCTTGATCGCGACCGGCCACCCGAACTCCTCGCCGAAGGCGACGATCTCGTCGACGGAGCCGATGGGCTCGAGGGTCCCGGGCACCGAGGCGACGCCCGAGGCCGCGGCGGCCTTGCGCGACGAGATCTTGTCGCCCATGACCTCGATCGCCTCGGGGGGCGGTCCGATCCAGATCGCGCCCGCCTCGGTGAGGGCCCGGGCGAAGTCGGCGTTCTCGGCGAAGAAGCCGTAGCCCGGGTGCACCGCCTCGGCGTCGCTCTGCGCGATCACCTCGAGGATCCGCGCCGTGTTGAGGTAGCTCTCGGCCGCGGTCTGACCGCCGAGGGCGTAGGCCTCGTCGGCGTAGCGGGTGTGGGCGGCGTCCCGGTCGAGGTCGGAGTACACCGCCACGGTGGCGATGCCGAGCTCCCGGCACGTGCGCATGACTCGGATGGCGATCTCGCCGCGGTTCGCGACGAGGATCTTGGTGGGCAGCGGCACGACGGACCCTTCGTTCCGGGCGGGTGTGGCCGTATCCTACGGTCGATGCCGAAACCGGCCGCCATTCGTCGGGTCCCCCGGGCCGGCCCCGGGGCGTCGGCCTGGGAGGTGCGGCGCTACCCGTCGGTCGACTCGACCAACCGGCTGCTGCTCGACGAGGCCCGGACGGGTGCACCCGATGGCCTCGTGGTGGTCGCCGACCACCAGACCGCGGGCCGGGGGCGCCTCGGCCGCTCCTGGGAGGCCGCGCCGGGCTCGGCCCTGCTGGTCTCGGTCCTCGTGCGCCCCCGGCTCGCCCCCGGGCACCTCGGTCGGGTCACCCTCGCCGCCGGGTCGGCCATGGCCGAGACCCTGGCCGACACCGCCGGGGTCGGTGCGCTCCTGAAGTGGCCCAACGACCTCGTGGTCCCGGGCCCGTCCGGGCCCCGCAAGCTCGCCGGCATCCTGGCCGAGGCCGACCTGGGCCCGGGGCCGGGTGCAGCCGTGGTGGTCGGGATCGGCGTCAACCTCGTTGCCGGCGCCTTCCCGGCCGAGCTGGCCGACCTCGCCACCGCCGTGGCGGTCGAGGGGCGACCGGTGGGGGGCGACGACCTCCTCGACGCGTTCCTGGCCGCCTTCGACCGGCGGCTCGGCCACCTCGACGCTGCGGTCGACGAGGCCCGGGCCCGGTCGGCGACGCTCGGGGCCCGGGTCCGGGTCGAGCGGGGGTCGGCGCCGGACCTCGTGGCACCGCGCTCGACCTCGACCCCGACGGCGCCCTGCTCGTGCGCGACGACGGGGGAGTGCTGCACACGGTCGCCGCCGGCGACGTCGTGCACCTGCGGGCCGCGCCCAGCGCCTGATCGTGGCCGCGCCCGGCGCCTGATCGCGGGCGTTCCCCGGCGCGGATCAGTCGAGCTCGCGCCCGCTCGTCACCAGTGCCCGGAACGCGCCGCGGAGCGCGACCGTCACCGGGCCGGGTGCGAACGGGAGCCCGACCCCGTCGACGCGTCCGATGGCCTGCACCTCGCGGGTGCTCGACGTGAGGAAGGCCTCGTCGGCGGTCCGGAGCGCGTCGACGGGTGTGGCGACCTCCTCGATCGCGATGCCGACGGCGGCGGCGCACTCGAGCACGAGGGCCCGGGTGACCCCGAGGAGGCACCCGGCGTCGCCGGGGGGCGTGCGGACGCGGCCGTCGTGCACCACGAACACGTTCGATCCGGTGGCCTCGCACAGGTCACCCCGGGTGTTGGCGAAGATCGCCTCGGCCGCGCCCTGCTCGTGGGCCCACGCAAGCGCGCGGACGTTCTCGGCGTAGGAGATCGTCTTGAGTCCTGCGGTCGCACCGCGCTCGTTGCGGGTCCAGGGCACGACCACGACGGTCTCGGTGTCGGCGAACGCCCGCAGCGCCCCCATCGCGACCACGACGGTCGGGGGCGCATCACCCCGCTCGCTGCCGAGCGGGGCGGGCCCTCCGGTCACGGTGATGCGGAGGCGGCCGTCACGGGTCGGTGCCGCACCGATCACCGCGTCGGCCGCCGCGCGCAGCGCGGCGCGGTCGGGGAGCGGGAGGCCGAGGGCGCCGGCCGACCGGTGGAGGCGGTCGAGGTGGCGGGCCCAGGCGAGGGGGCGACCGTCGTAGACCCGCAACGTCTCGAACACGCCGTCGCCGGTGAGCAGCCCGTGGTCCATGGGTGAGATCCGCGCCTCGGTCACGGGCACGAGGGCGCCGTCGCACCAGACCATCTCGGGCGCTGCTCCGGTGCCGGGCCGGTTCACGCGAGCACCCGGACGGCGGCGGCGTCGGTCGCGCCGGTGCGCGCGAGCAGACGCCGAGCCTTCAGCTCGGTCTCGGCCCATTCGTGGTCGGGATCGGAGTCGGCGACGATGCCGCCACCCACGCCGAGCGTGGTGCGGTCGCCGGCGACGACGAAGGTGCGGATCGCGACGGCGAGGTCGCCGGCGCCCCGTTCGGTGTCGATCCATCCGGTCGCTCCGCAGTAGACGCCGCGGGGCACGGTCTCGAGGTCCTCGATCAGCTGGAGCACCCGGGGCTTCGGGGCCCCGGTGACGGAGGCGGGCGGACACGTCGCGCGCAGCAGGTCGGCGATGCCGATCCCGGGGCGCAGGCGCCCCCGCACGGTGCTGACCAGGTGGGCGAGCCCCGGGTGGCGCTCGACTGCGCACAGCGCGGGCACGTGGATCGACCCGGGGCTGCACACGCGCCCGAGGTCGTTGCGGGCGAGGTCGACGATCATCACGTTCTCGGCCCGGTCCTTCTCGCTACGGGTCAGCGCAGCGGGGTGGGCGGCCGTGCCCTTGATCGGGCGGGTCTCCACGACCGGCCCGTCCCAGCGCAGGAAGGTCTCGGGCGACGCACCCGCGACCGCCACCGGTCCGGCGTCGGCGGCGAGCCGGAGCAGCGAGGCGTGGGGCGCGGGCCGGGCCCCGGCCAGGGCCCCGAACACCGTCAGGGGATCGGCCGGGACGTCCCAGGCCAGGGTCCGGGTGACGTTGACCTGGTAGCAGTCGCCGGCCCGGATGTGCTCGAGTGCGGTGGCGACCGCCGCGCGGTGCTCGTGGCGGTCGAGCGACGAGCGCACCGCCGGGCCGAGCCGGACCGGTCCCCGGTCGGGCAGGTCGGCGAGGTCGGCGAGATCGGCGACGACCGCCCGACGGGCGAAGCGCACGAGCAGGGCGTCGGGGACCCGGCCCGGACCCCGGGTCGCGCGGCCGGGCCGGACCGCCTCCACCGCGTGGCCGAGCTCGAAGCCGAGGAACCCGGCCCACAGTCCGGGCGTTGCTCCCTCGATGGCCGAGAACACCGCCGACCCCGACGCCTCGAGCACCTCCTCGGGGTCCCACGCAACCAGCCACCCGTCGGGTCGTCGCACCACGGCGACCGGGGCGGTGGGGTCGGCCAGCGCCCGGCGGGCGGCGGTCGGCACGCAGGGATCCACGTCCGGAGGGTATCCCCCGGCCGCCGGTGACGACCGCTCGCCCCCCGGTAGCCTCGGGGACCCCATGACCTCGCTGCCGCGCTCCTCCGGCGGTCCCGCGCGCGCGTTCGCCGGCCGGTTCCTGATCGCCGTCGTGGTCGGCGCGCTGCTCATGGGTGCCGCCGTCATCGGGGTCAACGAGGAGGTGGGGCGCAAGCTCGACCGGATCCCGAAGATCGAGCTCACCACCGCCCCGGTCCCCCCGGGCGGGGCCAACTACCTGGTGGTCGGGTCGGACTCCCGGGAGTTCGTCGCCAGCGACCTCGCCGCGACCGCCTTCGGCGACTCCGCGGTCGAGACCGGCCGCCGGTCCGACACGATCATGCTGGTGCACGTCGAGCCCAAGGCGCAGCGCACCATGGTGGTCTCGTTCCCCCGCGACCTCTGGGTCAACATCCCGGGCCGGGGCATGAACAAGATCAACGCGGCCTACAACGAGGGGCCGCAGCTGCTCATCGACACGTTGAAGCAGAACTTCGACGTCGACGTGAACCACTACATCGAGATCGACTTCATGTCGTTCATCGACCTCGTCGACTCGCTCGGCCGGGTCGCCGTCTACTTGCCGTACCAGGCCCGTGACGCCTACACCGGGCTCGACATCGCCACTCCCGGATGCGTGGAGCTCGACGGGGAGCGCTCGCTGCAGTACGTGCGGTCGCGCTACCTCGAGTTCGCCAACCCCGGGATCGCCCGCTGGATCCCGGCCGACGTCATCCCCGACCTCGGCCGCATCGGCCGCCAGCAGGAGTTCCTGCGCCGGCTCGCCGGGCTCGCGGTGCAGAAGAGCCTCGCCAACCCGTTCACCGCCAACGTCGTGGCCGACCGGGTCGTCAAGGGCCTCAAGGTCGACGACGGGTTCGACCGCACCTCCGTGTTCTCGTTGCTCGACGCGTTCCGGACCCTGAACCCCGACGACCAGTCGGCGCTCGAGATGTTCACGGTCCCCACCCGCGGCGGGCCGAGTCCGGGTGGGCTGTCCGTGCTCTACGCCGACACCGCCAATCCGCTGTTCGGGCAGATCGTCGAGCGGCTCCGTACCTTCGAGCGGACCCCCGCCCCCCTGCCCGCGCCGGCGGAGATCCGGGTCCGCGTGGTCAACGCCAGCGGCCGCGAGGGCCTCGAGGTCGCGGTGACGAAGGAGCTGCGCAACCTCGGCTTCGTCACCGTCGACCCGGTCGAGTCGGCCGACCGGATCGCGAGCATCGACGTCCGGGTGTCGCGTGAGCAGACGGCCAAGGGCAAGCGGGTCCTCCGCTTCATCGAGCCGGCCGCCCAGCTGACCGTGACCGAACCGAGCGACGTCGACGTGACCCTCGTGCTCGGCCGGGCCTTCGCGGCGATCGCGGTCCCGGCCGACGCCGCCGCCGATCCGGGTACCCCGGCCGAACCGCCGGCGGCGGCGGAACCGGAGGCGCCCCTCGGCGTCACTCCGCCCGCTGCGCTGCCGGCCAACCTGCCGGCCCCGGCCCCCCGGATCGGCTGCTGAGGTGGCGCAGGGTGCCGGGTCGGCGGTCGGGCGGTTCGCGGCCCGGCTCGTCATCGCCCTGGTCCTCACCGCGGCGGTGGTGACCGCCGGGGTCGTGGCGGTGAACTCGGCCATCGACGACGAGCTGGCCCGCATCCCCCGCATCGAGGTCGCCACGGTCCCGGCGCCGGCCGCCGGGGCGAACTACCTGGTGGTCGGCTCCGACAGCCGGGCCTTCGTCGAGACGGCGGAGGAGCAGCGGGCCTTCGGCAATCCCGACGTGGAGGCCGGTCGGCGCTCCGACACGATGATGATCGTCCACGTCGAGCCGGGCGCAGGACGCAGCCTCGTGGTGTCGTTCCCGCGCGACCTGTGGGTGAACGTCCCCGGGATCGGCAACACGAAGATCAACGCGGCGTACAACTCCGATCTCGGTGGCGGTCCCGACGCGCTGATCGGCGCGCTGCGCGCCAACTTCGGCATCGACGTCAACCACTACGTCGAGGTCGACTTCCAGACGTTCGAGTCGATGGTGAACGCCGTGGGCACCGTCCCCGTGTACGTCGACCGGCCGGTGATCGACAACTTCACCGGCTTCGTCGCCGTGTCCGCCGGGTGCTACCAGCTCGGGGGCACCGAGGCGCTCGCCTGGTTGCGGTCCCGGCACCTCGAGTACCTCGACCCGACGACGGGACGCCTCGTGGCCGATCCCCGCGCCGACATCGGGCGCATCGAGCGCCAGCAGGACTTCATCCGCCGGCTGGCCGGGCTCGTGGTCGAGCGGAGCCTCGCCGACCCGCTCGAGGGGCGCGCCATCGTGCGCAACGCGGTGGGAGGCCTACGGGTCGACCAGTCCTTCGACCGCCGCGCCGCCTTCGGCCTCGTCCAGGCGTTCCGCTCGATGAGCTCCGGCGACACCAGCGCGATCGAGTTCGTCACCTTCCCTTACACCGAGGGCAACGCCGGTGGGCAGGCGGTGCTGTTCCCCGACCGCACCAACGGGGCGTCCCTGCTCGAGCGGCTCTCGACCTTCGCGACCGGCCCGGCGCCGGCTCCGCTGCAGCCCGCCGACGTGCGGGTCCGGGTGGTCAACGGCTCCGGGCGCTCGGGCCTCGCGGAGCGGGTGATGAACGACCTCGTCGCCGCCGGCTACGTGAAGGGCGGCACGGGCAACGACGAGCGAGGCCGGGTCGCGGTGACCGAGGTGCGCTACGCCGACGGCGCCGCCGACAAGGCCCGGCTCGTGCTCGGGACGGTGGGGGCGGGGGCCAAGCTCGTCGGCGACCCGACGCTGACCGCCACCGACGTGCAGGTGGTGCTGGGCGCGGACTTCACCGGTCTTCCCGGTGCGACGGCCGGTGCCCCCGCGGGCGCCCCGGCCGGGGGCCCGGCCCCGGCTGCGCCGGCGCCCGACCCCGCTGCGACCTGCCGCTGAGCCGGTGACTCAGGCGGGGTCGGCGAGGTCCACGACCACGGGGGCGTGGTCCGAGGGCTGCTGACCCTTCCGGGCGTTGCGGTCGACGACCGCCCAGGTGACCCGCTCGGCCAGGGGGGCGGTGACCAGCACGAGGTCGATGCGCATCCCCCGGTGCTGGTGGAAGTCGCCCCGGCGGTAGTCCCAGTACGAGTACAGGCGGTCGTCGGGGTAGCGGGCGCGGAAGGCGTCGACCAGCCCCCAGTCGCACAGCGCACCGATGGCGGCGCGCTCCGCCGGGGTGACGTGGGTCGAGCCGGCGAAGGCCGCGACCGACCACACGTCGCGGTCGTCGGGGGCGACGTTGAAGTCGCCGAGCACCGCGAGGGGGTCGGTGGGCGCGGCCCCGGCCTGCAGCCAGGCCCGGAGCTGCCCGAGCCACGCCAGCTTGCGGACGTAGTGGTCGGTGTCCACCTCACGACCGTTCGGGACGTACACGCTCACGATGCGCACGCCCCCGCAGGTGGCCGCGATCAGGCGGGCCTCCCCGTCGTAGGGGTCGTCGAGGGCGCCGAACCCGTGGGTCACGTCGCTGATCCCGACCCGGGAGAGGATGGCCACGCCGTTCCACTGGCCCTGGCCATGGTGCACGGCGTCGTAGCCGAGCGCGGCGAAGGTCAGCGCTGGGAACGCCTTGTCGGTGCACTTGGTCTCCTGGAGGCACAGCACGTCGGGCTGGGCGCCGGCGAGCCATTCCTCGACCCGGGGGAGGCGCGCCTTGAGCGAGTTCACGTTCCAGGTCGCGATGCGCACCGCGGGAGCGTAGCGAGCGGGGGCGCAGGGGCCGCGCCTAGTGTGCCGTCGTCGTCAGGGACGTGCCGCCCCCGTCGGCGACGGGGCGCAGAGACCAGCGCGCGTGGGCGCGCCGAAGGAGGACCGGTGCCGGGACCGCTCGCAGGGGTGAAGGTCGTGGAGCTGACCGGGATCGGGCCGGGCCCGTTCACCGCGATGCTGCTCTCCGACATGGGGGCCGAGGTGATCAAGGTCGACCGGGCCCAGTGGGCCGGGCTCCCGCAGGCCCCCGGCGGGGTCGAGGTGCTCGACCGCGGTCGGCGCTCGGTCGCGGTCGACCTCAAGCAGCCCGCCGGGGTCGAGTCGGTCCTGCGGCTGGTCGAGGGCGCCGACGCCCTGATCGAGGGCTACCGGCCCGGTGTGGCCGAGCGCCTCGGCGTCGGGCCCGACGTCTGCCTCGCCCGCAACCCGCGCCTCGTCTACGGGCGGATGACCGGGTGGGGTCAGGACGGCCCGCTCGCCAACGCGGCCGGGCACGACATCAACTACATCTCGGTCGGCGGTGCGCTCGCGCACATCGGTCGGGCCGGCGGCAAGCCCACCCCGCCGATCAACCTCGTCGGCGACTTCGGTGGCGGCGGGATGCTGTGCGCGTTCGGCGTGGTGTGTGGGCTCCTCGAGGCCCGGACGTCGGGTCGGGGCCAGGTGGTCGACGCTGCGATGATCGACGGCACCGCGACCCTCATGGCGATGATCTGGGGGGTGCGGGCGAGCGGCGGGTGGCACGAGGAGCTGGGCACGAACTTCCTCGACACCGGTCGGGCCAACTACGAGGTCTACGAGACGAGCGACGGCAAGTACGTGTCGATCGGCTCGCTGGAGCCCCAGTTCTACGCCGAGCTCCTCGAGCGGCTGGGCCTCGCCGACGAGGATCTGCCCCACCCGGCCGACGTGACCGGGGTCGACCGGCTGCGCGCCCGCTTCACCGAGGTGTTCCGCACCAAGACCCGCGACGAGTGGTGCGCCGAGCTCGAGGGCACCGACGTCTGCTTCGCGCCGGTGCTGCCCATGTCGGAGGTGGCCACCCACCCCCACATCCGGGCCCGCAACACGATCGTGGAGTACGAGGGCGTCCTGCAGCCGGCCCCGGCCCCGCGCTTCTCCCGCACCCCGGGCGAGATCCAGCGCGGACGGTCGAAGCCGGGCGAGCACACCGACGAGATCCTCGCCGAGTTCGGCTTCGCACCCGACGAGATCACGACCCTGCGGGCGGCGGGTGCGGTCGCCTGAGGGCTGCGGCTAGCCCAGGGTGCCGGGGGCGATCGCGAGCAGTCGGGCGAGCCGATCGTCGAGCACGGCGGGGGTCTCGGCCACGACGGTGACGTGGCCGACCTTCCGGCCGGGGCGCGGTGCCTTGCCGTACTCGTGCAGCCGGGCCCCGGGGACCGCGAGCACCGCCTCGCGCGGGGGGAGCGTGCCGATCGCGTTCAGCATGGCGGAGTGGCCGCGCGCCGCGGGCGACCCGAGGGGCCACCCGAGCACGGCCCGCAGGTGCTGCTCGAACTGGCTGGTCTCGGCGCCCTCGATGGTCCAGTGCCCGGAGTTGTGGACGCGGGGAGCGATCTCGTTCGCGAGCAACGTACCGCCGACGTCGAAGAGCTCGACGGTGAGGACCCCCACGTAGTCCAGGTCGGCGAGCAGACGGGCCGCGATGTCGTCGCCGGCGGCGCGGGTGGCGGGGTCGACGGTGGCCGGGGCCCGGCTGACCCGCAGGATCCCGTCGCGGTGCAGGTTCTCGACCAGGGGGAACGTGCCGACGGTCCCGTCGACGCCCCGGGCGGCGATGACCGACAGCTCGCGGTCGAAGGGCACCAGCGCCTCGAGGATCAACCCGGTGCTGCCGAGCTCGGCGAGGGCGGCGAGCCCCTCGGCCGCGGTGCGGATCACCGCCTGTCCCTTGCCGTCGTAGCCGCCGCGCCGGGTCTTGAGCACGGCGGGCACGCCGATGGCGTCGAGCGCTGCGTCGAGCCCGGCGGCGTCGTCGACCGCAGCGAACTCCGGCACCGGGATGCCGAGGCGGCGGAACGCGGTCTTCTCGGCCAGGCGGTCCTGGGCCACCTCGAGCGCCCGCCAACCGGGACGCACCGGGACGCGGTCGGCGAGCCGGCGGGCGCCGTCGGCCGGGACGCCCTCCCACTCGTAGGTGACGACGTCGGCGCCCGCCGCGACCCGGTCGAGGGCCTCGGGGTCACCGAGCGGACCGACCTCGAGTGGCCCGACGGCCACCGCCGGGGCGCCCGCGACGGGATCGAGGAACCGGCACCGGATCCCGAGGGGGATCGCGGCCAACCCGAGCATCCGCCCGAGCTGCCCACCGCCGAGCACGGTCACGAGCGGCGACTCGGGGGAGGTCATGACGCCAGTGTGCCCCGAACCCGCGCTCCGTGCGGCAATCGCGCCCGCGCCCCGCTCGGTGGAGGCGCCCGCGCGACGGCGTAGGCTCCCCCCGACAGACCGAGCGACGGGTGGGGTGATGGCCGGAGAGCGTGGGTCCGCGACGGGTCGTGGTCCGGGCGTCGCTGCATCGGGATCCGTCCCCGCCTCAGGCTCGACCTGGACCTTCCTCACCAACCACGCCCACGTGCTGCTCGCGATCGCCGCCGATCCCGACCTGCGCCTGCGCGACGTTGCCGAGCGGATCGGCATCACGGAGCGGGCGGCGCAGCGCATCGTGGCCGAGCTCGAGGCCGAGGGATACCTCGAGGTCCGGCGGGTGGGTCGGCGCAACGCCTACCGGGTCCACGCGGAGCTGCCGCTGCGGCATCCCGCCGAGCGCCACCACCGGATCGGTGAGCTGCTCGAGGTGCTGTCCCACGAACAGGGCGGGCGGCGCGCCAGCGAGTGACGCGCCGCCCGCGACCGATCCGGCTGCGGGGTGGCCGGACCGGTGAACGGCGGGGCGGTGAATCGCCCCGGATCGACTACGCGGCCCGCAGGGTGCCGTCCTGACGCATCGCCCGGAGGCACTCGATGCGCTCCTCGACCGGGGGGTGGGTGAGGAGCAGCCGGGCGAAGTTCACCCGGCGGCCGGTGAGCGGGTCCACGATGGAGGCGCTGGCCTGGGCCGGGGTCACATCGAGCGGCGTGCGCGCGGCCATGGTGTCGATCCGCCGCAGGGCCCGGGCCAGCGGCTCGGGATCACCGAGGAGGTCGGCGCCGACCCGGGCCGAGTCGGCGAGCATCGAGCGGAGGGCGTCGAGGCTGCGTTCGGCCTTGCGCTCCTGGAGGAAGCCGAGCAGGGCGTTGGTGAGGACCACGATCCCGATCACGATCGGGCCCTTCAGGTCGCCCACGGCGGCGGCCAGCACCGCCGCCCCGATCAGGATCAGGACCAGGAAGCTGCGGAACTGGTCGAGGAAGCGCAGGACCGCCGGGCGGGGCGGGGCGACCGTCAGTCGATTCGGCCCGAACCGGGCGAGGCGCCGGGTCGCATCGGCGTCCGAGAGACCGTCGACGTCGGCGGTGGGCCTCGGGCGGGTGAGGGACATGACGGCTCCGTGGGGTCCGGGGCCGAAGGTCTCTCCCGCCGCAGGTGCGACCGGTGGCGACGGGACCGGGGTCCGTGATGACGTCGCCACCGCGCAGGGATACTCCCCCTCGGATGGGGTGATGCCCGCGCGGGGGAACGCAGGATCCGCCGTGGATGTTCCCGGTGACTTGATTCCGGAAACCGGAAATGGCTACATCGAAATCAACGTCGGATGTCAAGCGCGGTCACGGGACGGGCGAGGGCGGGGCGGGGCCCGAACCCGAGCAGGCGGGCGGGGACCTGGGCCAGCGGGTCCCGCCGGGCGACCTCGTACCGGCGGGCAGCCCGGTTGTAGGCCGAGGCCTCGACCGCGGGGACGGGGCGGGTGTCGAGGACGGCGAGGGCCGCGACCACCCCGGGGTCGCGGCTGGGGCGAGCCGAGCCGGCGAGGTTGGCCCGGACCCGGTCGGCGAGGCCCTCGAGCCGGTTGGCCGAGGCGGCCTCGGCGGCGGGGTCGGGTCGGGTCGTGAGGGCCCGCCAGGTGGTGAGCTCGGTGGTGAGGTCGGTGGTGTAGGAGCGCGTCCCCGCCCCGGCGTCGCCGAGCGCGTCGGCGAGCCGGCCGAGGCCCTCGTAGCGCGCTGCGAGCGGGGTGCGCAGGGCCGCCCACCGGGCGTCGACGGCGCCCCGGTCGTCGGTCAGGCCGGGGCGGGTGGTCGCCACCGCGGCGACGGCGGCACCGACGCCGAGCACCACGACGAGGACCAGGAGGAGCAGGCGCCGGGCCATGACCCCATCGACCCTACCGGTCCCCGGTGGTCGACATCCGCCACACCGGGCACTCCCACCCCCGGCGGGCCACCCCGGATCCGGTCGCCCCGGGGGCGGATCCCGGTGGCAGTCGGCCGGGGGGTGGCCGCTACGCTGGGGGCTCGCAGCCGGGCCAACGTCGTCCCTCTGCGTCCACCGTCGGTCCGGGTCGCAGCTCCGCCGCCGACCCGAGTGGATGAGAGCACAGGATGGACACAACCCCGTCGGCCGGTCCGCTTCGGCGACCCCACTTCAGCGCGCTGCCCCCGGCGAGCGGGCTGTACGACCCGCGCTTCGAACACGACGCCTGCGGGGTCTCGTTCGTCGCCGACATCCGGGGACGGCGCAGCCGGGACATCGTCGCCACCGCGCTGGGTGCGTTGTGCCGCCTCGACCACCGCGGCGCCTCGGGCGCCGAGGTCAACACCGGTGACGGTGCCGGGATCCTCATCCAGGTCCCCGACCGCTTCCTGCGGGCCGTCACGCCGTTCCCGCTGCCGGCCGAGGGGGCCTACGGCATCGGCCTGGCCTTCCTGCCGGCCGCCGCGGACGACGCCGACCGGGCCCGGGGCGAGGTCGAGCGGATCGCGGCCGAGGAGGGGCTGCGGATCGTGGGGTGGCGCCAGGTCCCCGTCGACGACTCCATGATCGGACCCACCGCCCGGGGCGTCATGCCGGGCTTCTGGCACTGCATCGTCGACGACCCGGCCGGAGCCACCGGGATCGCCCTCGACCGGATGCTGTTCGTGATGCGCAAGCGCTGCGAGCACGAGCTCACGCAGCCCGTCTACTTCCCGTCGCTGTCGAGCCGGACCCTCGTCTACAAGGGGATGCTCACCACGCCGCAGCTCGGTGAGTTCTTCGTCGACCTCCAGGACGACCGGGTCGAGTCGGCGATCGGGCTGGTCCACAGCCGGTTCTCGACCAACACCTTCCCGTCGTGGCCGCTCGCCCACCCGTACCGATACATCGCGCACAACGGCGAGATCAACACCCTCCAGGGCAACCGCAACTGGATGCGGGCCCGCGAGGCGCTGATGGCGACGCCGCTCATTCCCGGCCTCGAGTGGGCGTTCCCGATCATCACCCCGGGCGCCTCCGACACCGCGAGCTTCGACGAGTGCCTCGAGCTGCTGCACCTCGCCGGGCGTCCGCTGTGGCACGCCGTCCTGATGATGATCCCGGAGGCGTGGGAGAACCACGCCACGATGTCGGCGGAGAAGCGGGCGTTCTTCCGGTACCACTCGAGCCTGATGGAGCCCTGGGACGGTCCGGCCTCCATCGTCTTCACCGACGGCACGGTCATCGGCGCCGTGCTCGACCGCAACGGGCTGCGACCGAGCCGGTTCTGGGTGCTCGACGACGACCGGGTCGTGATGGCCAGCGAGTCGGGCGTGGTCGACGTCGACCCCGCCCGGGTCGTGCGCAAGGGTCGGCTCCAGCCCGGCCGCATGTTCCTGATCGACACCGCCAAGGGCCGCATCGTCGACGACGAGGAGATCAAGGCCGAGCTCGCGGCCGAGCGCCCGTACGGCGAATGGCTCGAGCACGGGCTCGTCCAGTTCGACGACCTGCCGGAGCGTTCCCGCACCGTCCCGAGCCACGAGTCGGTCGTGCGCCGCCAGCAGACCTTCGGCTACACGCACGAGGAGCTCCGGCTGCTGGTCGCCCCGATGGCCCGCAACGGGGCCGAGGCCATCGGCTCGATGGGCACCGATACCCCGATCGCCGTCCTCTCCAACCGCTCCCGCCTGCTCTACGACTACTTCTCGCAGCTGTTCGCCCAGGTCACGAACCCCCCGCTCGACGCGATCCGCGAGGAGCTGGTCACCTCGCTGTCGTCGATGCTCGGTCCCCAGGGCAACCTGCTCGATCCGCAGCCGTCGTCGTGCGAGCGGATCGAGCTGCCGTTCCCGATCATCGACAACGACGAGCTCAACAAGCTCATCCACGTCGACGACGACGGCACCTTCCCGCAGTTCTCGGCCCACGTGGTGTCGGGGCTGTACCGGGTCGCCGGCGGCGGTGAGGGTCTGCGCCAGGCGATGGACCGGGTGCGCCACGAGACCTCGGCCGCGATCGCCGGTGGCGCGCGCATCATCATCCTCTCCGACCGGGACTCCGACGCCGAGTGGGCACCGATCCCGTCGCTGCTGCTCGTGGCCGGGGTGCACCACCACCTCATCCGCGAGAAGACCCGCACGATGGTCGGCCTCGTGGTCGAGACCGGCGACGCCCGCGAGGTCCACCACATGGCGCTGCTCATCGGCTTCGGCGCCGGCGCCGTCAACCCGTACCTCGCGTTCGAGTCGATCGAGGACCTCATCGACCACGACCTCGACGGACTCGGGGGCTACGAGAAGAAGAAGGCCATCCGCAACTACGTCAAGGCCGCGGGCAAGGGCGTGCTCAAGATCATGTCGAAGATGGGCATCTCGACCATCGCGTCGTACCGGGGCGCGCAGGTGTTCGAGGCGATCGGCCTCGGGCACGAGCTGGTCGACGAGTACTTCACCGGCACCGTCTCGCGCCTCGGTGGCATCGGCCTCGACGAGATCGCCGAGGAGGTCGCCCTCCGCCATCGACGCGCCTACCCCGACCGTCCCGACGAGCTGGCCCATCGCGACCTCGAGTACGGCGGTGAGTACCAGTGGCGCCGCGAGGGCGAGTACCACCTGTTCAACCCCGAGACCGTCTTCAAGCTCCAGCACGCGACCCGGGCCAAGCGCTACGACATCTTCCGCGAGTACTCGCGCCGCGTCGACGAGCAGGCGACCCGCCTGGCCACGCTGCGCGGGCTGTTCGAGCTCCGGGAGGGCGTGCGCCCGCCGGTGCCGCTCGACGAGGTGGAGCCGGTCGCCGAGATCGTGAAGCGGTTCGCGACCGGGGCGATGTCGTACGGGTCGATCTCCAAGGAGGCACACGAGACGCTCGCCGTCGCGATGAACCGCCTGGGGGGCAAGTCGAACACGGGTGAGGGGGGCGAGGACCCCGACCGCTTCGTGCCCGACGCCAACGGCGACCTGCGCCGGTCGGCGATCAAGCAGGTCGCGTCGGGTCGCTTCGGGGTGACCTCCGAGTACCTCGTCAACGCCGACGACCTGCAGATCAAGATGGCCCAGGGGGCCAAGCCCGGCGAGGGTGGCCAGCTCCCCGGCGCCAAGGTGTACCCGTGGATCGCCAAGACCCGGTACTCCACGCCCGGGGTCGGGCTCATCAGCCCGCCGCCCCACCACGACATCTACTCGATCGAGGACATCAAGCAGCTCATCCACGACCTGAAGAACGCGAACCCGCAGGCGCGGGTGCACGTGAAGCTGGTCGCCGAGGTCGGGGTCGGCACCGTCGCCGCCGGGGTGGCCAAGGCCCACTCCGACGTCGTCCTGATCTCGGGCCACGACGGTGGGACGGGGGCGTCGCCGCTCACGTCGATCAAGCACGCCGGCGCGCCCTGGGAGCTCGGCCTGGCCGAGACCCAGCAGACGCTCGTGCGCAACGGCCTGCGCGACCGGATCGTGGTCCAGGTCGACGGCCAGCTCAAGACCGGGCGTGACGTCGTGATCGCGGCGCTGCTCGGCGGTGAGGAGTTCGGCTTCGCCACGGCGCCGCTCGTGGTGAGCGGCTGCGTGATGATGCGCGTGTGTCACCTCGACACCTGCCCGGTCGGCGTGGCGACCCAGAACCCCGAGCTGCGCAAGCGGTTCAGCGGCAAGCCCGAGTTCGTCGTGAACTTCTTCGAGTTCATCGCCGAGGAGGTGCGCGAGCTGCTCGCCCGGCTGGGCTTCCGTTCCATCGCCGAGGCCATCGGGCACACCGAGGTCCTCGACGTGCGCGCCGCGGTGGACCACTGGAAGGCCCACGGCCTCGACCTCGCCCCGATCCTGCAGGAGGCCGAGAACCCCTACCCGGACCAGGACCGCCTCTGCACCAAGGGCCAGGACCACGGCCTCGACCGCGCGCTCGACCAGGAGCTGATCCGCCGGGCCGCCCCGGCGGTCGACGACGGTCGGGTCGTGGAGATCGAGCTGCCGATCACCAACGTCAACCGGACGGTGGGCACGATGCTCGGCTCGGTGGTCACCCGGGCCTGGGGCGGCGACGGACTGCCCGACGACACCATCCGGGTCCACCTCCGGGGCTCCGCCGGCCAGAGCTTCGGGGCGTTCGTGCCCCGGGGCATCACCATGCGCCTCGAGGGCGACGCCAACGACTACTTCGGCAAGGGCCTCTCGGGGGGCCGACTGATCGTCCACCCGGACCGTGACGCCACCTTCCCCGCCGAGGACAACGTGATCGCCGGCAACGTTGCGCTCTACGGGGCCACGGCGGGTGAGGCGTACCTCCGGGGTCAGGTCGGGGAGCGGTTCTGCGTCCGGAACTCCGGCGCGACGGCGGTGGTCGAGGGCGTCGGCGACCACGGGTGCGAGTACATGACCGGTGGGCGGGTGGTCGTGCTCGGGCCGACCGGCCGCAACTTCGCCGCGGGCATGTCGGGCGGGATCGCCTACGTGTACGACCCCGACGACCGCTTCGCCGCCCTCGTCAACTACGAGCTCGTCGAGCTGGTCCCACTCGACGACGAGGACCGCGAATGGCTGCGGGCGACGGTCGAGCGCCACCGTGAGTGCACGGGCTCCGACGTCGCCGACGGGATCCTCGCCCAGTGGGGCACCGAGGTCGCGGCGTTCAAGAAGGTCATGCCGGAGGACTACCGCCGGGTGCTCACGGTCATGCGGGAGGCGGCGGCGGCGGGGCTGTCCGAGGAGGAGACCCTCGTGAAGGTGATGGAGTCGTCCCATGGGTGAGACCACCGGATTCCTGAAGTGGGAGCGCACGGGTCCGACCCGGCGCCCCGTGGAGCTGCGGCTGCGCGACTGGCAGGAGGTCTACGAGCCGTTCTCCGCCGACGCGCTCCGGACCCAGGCGGGTCGCTGCATGGACTGCGGCATCCCGTTCTGCAACAACGGCTGCCCGCTGGGGAACCTGATCCCCGACTGGAACGACCTCGTGTACCGCGACCACTGGCGCGACGCGATCGAGCGGCTGCAGGCGACCAACAACTTCCCGGAGTTCACCGGCCGGCTCTGCCCGGCACCGTGCGAGTCGGCCTGCGTGCTCGGGATCAATGCCGACCCGGTGTCGATCAAGCAGGTCGAGGTCGAGATCGTCGACCGGGCGTGGGCCGAGGGCTGGATCGAGCCCCAGGTCCCCCACGTCGCCACCGGCAAGAAGGTCGCGGTGATCGGGTCCGGTCCGGCCGGACTGGCCGCAGCCCAACAGCTGACCCGGGCCGGGCACGCGGTCGTGGTGTTCGAGCGGGCCGACCGGCCCGGTGGCCTGCTGCGCTACGGCATCCCCGAGTTCAAGATGGAGAAGCGCCACCTCGACCGTCGCCTCGACCAGATGCGGGCCGAGGGCACCGAGTTCCGGGTCGGTGTCGAGGTCGGCCGCGACGTCCCGGTCGCCGACCTGCGGGCCGAGTTCGACGCCGTCGTCCTCGCGGGCGGCGCGACGGCCTGGCGCGACCTGCCCATCCCGGGGCGGGAGCTCGCGGGCATCCACCAGGCGATGGAGTACCTGCCTGGCGCGAACCGCGTGCAGGAGGGCGACCTCGACGTCGCCCCCATCACGGCCGAGGGCAAGCGCGTGGTCATCATCGGCGGCGGCGACACCGGGGCCGACTGCCTCGGCACCGCCCACCGCCAGGGCGCGGTGTCGGTGCACCAGTTCGAGATCATGGCCCGGCCCCCGGACTCCCGGGCCCCCGTGAACCCGTGGCCGACCTTCGCCAACACCTTCAAGGTCACCTCGGCCCACGAGGAGGGTGGTGAGCGCGTCTACCAGGTCAACACCGAGCGCTTCGTCGGCGACGACGCCGGCAACGTGCGCGCCCTGGTCGCCCACGAGGTCGAGCTGGTCGAGGGGAAGCTCGAGAAGGTGGCCGGCAGCGAGTTCGAGCTGCCGTGCGACGCCGTGTTCCTGGCCATGGGCTTCGTCGGCCCCGAACGGGCCGGTCTGCTCGAGCAGCTCGGGGTGACCCTCGACGAGCGGGGCAACGTCGCCCGCGACGACGCCTTCGCCACGAGCGAGCCCGGCGTGTTCGTGTGCGGTGACATGGGTCGGGGCCAGAGCCTGATCGTGTGGGCCATCGCCGAAGGACGCTCGTGCGCCCGGGGCGTCGACGAGTTCCTGATGGGCGAGTCCCTGCTCCCGAGCCCGATCCGCCCCACCGACCGCCCGCTGGTCTGACCCCGGGCCCCGCCCGGTCCGGGCCCCGGCTGCGGTGGGTTAGCCTTCCGGGTCGACCGGGAGGTGACCATGCAGGTCCGTGAGCAGATCTACATCGGGGGCGAGTGGGTGGACCCCGCCGGGTCCGACACGATCGACGTCGTCTCGGCCCACTCCGAGGAGGTCATCGGGCGCGTCCCCGACGCGACCCCGGCCGACGTGGACCGGGCCGTGGCCGCCGCCCGCCACGCGTTCGACCACGGGCCCTGGCCCCACCTCGACCCGGCCGAGCGGGCCGCCGGGATCGCCCGCCTGTCGGCTGCGATCCAGGCCCGGGCCCAGGACATCGCCGACACGATCTCCCAGGAGAACGGCTCGCCCAAGCAGTGGTCGATCATGGGCCAGGTGTTCTCGGCGACGATGGTGCTCGACACCTACGCCGGGATCGCGCCCGGCTACCAGTGGGTCGACGACCGGACGGGTGCCCTCGGGACGCCGGTGCGGGTGCGGCGCGCGCCGGTCGGGGTGGCCGCCGGGATCATCCCGTGGAACGTCCCGCTATTCATCGCGGCGCTGAAGATGGGTCCGGCGCTCGCCGCGGGTTGCCCCATCGTGCTGAAGCCCGCCCCGGAGACGCCGCTCGACGGGTACCTCCTCGCCGATGCGGTCCACGAGGCCGACCTGCCCCCCGGGGTGGTCAACATCGTCGCCGCCGGTCGTGAGACCGGTGAGCACCTGGTGCGCCACCCGGGCATCGACAAGGTGAGCTTCACCGGATCCACCGCCGTCGGCCGGCACATCGGTGCGATCTGCGGCGAGCATCTCAAGCGGTGCACGCTCGAGCTCGGCGGCAAGAGCGCGGCCATCGTGCTCGACGACTGGCAGATCGACGACGCCGCGCTCGGGAACCTCGTCATGTCGGGGCTCATGAACAACGGCCAGGTCTGCGGGGCCCAGAGCCGCATCCTGGTGAGCCGCCGCCGCCACGACGAGCTCGTCGACGCGCTCGCCGCTGCGGTCGGGGCGCTCAAGACCGGGGACCCGCTCGAGGACGACACCGTCATCGGTCCGCTCGTGGCGCGGCGTCAGCAGGAGCGCGTGCAGGGCTTCCTCGACGCCGGTCGCAGCGCCGGGGCCCGCGCCGTCGTGGGCGGCGGCATCCCGGAGCACCTCGAGACCGGGTGGTACGTGGAGCCGACGGTGTTCGTCGACGTCACCAACGACATGCCGATCGCCCGTGAGGAGATCTTCGGTCCGGTGCTCTCGGTCATCGCCTACGACGACGAGGCCGAGGCGGTGGCGATCGCGAACGACTCCGACTACGGCCTGTGCGGATCGGTGTGGACCTCCGACGCCGAGCACGGAGCCGCCGTGGCCGCTCGGGTGCGGACCGGGGTGGTGGCGATCAACAGCGCGATGATCCTCGACTTCAATGCCCCGTTCGGCGGGTTCAAGGCGTCGGGGATCGGGCGCGAGCTCGGTCCCGAGGGCATCGCGCCGTACACCGAGTACCAGTCGATCATCCTCCCCGCCGGCTGACCCTTCGCTGCCGACGCAACGGCCGACGCGACGCTCGCTACGATCCCGCCATGGTCCGCTCCCGGGCCGTGGTCGTGGTCACCCTGGCCGCCGCCTCGGTGGCGGGGACGTCCGCCCTGGGGTGGTGGCTCGGGACGGCGGCGCGCACGGCCACTCCCGATGCCCGCGTCGTCGAGGTGATCGACGGTGACACCGTCGTGGTGGCGCTCCCCGACGGGACCCGCGACACCGTCCGCCTGCTCGGGGTCGACACCCCCGAGACCAAGCACCCGACCCGTCCGGTCGGGTGCTTCGGACCCGAGGCGTCGGCGTTCACGCGGTCCCGGCTGCTGGGGCGGACCGTGCGCCTGGAGTCCGACACCGAGCGCCGCGACACCTACGGCCGGCGCCTCGCCTACGTGTGGCTCGACGGCCGTCGCTTCAACGACGTCCTGCTGCGCGCGGGCTACGCCCGGTTCCTCGTGATCCCGCCCAACGACGCCCACGGCCGGGACCTGCTCCTGGCCGAGCTCGACGCCCGGGCTGCGGGGCGCGGCCTCTGGTCGGCCTGCCGGTGAGTCAGGCGGGGCGGCCGGCGGCGGGGGCAGGCGCTGGCGTCGCCGCGACGATCGCCAGGATGTCGTCGCCGAAGCGCTCGACCTTCACCGGTCCGATCCCGTGGACGGCGAGCAGGGCGTCGCGCGACCGGGGGCGCACTACGGCGATCTCGCGCAGCGTCGCGTCGGCACACACCACGTAGGCGGGGACGGCGCCGGCGAGCGCGACCCGCCGGCGCCACTCCTTGAGCGCGTCGAACAGGGCCGGATCGGCGGGCGCGCCGTCGCCGGGCGGGCCTCCCGCGGCGAGGCGGGTGCGGCTCGCCCGGATCGCTCCGGCCGGCACCGGCGCCTCGGCCCGCGGCATGCCCGCCGTGCACACGACCTCGAGCCACGGGCTGGGCGCCCGCCGGGTGACCCGGGCGCCGACGGTGCGGGACCGGGCCCGGCTCAGGTGGAGCCGGCGACCGGCCCGGGTCAGGGCCACGTAGAGCAGGCGGCGCTCCTCGGCCCGCTCGGCGGGCTGCTCGGCGTGCGAGATCGGCACGAGGCCGCGCTCGAGGCCGGTGACGCACACGGTGTGGAACTCGAGCCCCTTGGCCCGGTGGAAGGTGCACAGCTCGACCGCGTCGGTCGTCGCGGGGGAGTCGTCGCGCATCGCCGCAGCGAGATGCGCGACGAACCCGCCGACGGTCGCGTGCGGCCCCTCCTCGCCGAGGTACTCGTGCCCGAGGCGGACGAGGACGTCGAGGTGCTCGCGCCGCTCCTCCTCGACCGTCTCGCCGACCAGGGTGTCGAGGAGCGCGCCGAACGGGGCGTCGGGGGAGCGCTCGTGAGCGCGCCGGAGGGCGTCGAGCGCGACCTGCACCTCCGGGCGGTCGAGGAACCGGGCCGAGCCCCGCAGGCGGAACGGGACGCCGGCGCGCGTGAGGGCGGGCTCGAGCACTCCCGACTGCGCGTTGGTGCGGGAGAGCACCGCCATCTCGCGCCAGGGGACGCCGGTGGCGTGGGCGGCGCGCAACCGGTCGGCGACGCCCCGGGCCTCGGCGTCCTCGTCCTCGTACTCGGTGAACGTGGGCCGCTCGCCCGGCTCGGCGACGGCCCGCACCGTGGGTCGCCGCCCGCCGCCGTCGGCCAGCAGCGCCTCGGCGGCGGCCACGATCTCGGGGGTGCAGCGGTAGTTGGTGCGCAGGTGGACCACCCGACCCCCGGGGAACGTGCGCTCGAAGCGGGCGAGGTAGCTCGCCTGCGCGCCCGCGAAGGCGAAGATGGCCTGGTCGGGGTCACCCACGACGCAGAGGTCGGTCCGGTCGCCGAGCCACGAGCGGAGCAGCCGGAGCTGCGCCGGACTGGTGTCCTGGAACTCGTCGACGAAGAGGTGGCGGAACCGCCACTGCTGCGCGGCGGCGAACTCGCGGTCACGGTCGAGGGCGTCGCCGCACCACCAGACCAGGTCCTCGAAGTCGGCCAGGCGCCGCCGCCGCTTCGCCTCCTCGTACCGGGCGTAGAGCTCGCCGATCGCGGCGAGCGGTCGACCGGGGCGGCGGTCGACCGCGGCGGCCTCGGCCGCGTAGGCCTCGGGGCGGATCAGCCGGGTCTTGGCCCACTCGATCTCGCCCGCGATCTCCTGGGCCGCCAGGCGGGCCTCGGGACCACGCCCGCCCACCAACGGGAGGAGGAGCCGGACCTTGCGCTCGACCAGCTCGGGGGGCGTGCGGCCCTGGTCGAGGGCGCGTCGGCGGAGCTGCGCCAGCGCGATCGCGTGGATGGTTCCGGCGGTGACGGCGCCGTCGACGCCGATCCGGCGCAGACGCCCGGTCAGCTCGCCCGCCGCCTTGCGGGTGAAGGTCACCGCAAGCACGCGGTCGGCGTCGTGCAGGCCCTCGCGGGCGCGCCAGGCGATGCGGCGTGTCAGCACCCGGGTCTTGCCCGATCCGGCCGGGGCGTGGATCGCGAGCGGTGTGGTCGGGCACGTGACCGCGTCGCGTTGCTCGTCGTCGAGGTCGTCGAGCAGGGGATCGGCCATCGACTGCGACCGTACCGAGCGGGTGTGACACGGTCGCGGACCGCCGGTGGTGGTCACAGGCCGTCGGTACGGTGCCCGGGTGCCCGCCGCCCCCGTCCCGCCGCCCGTCCCCGCCGCACCCGGCCCGCCCGCCCCGGGCCGGGTGGCGCCGCCCGCCCGGCCCGGCCGGCGCGAGCTCGCCGCCGCACTGGTCTTCCCGGCCCGCTGCCCCGGGTGCGGGGTCCCGGCCGAGCCGGCCTGCGCCGCCTGCCTGGCCGCCGTCCCCCGGGCGCCCGCGGCTCCGCCCCCGCCCGGCATCGACGCCTGGGTCGCCCCCTTCGCCTACCGGGGCGTGGTGCGCGAGGTGATCACCCGGGCCAAGTACCGCGACCGTCATGCCGCGCTCCCGTGGCTGGCCCGGGCCATGGCCGGGGCCTGGTGGGCGGCCGACCTCCCGCCGCCCGACGCGGTCACCTGGGTCCCCGCGGCCCCGGCCCGCCGACGCGCCCGCGGGGTCGACCACGCCCGCCGTCTCGCGACCGGGGTCGCGGGCGCCCTCGGGGTCCCGGCCGTCGCGTTGCTCGTCCGACGCGACCCGCAGCCCCAGACCGGCCGGGGGCTCGACGCGCGGCGGGCGGGCCCCGACGTCGGGCTGCGGCCCGGGTCCGCCCGGCGCGTGGTCCCGGGCCGGCTGCTCCTGGTCGACGACGTCGCCACCACCGGCGCGACGTTGCGGGTCTGTGCCGCGGTCCTGCGGGCGGCGGGGGTGGCGTCGGTCGTGGCCTGCACCGGGGCCCGGACGCCCGGGCGGGGCTGACCGCCGCTTGTAGTCTCCGCCGGTGGCGACCGGCGCGGTGGGAGGACGGCTCGCCCGCAGCGCCCCGTGGGCCACCGGAGGGATCCTGGTGGTCTTCGCCGGACTCCGGGTCCTCGCCACCGTCGGGCTCCCGGTGTCGGTGTGGCCCGACTCGGCGAGCTACTTCGACTTCCGCCTCTGGGGTGCCGTGCGCTTCCCCATGGTGACCGCCCCGTACTCGTTGCTCGGCGACCCGGCCGCGGTCGTCGGGGTCCAGGCCGTGGTCGGCGCCGTCGCCTGGGCCCTCGGGCTCCTGGTGGCGGCTCGTCTCATCACCGTCGTCGGGGTGCGACTCGGCTTCCTGCTCCTCGGGTGCGCGCTCGGGCTGACGCCGCCGGTGACGACCTTCGACCGGGCGCTGCTCAGCGAGTCGTTCGCGATCTCGCTCACGGTGCTGCTCGTGGCGATGGTCCTGCACTTCGCCTGCCGGCCCGGGCGCACGGCCGCGGCCGGGGTCGTCGGGGTCGGCGTGCTGTGGGGCCTCAGCCGACCGAGCCAGTCGCTGCTCCTCGTGGTCGTCGCCGTGCTGGTCGCGGCCCTCGGCTCGGTGCGGTCGCACCGCCGCTGGGCCTGGCCGGTGGCCGGCACGCTCGCAGTGGTCGCCGTCGTCGGAGGGCTCCTCGCGTCGTCGACCAGCCAGGTCCAGGAGTACAACTCGGCCCAGATCCTCGTGCAGCGAGTCCTCACCAGCGACGAGCGCACCGAGTGGTTCGTGTCCCGCGGCATGCCCGACACCGGCGCGGCGCTCCTCGCGATCGCGGCGAGCCGCTTCCGCGACCCGGCCGTCGAGCTGCAGGACGACCCCCGGTTCGGCCCCTGGCTGCGCGACGAGTTCACGGGGGTCTACCTGCGCTACCTCGTCTCGCACCCTGGGTACGCGGTGGGCCAACCCCTCAGTCAGGACACGACGGCCCGGGCCCTGCTGGGCACGGACGAGTACGGTCAGGCCCGGGCGGTGCTCCCCGGTCCCGTCGTCGCGGTGTTCTGGCCGCGCTCGTCCGCTGCCCGGCTGGTCGATGTCATCGTCGCCCTGGTGGTGCTCGGCGCCGGGGTGGCCGCCGCGGTGAGGTCGCCGGGTCGCCGCCGGGCGCTCGCCGGTGCGGGTGGCGTCCTCCTGGTCACGGTGGCGAACCTCGTGCTCGTCACCCACACGACGGGCTGGGAGTACGAGCGCCTGCTGCTCCCGGTGGGCATCGGCGCCCGGTTGGCCCTGGTCTGGCTGGCGGCGACCCTGGTCGGCGGGGTGGCGGTCGGCGGGGTGACGGTCAGCGAGCGCGTTGCCAGCGCCGGGCCAGCGTGGCGGTGGCGTCGTCGAGGTGCGGCCCGTACCGCGTCAGCAGCCGACCGAGCACCGCACACCCCTGGCGCTGCGGCGCCCGGGGGCAGTCCCGCAGCGACCGCAGCGGGTCCTGGGCCCGGTCGACCCGATACACCGTGAGCCCCGAGCCCGGGACCGTCCGGGCCGAGAACACCGGCTGGTCGAACGCCGCCGCCGGGAACGTCACCGAGCGCTCGCGCACCCCGTTGGGGAAGGCGTCGTCGAGCCAGGAGTAGCGCAGGCCCCCGGCCCCGGCGCGCAGCGCGACCGCGTCGACCTGGTCGTAGCGGTTGTGCAGGAGCGCGAGCGCGAACGCCTCGGGGTCGCGCTCGCGGCCGAGCCGGGTGAGCAGATCGGCGCGGGCCTCGAACCGGGCCGCCGGATGGCTGTAGTGGGCGTTGGTCGCGTTGAAGAGGTACGCGGGGAGGAACGCCGGGATCTCCACGGCGTCGGTGAGGACGACGGGGTCGGCCCGGCTGCCTGCGAGGGCCCGGTCGAACCCGTCGATCCAGCCCGGGTCCGTGGTCGCCCGCTGCTGCTCCACGTAGGGCATGGACCGGACGGCCTCCTGCCCGAACGCGACGGTGAGCACCACGGCCCCGAGCCCGACGAGCATCACCATCGCCGTGCGGTCGATCCGGCGTGTCGCCCCGGTCGCCGTCGCCAGGCGGGCGAGATCGACCGCGGCGAGCGCGGCCCCGGCCGCCAGGAGGTACTCGAGCAGGCCCTGGGTGCGCAGGGTGTCGAGCGGGAAGTCGGCGAGGAAGCCCACGTAGCCGAGCAGGTAGAGGGCGTAGGCCGCCACCACGAGCCCGAGGAGGTGCAACGACACGCGCCGTCGGTGCGCAGTCGCGGCGAGGCCGACCAGGCCGGCGAGCAGCACGAACCCCTCGAGGTCGAAGGCGAGGAACGGGGTCGGGAACGGGACCTCGCCCGCCGTGAAGTAGCGGTTCTGCATCGCCCGGGAGCCCGGGGTGCTGAGGATGCTCACGGCGAGAGGCAGCCAGTAGGGCGCGGTGACGACGCCGACCCCGGCGAGGACGATCAACGCGGCCCGCAGGTCGGCCGGCTCCGGGGTGCGACCGTGGCGCCGGGAGATCCGGCGCGTGCCCAGCAGCGCGACGAGGTGGAGCGCGGCGACGAACAGGACGTACCAGTAGGTGCACGCGACGACGGCCCCGAGCAGCACGCCGAGTGCGAGCGCGCCCGGCCCGGCGCGCCGGTCGGGATCCCGCCCGACCCCGAGCACGAAGTGCAGCCACCACGGGACGAACACCACGATCGCGAGCCAGAGCTGGGGGACGTACCACTCCTGGAAGACCAGGGACGTCACGACGACGACGACCGCAGCCCGGCGGGGTCCGACCACCGGCCGCCACAGCAACCACCCAGCCGTGGGGACGAGGAAGGCCACCGTCAGCATCCCGATCTTGAGCATCTCCCACGGCGCGGCCCCCACGACCGGACCGGCCCGTCCGAGCAGCCAGAAGTAGAGCGGCGGGTAGAACGACGGCAGGTCGCGGTAGGTGTGGTCGACGAGCGACCAGGTGTGGCCGAACTTCGTGAGGTACGCGGTGCGGAAGCCCTGGTCGGCGAGGTAGCCGAGGGGCCCGAACCGACTGCCGTTCAGGATGATCGCTGCGCCGCCGCACAGGAACAGCCCGGTCAGCAGGGCGACCAGGCCGCCGGTCGCCTCGGGTCGGCCCCGGCGCGCGACGACGAGCACGCCCGTGCCGACGGCGAGGGCGAGGAGCACCTGGGTGACCACCTCGACCGTCGGGTCGGCCCCCACGGCACGCGGGGCCAGGGCCACGAGGAGCCCGGTCACCACGACCGCGGTGCCGGCGAGCATGACGGTGCCGGCGTCGGGACGTCGGGTCTCCGCCTCGCTCGCCGCCATCGGCCGGAGCGTACCGCCGCGTCGCGTGGCGCCGGGGTCGCCGCCCGAGGGGTCGCCGGTACACTCCGGCGACATGGGTCTGTTCGCCAAGGTGCTGCACGCGGGGGAGGGGCGCAAGCTCAAGGCGCTCCAGGCCCTCGTGCCGGAGATCGGCGCCCTCGAGCCCGAGATGCAGCGCCGCAGCGACGCCGAGCTGCGGGCCCTCACCGACGAGTTCCGGCGCCGCATCGACGCCGCCGGGCCCGATTCCGTCGCCGACCGGGCCGCCCGGGTCGACGCCCTCGACGACCTCCTGCCCGAGGCCTTCGCGCTGGTCCGTGAGGCCGGCGTCCGCACCCTCGGGCAGCGGCACTTCGACGTGCAGCTCATGGGCGGGGCGGCGCTGCACTTCGGGTGGGTCGCCGAGATGAAGACGGGTGAGGGCAAGACCCTCGTCGCGACGCTGCCGTCCTACCTCAACGCCCTGGCCGGGTACGGGGTCCACCTCGTCACCGTCAACGACTACCTGGCCAAGCGCGACGCCGACTGGATGGGGCGCCTGCACCGGTTCCTCGGCCTCGAGGTGGGGAAGGTCCTGCCCGAGATCGACGACTGGGCGGCCAAGCGGGCGGCCTACGCCGCCGACATCACCTACGGCACCAACAACGAGTTCGGGTTCGACTACCTCCGCGACAACATGGCGTCGTCGCGCGAGCACCAGGTGCAGCGCCAGCACTTCTTCGCCGTCGTCGACGAGGTCGACTCGATCCTCGTCGACGAGGCCCGCACCCCGCTGATCATCTCCGGGCGGGCCGACGACGCCGCCACGCTCTACGTGCAGTTCGCCGCGGTCGTCCAGGGACTCGTCCCCGAGCGCGACTACGAGGTCGACGAGGCGAAGCGCACCATCGTCCCCACCGAGGAGGGGGTCGCCCGGGTCGAGCAGGCCCTCGGCGTCGACAACCTCTACGAGCACGTCAATCAGAACTACGTGCACCAGCTCCAGCAGGCGCTCCGGGCCAAGGCGCTGTACAAGCGCGACGTCGACTACGTCGTGCAGGGCGGCGAGGTCAAGATCGTCGACGAGTTCACCGGGCGGATCCTCGAGGGTCGGCGCTGGAGCGAGGGGCTCCACCAGGCGGTCGAGGCCAAGGAGCGGGTGAAGATCAAGGAGGAGAACCAGACCCTCGCCACGGTCACCCTCCAGAACTACTTCCGCATGTACGACAAGCTCGCCGGGATGACCGGCACCGCGTCCACCGAGGCGGGTGAGTTCGCGCACACCTACGGCCTCGAGGTGGTGAGCATCCCCACCAACCGCGAGATGGTCCGGCTCGACAACGCCGACCTCATCTACAAGACCGAGGACGCCAAGTTCGAGGCCGCGGCCGACGACATCGCCGAGCGCTACGAAGCCGGCCAGCCCGTCCTGGTGGGCACGATCTCGGTCGAGAAGTCCGAGAAGCTGTCGCGCCTGCTCGCGAAGCGGGGCATCCCCCACTCGGTGCTCAACGCCCAGCAGCACGAGCGG
>Ga0194129_10001799_pt1 | contig 33792 bp, 30 predicted proteins | sample TA2KigCa35mmetaG_FD_150862 | JGI IMG/M metagenome (GOLD analysis project Ga0194129, IMG submission 150862) | Freshwater microbial communities from Lake Tanganyika, Tanzania - TA2015038 Kigoma Deep Cast 35m | ecosystem: Environmental > Aquatic > Freshwater > Lake | place: Tanzania: Lake...
TCAGTTTTGGTTCTGGTCAAGACGGCACTTCTGCAGCTTGGTCAACATTGGGTATCTCCAGCATGTTCACCGTTGCTGGCGGCAACACGGTTTCCTTCGGTGTCTCTGGCGATACAGTCACCCTCAAGTTCAGTGCTGATATCGCCACTACCAGCTTCGGGGATGAAACCATCATCTTCATGGGTACTGGTGTAGGAGCGCAAATGACAAACGCATTCAGTAATGCATCTGCCGCTACTGGCACAGCTAACTTCGGTATCGTTGGATCCATTCCAACCTTCACCGCCTGATAGCTGACGAGACTCTTACCCCCCCCCCCCCCCCCCCCCCCCCCCCCCCGGGGGGGTTTTTTTTATGTGTACAGTGCTCATGATGAGCTGTCAATGATGGGTCCTTCGCTAAATAACTCGCTGTTTAACTTCTGGTCGGGCGATCGCCTGTCGGCCTCTTGTCGCGCTGCTGCATCGTCACTGCAGGGTCATGCTTCGCTTTCAGCAGATATGGGCCTCTTGATATCCCGCTCCTTTGGGAAGGACGCTGGGAATCGTCAACTGCCTAAACTTTTCCCGCTCTCCGAGGATGTGCAGGCACTTCTACGACAGCCATCGTTGTCACCTGTGCAGTTCCATTCTCTATCAAATGCTTTATGTGAATATCTCGAGTTTCCCGATATTTGGCTCTATTGGCTTTTGTTCCGCTTGCGTTTATTAGACTCCTCTGCTTTCTGCGGTCCAGATGGTTTGGCAAGGCAGCTTTTCAGTCGAGCCTTTGAGGTGATTTCTCAGGTTTTCCCTGGCCGGCCTGATCTGCTCTATGCAATGCTTGGTTTTTCTGGTTTTCAACATCTCACACTGCCGCATGATTTCGCTGCGTGCTCTTCAGGTGACCTTTATTCGCAGCTCGATCCACTGTTAAGGCGCTGCAATCATTTATGGATGATCGGTAGTTACTCCAGGTTGCACCTGGCGTATGCCGATTTCCATCTTGCTGCACGACATGTACCCCCAAGTGACTTTAATCTTAGAACCTTCTCCCTTCTCGGAGAAGCTTCGCGCGTAGATCGCATCTTTCGATTTCTTTTTGATTCCTGTGCTGGTTTGTTTCCTGTTCCATCTCTAGGCAACCTCCTGTTTCTATGTCTCGGAGCAGAGGAGCTCGATTCAGCCTACCTTTCAAGACTGATTCTTGCATTCAAGAATCACGCTTCATCTGGACCTACGAAGTCCGTTAGCTGTGTGTCTTCAGTAATAACGCCAACATTGTTGAGCGTGATTGAGCGCCCTGTGCTGGCCGTTGTTTCGGCTGACTTTCGCTATCATCCAGTTGGACGTTTCTGGGTTCCAATTGCTGAGGGCCTGTCTCGGTCGTTTAGGTTAGTCCACGTGTCAACTAATCGTTCTGACGGCGATCATTTGACCCGGCAAATTCGCTCGATCGGTGACGAATGGTGCATTGTTCCCCCTGACGATGATGATGCTTTGGCCGATGGGCTTGCCAGCTTCTCACCATCCCTTGCTCTCGATCTTGGGGGGCATACAGCAGACAACAACCCCCGATGGCTATTGCGTCGCCTCGCTCCTGTCCAATTGAGTTATTTGGGCTTTTACGCGCCTACTTACGCAACAAATGCTGACTGGTGGATTACTGATCAATACTTGGAACCTTATATCCGTTTGTCTTATCCAGGTGCTGAACAGCGCTGGGTCATGCCATTCCCTTCGATCTGTTATGATACGTCTTCACATCAAGTGCCAGATATTTGCGATTTAAGTTTTACTTCCTCTGATTCAGGTGCCATCGGCTCATTTAATCACACTAGAAAGCTTAGTTTAGGCTCTATTCAGAGAATGAGTTGTGTGCTCGCAGGCAATCCTAAATCCGTGCTGTTCATTCGTTCGCATTCGTTTGCAGATTCTGCCGTGAGACGTTGGTTTTTGCAGAAGTTCTTGGATGCCGGCGCCTGCCCTTCTCAGCTCATCGTTTTGCCCTACGCCAGCACAGCAACTTCTGCGTTGCTTGATTATTCTCGTGTACAACTCCACCTCGACACATACCCGGTAAGCGGTACCACTACCACCCTCGATTCCTTAGCTATGGGTGTACCAGTGCTCACCTGCCCCAACCATCTCTACGCTGGAGCCATCTCCGCAGCCCTGTTGGAGTCGATGGGTCTGCATCACTGCGTTGTTCACGACCCGGCAGAGCTGCCCACCCGCGCCGCTGAGTTGTTGAAGCGCTATCGCACCCCTGAATCTCGCCGGGAGTTGGCCCGCCACGTGCGCTCCTCATTGGTGTTCAACACCACCGAGCTGCCTCGTCTGTTTGCTGAGCAGCTCACCGAGATGTTAAAGCAGGCCTCCATGAAGGCTGCTGATTAATCAGAAGCGTCCTTGCTGCAAGTCCAGTAATTGTTGTTCGAGTTGCTGCGCTGTTGTCGAGAGTCGCAGTGCAGGGTTCAGTGGCGCCGCTGCCTGTCCTTCCATTCTGTGTTTTTGTCCTCGCTGCAGTCCCGCCTCCATGGCGGCCCCCAGGCGTTCCGCAAGATGGCTATCCGCAAAGTGCACCTCTCCGCCATACCGCTTCAGCTCCAGCAGCATCGGATTTGTATCCGCCAGCACGGGCGTGCCGCAGGCGATCGCCTCCAGCAAGCTCCAGCTCAACACGAAACTGCGCGACAGATAGGTATGGAGATCGCTGCGCCGAAACACCTTGATCAGTTCGCTGTGGGGGAGATGGCCAATGAAGTGGATGCGGCTGAGGTCCAACTGCCCCTCCAGGCGCTGCAGTGCCAGATCTTTCCAGGTGCAGCCCGCCTGTGGGTCCCCTGAATAGCTCGACCCCCAGGCGCCCACCACCAGGGTTTGCAGCGCCGGCATGCGGGGTTGCAGCCACGCCACCCCCGCCAGAAATCGGTCGAACCCCCGCAGCGGCTCCAGGTTGCGGCTGGCGAAGCTCAGAACCGGTACTTCGGGGGTGAGTGTGAGCTCCTCCCCCAAGCTCAACTGCTGCAGGCGCCCCTGTTGCAGCTGATCCTGCACCCCTTCGTGCAACACGCGGATCTTGTGTTGCCATCGCAGCGGAAAACAATCGGCCTGGTACTGCGTGGGCAGCACCGCCAGTTCACAGTCTGAGAGGGCCGCTTCCACCAGCCAATTTTTGCTCCGCAGGTAGCAGCGCTGGCCCAGCTCCAGGGTTCTCTGGGGTGGGTCCAGCAGGTGCTCGTCCCGCAGCCACAGCTCCGGCCACACCACCAGGGGGGTGGCATCGAACACCTGCTTGAGAAATAAGGCCTCCCCCCAACCGGGATGGGCCAGCATCACATCCGGTGCCCAGCCCCGCTGCTTCAGCGCCTGCGCCTGCTCCGCCGCCGCCGTGCCCCGCCGCAGCCAGTCATCCACCTCCCCCGTGAGGGTATGGATACCACTGCGTTCTGGCTTGTCGTGGCCGTAATGCAGCACGTCGATGCGCGGATCCGTAGGCCGTTGGTTGCAGGCGATTGCCTTCAGCTCGTGGCCCCGATCCAACAGCGCCGGCGCTAGATCCCGGAATTGGCCGGGAAAGTTTTGATGCACCAGCAGGATGCGCATCGGTTCAGGCCCCTTGCCGCTCCCACAACAGCTGGGGGTACACCGCACGCCACCAGGCCAGTTGACGCTCCCAGCTCTCCGCATCCCCCACCTCCAGCTGGGCCACCAGCGCCTCCCCCCGCTGCCGCCTCCGGAACAGCTCCACCGCCGCCCCCATCGGGCTCAGGGACTGCAGCGGCACCAGCATTTCCCCGCGCCCCAGGTACGCCTGGCGCTCCTCGGTCGTGAGGGCACCGCAGTGCAACGGCAGCCGCCACTGGGGGCTGTGGCTCAGGCTTTCGTGCTCCCCTCCTTGGGCCGCCATCGGCCGCGCGGTGGGTCGCCACCCCTGGGCCTGGGCCCCCTCTGCGCCGACGGGCCAGCCCCGCTGTTCCAGCCAGCGATGCCACCACTGGCGGAAGGCCCCTTCCAGGGCATCGGCCAGGCCCGCCGCGTCCAGCAGGGGGCCGCTGGCCATCCGTGGCCGTTGCCCCAGCCGCCGTACCCGCAGGTCTTCGCGATCGGCCAAGAGCTCCAGGGCCCGCTGGGCCAGCTCGGCGCCGTCACGGCAGATCCAGCCCGGTTCCCCGAGGGCCGCCACCAGGCTGGCCGCCTGCCGGGTCACCATGCTGGGCCCCGCCACCGTGAGCACCGGCACCCCCATCCACAGGGCATCGGCGGTGGTGGTGCAACCGGTGTAGGGCCAGGTGTCCAGGGCCAGATCCACGCTGCCGTAGCTGCCCATGTGCTCCGCCAGGCTGGCGCTGTGGCCGCGGATCTCCAGCCGCTCCGCCGCCAGCCCCAGGCCGGCGAACAACCCCTCCACCCGCCGCCGTTCCTCCGCCTCCCCCAGGTTTTTGCTCTTCAGCAGCAGTCGACTCTCCGGCACCGCCTCCAGCACCGCCATCCAGTGCCGGGCGGTTTGCAGCGTGATCTTGCGGCTCTGGTTGAAGCTGCCGAAGGTCACCCAGCCGTTCCGGAGGCAGGGGGGCTCCTGCACCGGTGGGGCATCGGGGATGGGCCGGTAGGTCACGTAGCAGCGGGGTAGCCGCCACTGCTGTTCACAGCAGAGGTCGCCGTTGCCATCGGGATGGATCACCCGGTCGGTGACCCAGTAATCCACCTGCTCGAGTCCGGTGGTGGCGTAGTAGCCCAGGTAGCTGGCCTGGATCGGTGCCGGTTTGTGGGCCAGCAGCGGCAGGGCATTGCCGGCGGTGTGACCCGCCAGGTCCACCAGGATGTCCACCTCATCCCGCAGCACCAGTTGCACCTGCTCCTCCAGGGGCAGATCCCGGATGCTGCGCCACCGGTCCACCTTGCCCTTGAGCCGTTCGCTGTAGTCGTCGAAATGTTCACCGCAGTGGTAGGCGATTAGCTCCAGCGCGGAGCGGTCCCAGCGCTCCAGCAGCGGTTCGATGAAGTAGCTCACCGCATGACGGCAGAAATCCGGCGACACCAGCCCCACCACCAGACGCCGCTGCGGATCCGGGTTGGGTAGGCGGTCTTTCCAGCGCTCGAAGGGGCCCCGGGGCAGTCGCGCCGCGAAGGCCTGTGCCTCCTCCAGCCGGCTTTCCGCCGTTTCCAGGTGATACCCGCACAGCGTGAACAGCACGTTGGAGCCGATCACCGCGTTATTGGGCAGCAGTTGAGCCGATTGCCGCAGCAGCCCCAACCCCTGCTCCGCTTCGCCCACATCCTTCAGCACCGACCCCAGGTTGTTCATCGCCTCGGCGAAATCCGGCTTGTGGCGGAGTGCCCGTTCAAAGCACTGCCGTGCGGCGTTCACCCGCCCCAGATCCCGCAGCATCAGCCCATAGGTGTTTAGGCAGATGGGGTAGTTCTCCTGCCGTTGCAGCGCATCCCGGAAATGCTGATCCGCCTGCCGCAGCTGCCCCAAGCCCCGCTGGATCACCGCCAGGGCGTAGTGCACGTTGGCCCGATCCTGAAAGTCCTGCAGTAGCGGCTCCACCAGTTGCTGGGCATCGCCGAAGCGCTTTTGCTCGCATAAGGTCTGGGCCAGGTTGAGGCTGTTCAGCAGCTTCTGTTCGCCCTGGCTGCCGGCTGACCCCCGCTGCCAGCAGCGCAGGGCCTCCGCCTTCTGCCCCAGGCCGTTGAGGGCATTACCCAGCTCCAGCCAGGTGGCCGCATCGGTGGCCTCCCCCTGCAGCAGGGGTTGCAGCACCTGGCGACTGCGTTCAAACGCCTTGGCCCCGTTGCAGCTGATCGCCAGGCTGTGGCGCAGCCCCCCATTGCTGGGCTCTAGGGCCACCGCCCGCTCCAGCACCTGGCAGCTGCGCTCCAGCTCCCCCAGGTCCCGCAGCACATTGCCGTAATTGCCTAAAAGAGTGGCGTCCTGGGGGGCCAGCCGCAGCGCCTGCTCGGCGCATTGACGGCTCTCCTGATGTTTGCCCTGCTTGCGCAGCAGCACCCCAAGGTTGCGCCAGGCATTCAGCTGGCGTGGGTTGAGCTGCAGCGCGCTTTGGTAAAGCGCCGCCGCCCGGCCCAGGTCCTGGGCCTGGTGGGCCGTGAACGCCTCCAGCAGCACCGCCTCCGAGGGATCAACCGCGGCCCCACCCGGCTGGCGCTGGGGCTTGGGGGGACGGGCTCCCTTGGCAGCTTTGGAGGAGGCCTTGTTCTTGCCGGCCATCGATCCGCCGTGCCGTTGCGCACTCAAGCACTGATCTTCCCATGGCCCGCCCGGCGGTGGACCCTGAAGGGATAATGAACCCACGGTTTGTTGGTGGCGAATGGTGGTGGCTGAGGCTGTCCCGGCTGAACCCTCACCACGTGCGGCGTCCGACAGGGGGGCTACGGAGCCCCTCGACCTGCCGCCGGTGGAGCGGGCCCAGCGCGCCCTCGACCGCTTCAACGCCGGCTGCCGCGATGAGGCCCTCGCCCTGGCCCTGTCGCTCCTGGAGCATCCGGCCCTCGGGGCCGAGATGGCCCACCTGGCCGCCGCCTGCCAGCACCAGCAAGGGCGCAGCGCCGAAGCGGTTCCCCTCTTGATGCGGGCCATCCGGCTCGACCCCGCCAACGCCTCCTACCTCAACACCTTCGGGGTGATCCTGCGCAAGCTCAAGCGCACCCAGCAGGCGGTGCGCTGCTACCAGCGGGCCCTGGCGCTGCAGCCCCTCTTCCCCGATTGTCACTACAACTGTGGCAATGCCCTGCAGGACCTCGACAGCACCGCGGAGGCCTGCCATCACTACGACCTCTGCATCCAGCAGAACCCCCAGCACTATTCAGCCCACCACAACTGGGCCAACATCCTGCGCGACGATCACGCCCTGGATCAGGCCCTCGCCCATTACAGCCGCTCCGCCGAGCTGCATTGGGACAACCCCGACATGCACTGCAACTGGGGCCTTACCTGGCAGTTGAAGGAGGAGTGGGGCAAGGCCATCGACTGTTTCCAGACCTGCATCAACCTCAAGGCTGACCACGCCCCCGCCCACATCAACCTCGGCAGTGCCCTGGCGGTGCAGGAGCGCTTCGAGGAGAGCTGCGAAATCCTGCGCCGCGGCGTGGAGCTCGACGACTCCTGCCACGACGCCAAGTTCAACCTCGGCCTCACCCTGCTCACCATCGGCGAACTCAAGGAGGGCTTCGGCTTCTACGAAACCCGCCTCTCCCTGCCGGACAAGGTGAAACCCCCCTACACCACGCCCCCCTGGGACGGCGACCTGGGCATCGATGGCCCCCTAATGGTCTGGAGTGAGCAGGGCTATGGCGACAACATTCAGTTCGCCCGCTACCTGCCGATCCTGGTGGAGGCAGGCCTCCAGGTCACCTACGCCACCCGCAAGCCCCTGGTGCCCCTGTTTCGGGAATGCCTGGCGCCCCACTCCCCCGCCATCGTGGAGCAGAAGCGGGAGAACCTCGAGGGCTACCACCACCACATTGCGGTGATGAGCCTCCCCAAGGTGCTTGGCACGCGCCTCGAGACCATCCCGATGATGCCGGGCTATCTCAAGGCCCCCGACCCCATCCCCGAGCGCCTGCGCATCCATCGCCGCCCCTTCGCTCTGCATGTGGGGCTGGTGTGGGCCAGTGGGGCTGACAACAAAGACATGTATGCCCACAAGTCGATGGCCCTGGAGCCCCTGATGGCCCTGTTCGACCGGTGGCGCCAGGACCGCCTGGTGGTGATCCATTCCCTCCAGGTGGGGGTCGACGCCGAGCAGCTGGAGCCCTGGCGTGGGCAGCGGGGCGTGGTGGACCACGCTCAGGACCTCCACGATTTCCTTGACACCGCCTGCGTGCTCTCCCAGTTGGATCTGGTGGTCACCGTGGACACCGCCGTGGCCCACGTGGCCGGAGGTCTGGGGCGTCCCACCTGGTGCCTGCTGCAGCACAACGCCGACTGGCGCTGGTTGCGGGGCCGCGCCGACAGCCCCTGGTACCCCTCCATGAGCCTGTTCCGGCAGCGCCGCCTCGGCGACTGGCCCTCCGTGGTGGAGCAGATGGGAGCCCGCCTGGGACAGTTACTCGGCTGATGACCGCCACCGCTCCCCCCTACGCGGGTTCCCGCAGCCTGCTGCAGCTCACACCTGAGGGCCGTTGGAGTTTTGCGGCTCCGTTGCAGGATCCCCTCTGGCAGTTGGCCTGCCGCAGCGGCCGTCAGCGGGGCCTTGTGGAGGCCTGGGTGGAGGAGCGCATCGCCGAGCAGGTGACCCTGGATGCCGAGCCCGAGCAGCCCGCCGATGCCCTGGCCGCTCGGCTGCTGCGCTTCAAGCAGGCCAGTTTCACCCTGCTGGTGGAGGAACGCTTCTCCCGCACCAAGCGCCAGCGCGACCTGCTGATCTACTCCCTGCTGCGCAGCCGCCAGCGCGGCCGCGTTGAGGAACTGGCCCTGGCCATCCGCGAAGGGGAGCTGGAGTTCGCCCAGGCGGCGATCCGCTGGTCTGAGGGGCCAGAAAGCGGCAGTGGTGGCCGCATCGGCCCCATCGCCCCCGGCGTCTCCCACCCGGACCTCAACGAGCGGCTGGAGCGCGCCGCCGAAGGCGATCTGATCGGCCCCTTCCCCGTGGGCGACATGTTTGTGCTGTTGCGTCTCGATACCCGCATCACCACCAGGCTCACCGCCGAGCTGCAGGCCCAGATCGTGGAAGAGCTGTACCGTGAATGGCTTGACCGCCAGCTCGATGCGCTGCTGGCCGGTGAATCCATTCCTCCCATCGAGTACCTGCCCGAATGACCGCCTCCCTTTCCTCACGGGTGCGGCTTCTGTGTAATGCCCCCCCCCTCGACCGCCTCGACCCCGCCACCATCACCTGCGATGAGCACCTGGTGCAGGCCTGGCAGATCGACCTCGGTGAAGAGCTCGCCCTTGAGGGCCAGCCCCAGGCCTACGTCGCCCGGGTGGTGTCCGGCAGTCTGCGCCTGAGCGTGGCCGATGGCCAGGGTGGTGCCTTCACCCTGCGGCGTCTCCACGCCGGTGAGTGGTTCGGCATCGGCGCTGCCCTGGATGGTCTGGCCTCCGCCACCGCCCGCGCCGCTGAAACCACGCGGCTGCTGGCCGTGCCCTCGGATCTTTGGTGTCGCTGGGTGGATCAGCACCAGGCCCTGGCCCGTTGGTGCGCCGAGCACCCGCCGCTGGAGGATCAGTACGCGGCCCTGCGCCCCCTGCTGCAGGCCCGGGAACGGCGCGAGATCCCTTGGCTGCAGGTGGTGCAGCAGCTGCAGCCCACCCTGCGATCCGCCCTGGTGCAAACGGCGGAAGAGCTGCCGGCCCTGTTCAACGCCGAAGCCGCTTCCATCGCCTGGTTGCTCCCCCAGCATGCCCAGCTGCTGCCCGATTCCCCCGCTTCGTCCCGCGGCTGCAGCCTGCAGCAGCTGCAGCTGGCCCTCCCCCAGGCACCCCGGGGTCTGCGCTTGATCGGCTACCCCCGGGCCGCCATGGCGGAGCTGTTTCTGCAGGCTGATCCTGGCCCCAACGGCGGTGCTCCGGCCTTGGCCGCCGCCCAGCAGAGCACCGCCGATCCGCACGCCGCCGCCGCGGCCACCGCTTCAGGGGCCGATCAGCAGCCCCTTGCCGCGGAAATGGCCGATTGGCAAAACCCGGATGGCGCTCAACTGCTTGCGCTCGCCCTCGAGCAGGACAATCCTCGCACCCAGAGGGATCGCCAGGGGATTGCCGTCAAGCCGATCTTCGGCAGTTCCGCGGTGGAGCAGGGGCTCGCCCTGCTGCAGATGAGCTGCGAAGCCCTGCGTGTGCCCTTCCGCCGCGATGTGGTCGACCGCATGCTCAAGGGCATGGTGGGTGATCGCCCCCATCCCTCCCTCGAACAGATCGGCCAGATCGCCGATGGGCTCGGGCTCAGCGCCGTGCTCATGAATCTGCCGGCCGCCCATCTGCCGCGCCTCGCCCTGCCGGCCCTGCTGGAAACACCCGATGGATTGCTGCTGATCTCCGGCCACGGCGGCGGCCAGTTGCGGGTGATCGATCCCCTCGAGGGGGAGCGCTTCCTCGACCTCGAGATCCTGGAGGCCGACCAGCCCGTCTACCGGGCGGTCACCCTGGCTCGACGCCCCCGCACTGCCACCAAGCGCTTCGGGCTCAGCTACTTCGTTCCCTACCTGCAGCGCTATCGCCGCTCCCTGGTGCTGGTGTTCGTGGCCTCGCTGTTCATCAACATCTTTGGCCTCATCAATCCTCTGCTGATTCAACAGATCATCGACAAGGTGATCGGCCAGCAGAATTTCAACACCCTCTATTTCCTCGGGGTACTGCTGATCGGCTGCAGTGTGCTCTCCAATCTGCTCAACACGATCCGCACCTACCTATTCACGGACACCACCAACCGCATCGACATCGCCACCTCTGGCAACATCCTCAGCCATCTCTTCCGGCTCCCCCTCGGTTATTTCGATCGCCGTCCGGTGGGTGAGATCTCCACCCGCATCGCTGAACTCACCAACATCCGCGGTTTCCTGACCGGCACCGCCCTCACTCTGGTGCTGGACGTGCTGTTCGGCGTGCTTTACCTGTTTGTACTGATCAGTTACAGCGGCTTGCTCACCGCCGTGGCCCTGGCGGTGGTTCCCCTCTACATCGCCCTGATCTATGTGGTGTCGCCGATCATTAAAAGCCAGCTGCGCATTGCCGCCGAAGCCAACGCCGCTGCCAGCTCCCTGATGGTGGAATCCCTTACGGGTATTCAGACGGTGAAGGCCCAGCACGCCGAGACCACCCTGCGCTGGAAGTGGCAGCAGCGCTACGCCCGCTACATCTCCTCCAACTTCCGCACCACCCTGATCGGCACCACCGCCGGCGCCATCGGCTCCTTCTTCAATGAAGTGGGTGGTCTGGCCGTGCTTTGGGTGGGGGCTTACCTCTGCCTCAAGGGGGAACTCACCATCGGTCAGCTGATCGCCTTCCGCATCATCAGCGGCAACGTGGTGGGTCCGATTATTCGCCTGGCGGGCACCTGGCAAACCATCCAGACCCTCCAGATCTCGGTGGAGCGCCTCAGCGACGTGGTGGATGCCCCCACCGAGCAGGACGACGACCTCAAGCCCATCGCCCTGCCCCCGATTCAGGGCAAGGTGGAATTCGACAAGGTGTCGTTTGCCTTCCAGGAACATGGCGCCATGGTGGTGAAGTCGGTGGCGTTCACCGTGGAGCCTGGCCTGTTTGTGGGCATCGTGGGCCAGAGCGGCAGCGGCAAGAGCACGATCATGAAACTGCTGCCCCGCCTCTACGAGCCGGCGGAGGGGGTGATCCGCATCGACGATTACGACATCGCCAAGGTGGATCTTGATTCCCTGCGCCAGCAGATCGGCATCGTGCCCCAGGATTCAATGCTGTTCGATGGCAGTGTGCGCGACAACATCGCCCTCAACCGTCCCGATGCCACCGACGAGGAGGTGATCCATGCCGCCCGCGTGGCCTGTGCCCATGCCTTCATCATGGATCTTCCCAACGGCTATGGCTCCCCAGTGGGTGAGCGCGGAGGTTCACTCTCCGGGGGGCAGCGCCAGCGCATCGCCATTGCCCGCGCCATCCTGGCCCGGCCTCGGCTGCTGATTCTGGATGAGGCAACGAGCGCCCTCGATTACCTCACGGAGAGCACGGTCTGCGAAAACCTGCGCCGTGAGCTCTCCTCCGACACCGTCTTTTTCATCACCCACCGCTTGGCCACGATTCGCAATGCCGATCGCATCCTGTTGATGGAGAACGGCCTGCTCCAGGAATCCGGAACCCATCAGCAGTTGTTGGAGCGGCGCGGCCTCTATTACGCCCTCTACCGCCAGCAGGATCCCTCCACCGTCTGACGACCATGGCCGTGCGTTTTCCTAGCCTGTCGCCGTTGCGCTCACTGCCCCTGCGCCGCCAGAAGGCGTTTTTCGACAGTCCCGGCCTGCTGGAGCAGAGTCACCACTGGGGTGCCTCCGTGATCTGGGTGATCGCCGCCGGCACCAGCGCTGCCCTGCTGTGGGCGTTTTTCGGCAAGGTCGACCAGACCGTGGTTGCGGCCGGCACGCTGGAGCCCGTGGTGGGCACCGTGCCGATCAAATCCCCCAGCGGTGGCATCGTGCGCCGCCTGATGGTGCGGGAGGGCCAGCTGGTACAGGCCGGTACCGCCCTTGCGGAGGTGGAAAACGAGGGCCTGTTGGCCCGCCTGCAGACCGTGCGTAAACAGTTGGCCCTGTTGCGCTACGAAAACCAGCTTTACAACCTTCTGCTCGACCGTAACGGCCGTTTTAGTGCCGCCGCCCTGCCGGAACCACCACTCCTGGTGCGGGATGAGGACAAAACCCGCTCCATTCAACTGACGGTTCAGCAGAGTGCCGCCCAGTTGCGCCAGCTCCAGGCTCGCCTTGCCTCCCAGCGGCGCACCCTTCAGCTCAAGCGCGAGCTCACCAACTCCATGCGCACCCTCTACAGCAACGGTGGCATGGCCAAGTTCAACTACCTCTCCCAGGTGGATGAACTGCAGCGCCTTGAGAGTGAGATCAGCCAGACCCGCGAGCAGACCACCGCCGTGTTGGCTGCCACCGGCCGTCAGGTGTCCACCAACCAGCGCCAGATCCTCGATCTGGAGGCCCAGCTGGTGGGCCTCCAGGAAAGCGATCGCAACCTGCTGCTGCGCGCCCAGGCCGCCGGACGGGTGTTCAACCTGCAGGTGGGCCGTGGCAGCGTGATCGGCCAGGGGGCCGAGGTGCTGCGCCTGGTGCCAGAGGGCAGTCTCAGGGCCAAGCTCTACCTTGCCAATGCCGATGTGGGCTTCGTGCGCGAGGGGCAGGTGGCCAAGTTGGCGGTCTCCTCCTTCCCCCCAGGGGAATACGGCTATCTCAATGGCACCGTCAGCCGGATCGGCGCCAATGCCCTGACCGGTGACGAGTCGGCCTCCCCCCAGCTGCAGCAACGGGCCAACACCTTCCCGATGGTGGTGACCCTGCAGCGCAACCCTGGCAAGGAGCGGCTGTTGCAGCGCCTGCAGCCCGGCATGCAGGTGTCCGCCAACATCGTGGTGCGTCAGCGCCCGGTGATCAATCTGCTCACCGATGTCTTTACCAAAGGGGCGGACGGTATCAAGAACAGTCGCTGACCATCGCCACACCCTTCCCGGGTTCAGCTGCCCTCAGCGCACCAGGCCCATGAAGTTGCGCCCTGCATGCTCCACCGTGAGGAACCGCCCACTGTCGTAGTGGGGTTTCACGATTTGGAAGGTCTTGAGCATCCCCAGGGTGGCGGCGCTCTCCAGGGGGCCGTGGAAGCTCACATCGATCGCACGGCTGGCCTCGCTGTCGAAGTAGGCCGCGGCCTGCTGGCGGTTCAGGAAGAAACAGCCTGCGTGCGGGTTGAGTGGCTGCACAAACTGCACCGCCGTGCCCAGATGGTCCAGGCTGAAGCGTTGCCCCGTCAGCTGCCGGTAGGTCTGCGTGGAGTCCGGGTTGTAGTCGCCGTCGATGTAGAACCGCCGCAGTCGGGCCAGGTCTTGGGTGGTTTCGATGCGGTTGGGGAGTAGCAGCAGCTGGTTGCCGAAGACGCGGTTGAAGTGGGCCAGCTTCAGGAAGAAGTCGCTGTCGTTGATCAGGATGTCGTCTTCCAGATAGCAGCTGTAGTCGTAGTCGCCGAAGCGGGCCGCCAGCTCCCGGTGGCAGGCAAAGCCCAACAGTTTTGGATCCTCGGGCTCGCAGGCCACGGCCGTGAACCCGCCCGCCAGGTCGTCGAGCTGCCCCAGCAGATGCTTCTCGCCGCTCACGCAGATCAGAATTGTGAGCTCGCCTGTGCCGTCATGGGCTTGATCCACCCGCCGCTTGAGGTGGTTCAGCACCCCCGCTGGTGACCCAAACAACCGGTGCAGCTGCAGCACCAGTTGCCGCAGTGCCGCAACCCGCGGAGCCGGGTCGGATCCCAGAGAGCCGTGCCGCCCGCCACCAGCGGCGTCGTAGTAGTGGGTAACCGCGAACAGCAGGCGCATGGGGGCGACTTTAGGGAGCACCCCCTGCCCTTAGCCTGCCAGCACGATCGCCTCTTCCTCCCTGGTCATGACCGCCCCTGATTCCTCGCTCGGGCGTCCGATCGGCCGTCGTCGCCGGTGGCGGCGCCTGTGGGTGCGGCTCAGGGTGTCCCCCTTCTCCATCCCTGGCGTTCTGTTGCTCTTCTGGAGTGGCTTGATGCTGGCCCTCAGCGCCGTGGCCGATGCTTGGATCGTGCTGCTGGCGGCCACCCCACTGCTGTTCGCCGCCCTGATGGCCCTGGGCTGCCTGGTGTTGTATCGGCGCGATTTCTATGCCTGATTGCTTCCCGGCAGCCCTGTTTCTGCCAGGCGATGCCTTCGACACCGACTCCCGCCAGATGATGGGCAGGCGGGTGGCCGGCCGCCAGTTCGCCTGCGCCATGGCCAGCCAATTGTGCGCCGGCGAGGAACTCACCGCCATCACCATCGGAGCGGATGACCCGGCGGGCCTGCAGCACCTTCTCCAGCCCTATCTCCCCGCCGGTGCCGGGCTGCGGCTGATGCCCGGCTTTGATCTGCACAGGCTTGCAGAGGTGGGTGCCCTGCACCTGCCCGACCCGGGGCTGGGCCATTGGTCGTTGCTGCGTGGCGCCACCAAAGCCCATGCCTTCTCGCTCACCGGGGTGATTCACACCCTGTGCTCCGAGCGGGTGCTCAATGCCCTTGAGGATCTGCTCACCGCCCCCCTCCACCCCTGGGATGCCTTGGTGTGCACCTCCCAGGCGGGCCGGGCCGTGGTGGAGGCGGCCCAGGACCAGGCCCTGGAGCGGCTGCGCCGCCGCTTTGCCTCCCCCCACCTCCAACGGCCCGAGGGTCCGCAGCTGCCGGTGATTCCCCTGGCCATCGATCCCACGCCGTTCCGGGGGGATGGCGACCGGCAACAGCGTCGTCGCCGGGCCCGCGCCGAGTTGGGCCTACCCATGGAGGCCTTCGTGGCCTGTTTTGTGGGCCGCCTCAGTTTCCACAGCAAAGCTCATCCCCTGGTGCTTTACCGCACGCTGGCCGCCCTCGCCCGCGAGCGGCCGGGCGTGGTGCTGCTGGAGTGCGGCCACCTTTTCAATGCGTCGATTGCCGCCGCCTTCGACGAGTTGGGCGCCGCCTTCCCCGAACTCAGCGTGAAGCGTCTTGGGGGCCTTCAGCCCGCCACGGAGGCGTCCAAAGTGGCCGCCCTGGCCGCCGCGGATGTGTTCGTGTCTCCGGCCGACAACCTTCAGGAGACCTTCGGTCTTAGCCTGTTGGAGGCCATGGCGGCGGAGCTGCCGCTCGTGGTGAGTGATTGGAATGGATATCGCGATCTCGTGGTGGATGGGGAAACCGGGTTCCTGATCCCCACAGCCGATCCCCTTTGCGCCCCCCATCGCCCCGGGGCCCTGGACGCCTTGGAGATCAATTACCGCCTGGGCTTTGTCGACTACGACAGCATGATCGCCCTGCGCAGTCTGTCGGTGGTGGTGGAGGAGCAGCCGCTCCTGGGGGCCCTGCGTACCCTGCGCCATGATCCAGGCCTGGCCCAGCGCATGGGAGTTGCGGCACGGCAGCGGCTGGAGCGGCTGTACAGCTGGCGCGCCGTGGCCAGCCAGTACCGCGATCTCTGGACAGAGCTGGCCCGGCTTCGCCAGCGGGAGGCCCTTCGTCCCCAGGCACCCCTCAGTCCACCGGTGGCCGCCTACGCCGATCTGTTTGCCGCTTACCCTAGCCGGCCGTTCAGCCACAACCAGGCGATTCGCTCCGAAGGCGCTACGCCACCGGCCCTGTTACGCAGCGCCATGACCGCCGCTTTCATGCAGTCCCTCAGCCACCAGCGGCTCGATATCCTCATCGAGCATCTCCAGCACCATCACGACTGCAATCTCAGCGATCTGGAGGCCCTGGGGGTGCCGCCAGCCGATGCCCCAGCGCTGCTGGCGGCCCTGATCAAGCTCGGTGTGCTGGAGCTGCCATGAGCGGGCCGCGCCTGTTTTTTGTCTGCTACCCGGACACCAACCATCCCATTGGTGGTGTCAAGCAGATCTACCGGCAGGTGGAGATTCTTGCTGCCGCCGGTGTGCAGGCTTGGGTGGTGCAGCAACAGCCGGGTTTCCGCGCCAGCTGGTTTGAAAGCAGCGCGCCTGTGATCGATCTGGAGTCTCTGCGGGCCCTGGATCTCAATCCCCAGGGGGATCTGCTGGTGCTGCCGGAAACCTGGCTGCGCAACATGCCCCAGTACTTCCCTGGCATCCCGAAGGTGATCTTCAACCAAAACGCCTTCTATACCTTCGGGCTCGACGGCCACTGCGATCCGGACACCCTGGACCTCTACCACCACCCCGACCTGCGTGCCGTGGTGACCGTGTCAGAGGACAGCCGCGCCCTGCTGGTGCGGGGCTGTGGCGTGCACCCGGACCGTTGCCTGCATGTGATCAATGGCATTGATTCCGCCCTATTCCATGTGCCCCGCGTCAAAGTGCGCCGCATTGTGTTCCTGGCCCGCAAGCACTCCCATCACGCCCGCAAGGTGGCCCTGATGGCCAGCACCCGCCCGGCCCTGGCCCGTTATCCGTTCCGGGAGCTGGGCAGCCTCTCCCACGGCCGCGTGGCCCATGAGCTGCGCGAAGCACTGGTGTTCCTGAGTTGTGGACACCCTGAGGGCTTTGGGCTGCCCCTGGCGGAAGCCCTCGCCAGTGGCTGTTTGGTGGTGGGATACCACGGCCTGGCCGGACGTGATTTTGCTCTGCCCCACATGCGTCCCGTCGAATTCGGCGATCTGTTGGGGTTCCTTGATGCACTGGAGGAGGAGGTGCTGCGGTTTGAGGCTGATCCCGGTGCCGTGACCACCGAGCGTTGCCATGCCTCTCAGCAGATTCTTGAGCGCTATGGTCTGGAGGCGGAGCGGCTCCAGGCCATGAGAGTCTGGAGCCAGTTGATGGCTGAAACCTCCCATGGCGGTTGATGCGCCAACCCCTGCTCCAACGCCTTCAGCAGCGCCCCCGCTCCAGCGTTTCGACGGTCGTGACCTGGGTCCCAAGCCCCACATCGTGGTGCTGGGGTCCAGCAAGGTCGGCAACTTCGTCGTCACCGTGCCGTTGTTGCAGGCCCTCCGGCGCCGCTATCCCCAGGCCGCCCTCGATTTTTGGGGCAGTGATCTCACCCGCGACTTTGAGTCGCGCCTGGATGCCGTGGATTGGCGCATCTCCTGGGATTCTGCCGCCCCGGACCTGTTCCAACAGCTGGCCGAGGCGGCCCGGGAGCGACAGCAGCAGGTCGGTTCTGTTGACCTGCTGGTGAACTGCGATGGCTTCAATCCGCTGACCCAGGTTTTGGCTAGCTGGTTGCGACCCCGTTGGGTGGCTGGCGTTGCCTTGGCGGCCAACGGCCGCCGTGATGTGCCCTGGGGGGAGCGCCCCGAACAGCGGTTTCTCGCTGACCCCGACTGGGACTCTCAGGCCTTCTTAGAACGCTATCAGGGGTGTTTCCGCTCCAACTACATCGCGGAACTCTTCTGCCGACTCGCTTTTTTAGAGCCTGACTTCAGCCACTTCGATCTACCCAGTGAAGCCCCCGGTTTCCCAGTGCCCGATGTCTTGATCCACTGCACCACCACCCGCGCCGCCAAGATTTGGCCGTTCGACCGATGGCAGCAGGTGATCGATTGGTGCGAGCGGCAAAGCATCAGCATCGGCTTGGTGGGCAGCGCCCCCAGCCAGCAAAAACAGGATTACCACGCTGGAGCCGGGGAAGAGCAATTGCTCGCCGGGGGATACCTTCAGGACCTGCGGGGCCGCACTAGCCTGATCCAATTGGCCGGTGCTGCCAAGCAGGCTAGGGCGGTGGTGAGTGTTGATGCCGGCCCCCTTCATATCGCCGCGGCCGTGGGAACACCCACACTCGCCGTGGTGGGTAATGACGCCAATGATGTGGGTGCCAGTCCCATTCGCCTGTGGATGCCACGCTCCGCCAACGTGGCCCGCACGGTTTCAGACGTGCGTTGTGATGGCTGTGATGAACACCGATTCCGCAACGATGGCTGCGTGATGGATGAGCACCTTTGCATGCTCGGCGTGGGGGCCCAGCAGGTTATTCACTGGCTTCAGCAGGTGCTGCAGGCCTGACGGCAGCGCTCAGTTGTTGCCGTTCCCGGGTGCGGTAGCAGAGCACCCCGCTGAATGCCGCCACCCCCATCAGCGCCACGTAAAGACCACCGCCGCTGAGCAGTTTCGGCAGAAACCCTTTCTGGAAGCCGATGCCGAAGGTGGCGGTGTACACGCACCAGATGGACATCACACCACGCTGCAGAGAAAGTCGATACAGCAACCGGTCGAAACGATGCCAGCAGGCGTTGAGCAGCCCTATGGCAAATGGCCCGAACACTCCAAAGCTCACAAAAATTTCCGAGAACAGGCTGAGGGAGTCGTATCCCCGGCCTTCACCGGCCAGCATGAATGTCTTTAAGGCCATGGAGGGGCTCTCTCCATCACCGAACAGGCGGTCCAGGTAAAGCCCCAGATAGCTTGTGGCATTCGGTAGAAATCGGGCGAATCCTGAGCTGAGGGCAAAGTTATCCATCAGACTCTCGACATAAGCTGAGCGGATCAATAGCGAGTTGATCACATCACTGTTGCCGTAGATGAATGTTGAGAGCAGTATTGGTATGGCGATAACCAGCGCTGCTGCCATGAGTAATGTCTTGCGTTTCAGTACGCCATAGCCGGCATAGAAACTCAGAAATGGGATCACCAATTCAATAATTGGGAAGCGCTTGAAGCGCGTCAATGTCATTACCACTGCCGTGATCACAAGCAGTCGCCCGCACAGTCGAATCAAGGCTGAATGTCTTCCCCTCCTGATCTGTTCATTGCACAACAGCCCAAGTGGTAGAACGATGCCGCTAATGATTGATCGTAGAAATGAGGGTTGGAAGTAAATCGGTCCTTCTGTTTCCGAAGCATATTCGAACAGGATGTCCCGTGATAGTGTGCCGAACTGGCCCTTGAGAATCAGCCAGATGGGATGCTGGCTGTCATAGGCAAGATTGGCGGCCACATAAGCGAGCAGGATGAATGTGAGGGGGATGGCGACGGTTCCCCTCAAGGTCGCCGCAGGTTGTTGGCTGAGGCTCAACAACTGTCTGGGCGAGGCCGATGGCGTCACGAATTCGGTCAACACCAACCCGGCCACGGCTGCCACAAGCAGGCTGGTTCCCATTTGAAGACTGCTGCCGTAGGACACATCAGAACCGGCTCGGTCCGCAAATAAAACACGCACACCGATCTGACTGGCGGTAAAGAAAATGCTGAAGATGCTTGTGCCAATCACGGCAGCCGACAATCTCCCCCGATAGAGAAAACCCGCGATCAGAATGGCTAAGCACCCCAGGCAGATGCTGATCAGAACACTGCTTTCAAGATCCATGGCATCAGCCTCCGTGGTGAACCCAGCTCAGATCCAAAGCATGCGTCCGAAGGTCTGTCGGCACAGCCACACCCCGGTGGCAATTCTGAGGGCTGCAAACACCAACAGGCTGGCATAGGTCAGTTCCCAACTCTGACCGAGTGCCTTCAGCACAATTAGCGTCGCCAGCAGAGCCAACAGCTCCAGTCCCAGCCAGGCCGCTGCCCGCCCGGAGTGGCCGTTGAACCTCAGGGCTGGATACGTGGGGCCACTGCGGACGTTGATCACCTTGAGCAGCAGCTGGGGTAACCCCAAAGCCAGCACAAACGTCAGCTGCTGCAGCCGCCAGCCCAACACCAACAGCCATAGCAGAACCGCCAGGCTCAGCGGCGTGGTGAGGCGCCGGAACAGTCGGCACGTTGTAGACCGCTCGTGCAGAGGGGCATCCCCCAGGGGCTCCAGCTGATTGGCCAGCAGTTGCTGCGTTTCGAGACCCACAAAGACTGTGGACATGGTGATCATGGCCATGGCTCGGAGCATCAGGTTGTAGGTCATGAATTGCGCAGCGCTCAGCACCGAACCCATCACAATCGCCTCCAGCTGCACAAACCCCAGGCCGCACAGCGCCAGCAGCGCCCCCGCCAGCGCCTCCCTCTGCAGCTCCACACTGCTGGGGCCCTCAAGCGTCGCCTGGGCTGAGATCGGTTCAGCGATTACCCCGTGCTTCAACCGCAGCTGGTGGTTGAACAACCATTGCCCCAGGGCGGCCAGGAGACCCCAGAGACGGAACTGCTCCGGCACGATCAGGATCATCACGAGGGCCATAGGGATGAACAGCAAATCCCGGGATGTGCTGTAGAGCTCACTGCCCAGTTGTCGTTTGATTGCTCCGGAATGCCCGTAAGTTCTGCATAAGGCCAGGCCCGTACCCGCCAGGGACACCACACTCCAGAGCTGCTGCCCCAATCCCTTGCCGAGAAGTGCCCTGCCCCCAGGCAGAACCAGCAGCACCAGGCCCCCGGCGGCACCGGCCAGCAGCAGACCCAGTCGTCCCACCCTTTGGGAGGCTGCATTGGAGAGCGTGCCATGTTGAAAGGTAATCGCCTCCACGCCGCCGGAGCCCACCTGGGCCATCAGCACAACCGCTGAAAACCACTGCACCACAAGAGTTGCCAAGGTCGCCGTGCTGCCGTGCAGCAGCAGCAACGGCGGGACCAGCAGGAAAAACAGTGTGGGTAGAAGCTTCAGGCCCCAGTACCACTTGCGCAGGCCACGCCGGAGTTGGTCTTCGATGGGTCAAGGCACGCGGTCGGGGTAGTATGGTCCTGTGGCCGTGTGCTGGTCCAGCCACCTACGAAGGATGAGCCACAGCTGGTTGTCCCCGTTGAACACGGATCTGGGCGAAGGGTCCTCCGGCGATCCGATGAGCTTGGATCGCTCGACATTGCGGCAATGACAGGCTCTCGGGAATCCTGTCATGAGCCCGCCAGCATGATCCAGACAGCGTGCGATGACGCTTCTCAGGAGCGGGTTCCCAACTTTTGTATTGGCGCTCAACGAGCCGCAACAACCTATCTTTACGAGTTGCTCGCCGCCTACACCAACGCACAGCTTTCGCCCTTGAAGGAGGTGCATTTTTTTGATGCACCGACGGTTGGCACCCTTCATGCTTACCATAGTTGTTTTCCTGGTCTGATCAATGCCGTTGATATCACACCCGGTTATTCTGTTAATAAAGAAAGGCTAAATCGCATCTTCAAGTACAATGCGAGAGCCAGGCTTCTGCTGATCGAGAGAAATCCCGTTGATCGTATTGTTTCGCACTATCTATATTATCGAGATCGCTATTCAGATGCAGGTTCATTTGATTCTTTTCTTTCAAATAACCGCGACGATTGCATAGGGCGCTGCGCCTACCAAGCCATTGCAAGCGCCATTGCCTCCCTCTTTGGTGCTGAGCATTTTATGCGCCTGAGTTATGAAGATTTGACGCGGCATCCCGAGACAAGCATCGATGCTGTGATCAATTTTTTTGGTCTCCGTCGCGTGGCCGTTCCCCTAGTCCAGTCGTCGCAGCGTGTCGTGAACAGCAGTGGTCGAGTGCGCTCCAGCCATCTGTTCCGAACATTGCGGTCTGCCTATCGACGCTTGCCAATCACTGTTCCCTATTCCTTGAAAGCGCGACTGGTCCTTGGACTTGATCTGGCCTATACGCGTTTGGCATGGCTGCGAGCTGAACCTGACCCGCAGGACGCTGAACAATTGAAGTGCTACGCCGCGCAATATCTGACGGCTGTTCGACCTGAGGACTTCTGGATATAAGCATGCCTATCTTGTACATCGGAGGATATGGCCGTTCGGGCAGCACGGTCTTGGATCAGACCATTGCCGTTCATCTGGGTGGCATCTCACTGGGGGAGGCTGTTTACCTCCCTCGTTCCGTCAGCCGTCATGATCGTTGTAGTTGCGGTGTGCAGGCTGATCTGTGCCCTGTCTGGCACGATGCGGCCAGCCAGATTCGCCTGCAATCGCCGGCGTTGCGGGATCACTCCTTTCGTGAGGATGGTCTATGGGGCTTGATGTCACCTCGATCTCCCCACTACGACCGGGCTCAGCGCGCCATTTTTCAGAAATTAGAATCCACGCTTTATTGCGATAGCTCGAAAACATGTCGCCATGCCATGTTGCGTCCCTGGGCCTTGGATCAATTATTCCCTGGCCAACTCTTTTTTGTTTGGCTGCACCGCCCTTTGCTTGACACGATCACGCAAAGCTTGATGAAGGGCACAAATCAGCAACTGGAGCACGGCTCCACTTCCGGTCTTCCATGGCTGCGCATTGCGAGGGGAGTGATTGGGTATATCTATGCCAATGTCACGGCTTGGGTCTATGCAGCAATTGTATTCAGGCACCGTTCCATCCTGATTGATCAACGTCAACTTCGTCAGCAACCTGATCTCGTGCTCCATCGCATTGCTGACTTAGTCCATCAGGCTGGGCGATCGTCTGTTGCATCCGCAGCGCCTTTCCCGATGTCCCCTCCACGCTTTGAGCCATCTCTTGACCCCCTGCATCAAATCGCCGGCAATCGAAACCGGCGACAGTTCTGATTTCTGCGATTGGTGTGAAGCATATTCTTTTTGTCATCACACGTTCCGATGAGATCGGTGGTGCCCATATCCACGTTCGCGATCTTGCGCTTTGGCTGAATTCCCACGGATACCGGGTTTCGATCATCGCCGGAGGTCGTGGTTTCTATCTCGATCACCTGCGTGATTACGGCTTAGAGGTCTATGGGTGTCCTTCTCTGGTGCGCAACGTCGACCCCTTAAGCGATCTACTGGCATTGATGCGGCTCCATCGCCGGATTCGCCAACTCGCTCCGGATTTGATCTCCTTGCATTCCGCCAAGGCTGGTCTGTTGGTCAGGGTTTTGTCTTGTCTTGGATTAACTCCCCCCTGCCTGTTCACCGCCCATGGCTGGTCCTTCACCGATGGTGTTGGTCCTTTGGCTAGGCGTTTCTATCTCAGCTTGGAACGCTTGGCCGCCCGTGCATGTGCTCGTATCATCACCGTTTGTGAGGCTGATTTCAGACTTGCCCTCAGGATGGGCGTCGCCCAACCACCCCAGCTGATCTGCATCCACAACGGCATGCCCGACCTTCCCCTACCGCATCGCTTGCCGTGGGTCGGCGATCGACCTCTCCAACTCATTTCAGTAGCTCGCTTTGAGCCTCAAAAAGATCACCACACGCTCCTTACAGCTCTTTCGCAACTCATCGGCTTCAACTGGCAATTGACACTCGTGGGTGAAGGTAGCGGTCGTGGGATGGTCGAGCGATGGGTGACCACATTGGGCCTGCAGGAGCGCGTCCGATTCATCGGACGTTCCGAGCGCATTTCCTCGCTTCTGGCGGCGGCCGATCTCTTCCTGTTGGTGTCCAAGTGGGAGGGATTTCCCCGCAGCATCCTTGAGGCCATGCGAGCTGGTTTGCCCGTCATTGCTACGGATGTCGGTGGCGTTGTGGAAAGTGTTCAACAAGGTCATACGGGTTGGGTGATTCCCCCCTCAGATCCACGGGCTTTGGTTACTGCTCTATTAGAGGTCTTTGATCAACCACAGTCCCTTCAGCGCTACGGCCAGGCAGGACGCGCACTGTTTGAACAGCAGTTTGAATTCTCTACTATGGCCCGTAAAACCGAAATGGTCTACCGAGGCTTATTGCCCTAAGCTTATTATTCATATGCGTTTTCTGCTTACCGGTAGTTCAGGCTTTATTGGTCAATATCTTGCGCAACATCTTCGCCAGTCTGGACATGCGGTTTATACCCTAAATGCCAGAATATTCAATTCTCAACGGCAGCAGGAATGGCTTGATTACTTGTGTGAAGTTCGCCCAACCGCCATTATTCATTTGGCTGGATTAGCCCACCGCCAGCTTCCCAGTACCTTGGATTCTTGTCGCTATCTACGAGCTGTCAATGTTGACTATCCCGTGTCTTTGGCCGGCATAGCAGCACAGGCTGATGTGCCACGTTTTGTATTTGTGAGCAGCATTGGTGTTCATGGTGCACAGACCCCCATTGGAGTTCCCTTCCGTGAAGACTCTCCGTTTAACCCTGGGAACCCCTATGCGGAGAGCAAGTGTGAGGCCGAGCACCGGCTCCAGGCGCTCTTGGCTTCGACGACCACCCAACTGGTGATCGTGCGCCCCGCTTTGGTTTCTGGCCGAGGTGCACCTGGCAATGTCAACCGATTAGCCCGTTTGGTGCATTTGGGTCTACCCCTTCCTTTTGCCAACGTAGATAACCAACGCAGCTTTGTGGTCATTGAAAACCTCTGTGATCTGCTGGCTCGCGCTGCCATCCATCCCCATGCTGGCAATCAGGCCTTTCTTGCCGCTGAAGCTCACACACCTTCGACAGCTGAGGTTGTCGCCTGCATGGCCAGGTATTGGGGAAGGCGGCCAAGGTTGTGGTCCTGTCCACAGAAACCTTTACGCTTGCTTCTCCAATGGGCAGGTTATCAAGCGCAAGCGGGTCAGTTGTTAGGTTCTTTGGTTGTTGATTCCTCGAAAGCAAGGCAACTGATTGGCTGGCAACCCATCAAGCCCCTTGAGCTTTCTTTGTACGAGTCCGCCGAACTGGATGTGAAGCCTGTTTGGTCTTGATTAACTTTTTTGTTGTTGGTGCCCAGAAATCCGGCACGACATCTCTCTACTCGCTTCTCGACGCCCATCCCGATTGTTGTTTGGCGCGTCCGAAAGAACTCCACTTTTTTGACACTGAACGCTATTTTCACGGTAGCGTTGTTGACTACGGGCCACTGCACCAGTCACTTCTGCCAAAACTTGGCCAAATCTGCGGTGAGTGTACACCGGTGAACATGTTCTACCCCCCTGCGATGGAGAGAATCTATCTCTATAACGCGAGTGCCAAGTTAATTTGTATCTTACGCAATCCGCTGGAGCGTGCCTTTTCACATTGGAATATGCAACGCCAAAGAGGACTTGAGCAACTGAGCTTCATTAATGCTCTACATCAGGAGTCGAGCCGGATTGCAGATGGCATCTTTTCTGATAGCTATCGCTTGTATTCCTATTGTAATCGAGGTCTTTATTCCGATCAGCTCAAACGCATGCTTTCTTGGTTTCCTCCATCTCAGGTTTTAATATTGCGTTTTGAAGAGCTTAAGCAGGACCCCAGTGGAATCCTAAATCGGATTACATCTTTCCTGGGGATCCGGCAATTACAGATTCCCCTACAGCATGAGCATGCACGTGCTTATGATGGCCAAATGAGCAGTGAAGCTCGTGAGTATCTGCGAAATTTCTTCAGTTCAGAATTGATGTGCTTGCAAACAATGCTGAATTGGGATCTTTCCGACTGGTTTTAGTACCTATGGCAGAGCGCTGCCCATGATGGCTCCATAGGGAGCTGATAACTTCAGGAGTTTAATTGTTTCGCAATTACCTAGCTTCCGACAGACTGTTGTCTCTTTAATCACTAATTCACTAACAAAAGCACCTTTCAACCACTCCCTTCGTATCCCGCGCGTTGTCTGTATTCTGCTACGCTGAATCGTAACATCTTTCACCGATGCTTGATCAGAGCCGGTGAGTTGTAGGGGTACTGCTGATTCAAATGTGCAATGATTGATCATGATATTTGAAAGCTCAGCATGCATCTCTGTGTTGCGACTCGGATATATATGTATGCAGTGATGATGCACCGTAATTTTGCAGTCAACGACTGATATATTGCTATTTCTTGTCTTGCCCAGTGCAAGAATAAGACCCTTCTTGCCGCCACTGATCTCACAGTCTTTGATCAATACATCACTTGCCTGGGCATCGTAAAATGTTGTTCTATTGAATCGCCCCGCTTCTGGATTGCCTGAGATGGCTCTGCAATTTGTGATGGTAATATCCCTGACATTATTGTTGATATTGCCAGGATGAATAATCGAGCTGTCTGTAGCCCTGCAGCCTACGCCATAGAAGTCACAATCTTCGTAGTGCTGATGATTGCCTAATACCGTAAATAATCCACGCCCGGGTTCATTCAAGAATATGCAGCGCCGAACCGTAAATTTTTCTACGAAGACCTTTATGAGTTTGTCACGAAAACACTCTTTGCTTTCTTTGCTTTGCTCACCTTGGCAGTTGATCCGGAGGTCTTCAAACCTCCAGTTTTTGCATTGGCTTTGTTTGTCATGATAAAAAAGGCGTTGATCTTCGCGTGTATACTGAGGGCTTATCAGCCATTCTGAATCGTTTGCGCTACTTCCTTTAAAAGTAATGTTTGAAAATTGGCTGAACAACTGATTCGGCCCAGCATCCAGTCCACTGGGGTCAATCCAATACTTCCCTTTGGGAAACCAAAGCGTGCCCCCATTTTCATTGGAGCTGAGTTGACGAATTGCAGCATTGATTGATCCTGCATCATTGTTCCTGCCATCTCCAACAGCTCCAAAATCCCGGATATTTAATGAGCCAGCTGGTGCACTTGCTGGCGTTGCATGGGATACCTGTTGCTTAGGATGATTTTGGTTCTTGTTGCTCCGACCCAAGGCCCCAGCGCAACCCTGCGCCATCAGGGCCAGTACGCCGCCTCTCAATGCCTTGATCACTTGACGTCGTCTCATGGCGAATTACCGGAAATCGTGAGGTCTGTTTGGGATGACAGTCGCAGTAATTACTTTACCCCCGCAGGACTGTTTGGTCCTGTCGCGGTCTATGGTTAAGACACTAGTCTTGACTTGTGCCAGCAACTTCAATTCATGAGCACCCTTGCCCTCATCTGCTTCGTTTCATTTGTTGCTGGTCGGCTTTTAATGGCACGCTTTCTCGTCTTTTCGCGTCGCCATCTCATGGATTCTCCCAACGAACGAAGTAGTCATCATCAACCTACGCCACGCGGCGGAGGGATTGTGATAGCAGCTATTGTTCCTGTGGCATTCTTTTTGCTCATTATGTTGCCTGAGCAGGCCCTGTTAAAGACGCATTTGTTGTTAACCCTGGCTTTTGCAAGCCTGCCGCTTTCACTCATGGGCTTGATTGATGATCGTCTTTCGTTATCTCCAAAAATACGCTTATCTTTCCAATCGGCCTTTATGGTTATCACCATTCTGTTGGTGATCAACGACTCAGCCTTAACACCAGAATGGCTCCACGCTCTACTCAGCCAGTCGTTACCTTTGTTTTTCCTGGTCATCACGTTATGCATGGTGTTTTTGACTAACCTTGTCAACTTTATGGATGGCTTAGATGGTTTAGTCGCCTCTTGCTTTCTTCTGGTCTCGGTGGCTGCTGCCTTGCTGAGCGGCCAGTCTGCCTGGCTCATTCTCAGTGCACCAACGGTCGCGTTTCTGACGTTTAACTGGCCGCCTGCCCAGCTGTTCCTTGGAGACGCTGGTAGCACCTGGATGGGCCTTTGGATTGGCTTGATGATTGTTTTGATGCCCACCCCTGCCGCAGCCTTCAAACTCATAGCGCTTAGCGCGCCATTGTGGTTTGACGCTTCCCAAACCTTAGTCAGGCGCTTGATCAGTGGTGCTTCACCCACGCAACCCCATCGTCTACACCTCTACCAGCGTCTCCATCGTGCTGGCTGGAGCCATCAGCGTGTCACCGTCACTTATCTGCTAGCGGTGTTGTTGAACTTACTGGCTGCATGCGGTCCATCGCCTCTTTTTCTTTGGGTCAGTCTTGTGTTGACGCTCTTATTCGGTGTAATCCTTGATCGCTTTGTGGCAGTACCCTTTGCTATACAGGAATCCAGTTGAAACTTAAATATGATAACCGATTGCTTTCACTTTACTCAAAAATCTCGTTTTATGTCTTTCGTTCCCTTGCTTATGCGTGTTATTCTAAGGCATTTGATTTTCCATGTAAGCACTGTTGCGATCACAGCTTTTTGCAGTTTCCTGCAATACCCAAGAGAAGTGCTGCTCTACTAATTTGATTTCTCATGGATCCTTGGCCTAATCCTGCTGTAATGTCCACGCTCGTGCGTTTCTTCCTGCGGCCTAATCGCTTCGCTCGCAGGCTGATGCTCATGTTGATGGATGGCATTTTGCTCTCCTCAGCATTTTACGTAGCTTTTTGGCTTCGGATTGGCTTTTCGATTCCAATTCATTTACAAGACAGCTTTGCACTGCTGCCTTGGATGTTGTTCATTTCCTCCAGTTTTTTACTGTTAACAGGGTGGTATCGAGGTCTAACGCGCTATAGCGCCAGTTTCTCCCTCTATGGGGTTTATCCCCGTATGGCCATTGCAACGATGTTGCTGATGGTTGTAACCGACCTCTTTGGGTTCGCGGCACCTCCCCGTTCTTTCTGGCTTCTTTTTTGTTTAATTTCTGCCTCAGCCTTAGCGTCCAGCCGTATTATCTTGAGGGATATTGTTAATCTTTTTGCGCGGTCAGATCAAGAGAGAACCTTTGCGCTGGCAAAGCGTGTTCTGATCTATGGTGCTGGACATACTGGCAAACTCCTTTTTGAAGAGCTCTCCCAGTCGCGTCGATACAATGTTTTAGGTTTTGTTGATGATGATTTAAGTCTGCATGGTTGCACAATTCAAGGCGTCCCCATTGCATCACCTTCCCGGATTCCAGAATTAATCAAGCGTTATGGTATTCACCAAATTCTCTTGGCTTCCTCCCGCCTAGCAGCTTCGGAACGTCGTCAGCTCATACAACGCTTAAGCTTCACGGGTTTATCTGTACTTGCTGTTCCGACTTTTGACCAGTTGGCTGACGGTTCAATGTCTCTTGACGAGTTGAAGGTTGTGCCCATTGAGGACCTCTTGGGCCGCGAACCTTCGCGCCCTGTTTTAGACTTGATATACCCTCACATCACCTCTAAAGTTATCCTTGTCACGGGTGCAGGGGGTTCAATTGGTTCGGAACTCTGTCGTCAGATTATTGTTTATAAGCCTAGCAAACTAATTCTCTTGGATCATTCTGAGTATCAACTCTATCGTATCCAACAAGAGATCGGTTCTCTGCTGCGCCATATGAAACACAATTCGAGTGTTTCAGTGCCCGAGACGGTTTGTGTCCTTGGTACCGTCCTTGATTACCAGCTCATCCATTCTATTTGTGTTAATCATAGTGTTGAGCTTGTTTATCATGCTGCCGCTTACAAGCATGTCCCTCTTGTTGAATCTAATATTCTTGCTGGGATTCGAAATAATGTCTTTGGCACTAAGGTTGTTCTTGAGGCCTGTGCTTCGGCTAGTGTTCCCCGTTTCGTTCTGATTTCAACTGATAAGGCGGTACGGCCTACAAACGTTATGGGTGCCACCAAAAGGCTATGTGAATTACTGGTGCAGACCTATTCCTTTCATCCTAACGCTAACTCCAAGTCAAGCATGCCACTGGAGGATCATTCCGTTGGCCCATCCACCGCAACCATCTCCAGCATGGTGCGTTTCGGTAACGTTTTGGGTTCTTCGGGCTCAGTGGTTCCACTTTTTCGCAGCCAATTGGCTTCTGGTGGCCCGCTGACTGTGACGCACCCCGAAGTCACCCGTTACTTCATGACCATCCTGGAGGCAGTACAGCTCGTTCTTCAGTCAACCGGACTAGCCAAGGGTGGAGATGTTTTCTTGTTGGATATGGGGTCCCCTGTTCGTATCTATGATCTTGCTCGTCAGATGATTTCTTTATCAGGTCTTACTCTTAAAGACGATGCTCATCCCGGCGGGGATATCGAGATTGTCTTTACAGGTCTTCGTCCTGGTGAAAAACTCTATGAAGAGCTATTAATTCACGACTCCGACTTGCCCACTGATCACCCATTGATTCGACGGGCCATGGAGCAGCACGATCATATCGATTACGCGTTTGTCTCTGCTCAGCTGCTATGTCTTGAGGAGGCTTTGCGCCTGTCCGACCAACAGAAATGTCTCCAGATTCTTCAAAGCCTTGTCCCTGAGGCATCACTCAGCCCTGTCGACTGCTAGTCAACAAAGTAGCCAGACCAAGCCGGCTTTTTTTAAGAGCTCGCCCTGATTTCTTGCCTGGCTATGCAGAGCCCACACCCACGTAGGAGCCATAGAAGAAGAGGCCCACCACGAAGATCACTGCCATGCCGCCGGCGGTCGCCACCAGCCAGAGTGGTAAAACGCCTTCTGTCCAGCGGGACCTCCAGGCGACAGCAGGGCGACCATCAGGAAGACGATCAGGGATCCGGCCATCAGGTAATTCGCGTTTCTTGCTGCTCATCGCAGAGACTCCCGATCAGTTGAAAAAGTAGCTGGTAAACAACACGCCGATCGTGAACACAAACAGCAAGCCGAGGTACAGGCTTGTGCGGTTGAGCTCAACCGGAAGGTTGTTGGGATTGGGATTGCGTTGCATGGCGGTCGACGAGCTCAGCGACGGATGAACTGCATGGCTCCCAGGGCGCCCAAGAAGAACACCGTGGGGATGCCGAGGGCGTGAACCGCCAGCCACCGAACGGTGAAGATCGGGTAGTTGCGGGGCGTGGAGGAGGCAGGAACTTGAGTCATCGCTTATTGCAGGCGCTGGTCGAGGGAGGCCTTGGCGTCATAGCGCTGGCTTACCACCGGAGCTTTCGAGTCGTTGGCCTGGAAGTACGCATCCGGTCGGGGGGTGCCGAAGGCGTCGTAGGCCAGACCTGTTGAAACGAACAGGAAGCCCGCCAAGAAAATGGACGGCAGGGTCACGGCGTGGATCACCCAGTAACGGATGCTCGTGATGATTTCGAAAAACGGGCGTTCTCCCGTTGAGCCGGCGGCCATGAGCAGCGAGCGTTCAGCTGGATGATCTTAGGGCTGAGGGAGGGGCGGCCGAGATGGGCCGCGCCCCTTGGTTACAGAGCGTTGTCAGGCGTGTCAGTCAGCTGGTCCCATCAGCCAACCCAGCGCAACAGCGAACCCCGTTCCCCGAGCACAAAGCCCTTGCCATCGTCAAAGAAGGCGATGCGGCTGAAGTTGGTGGGTTGTTGGGCACCCACCGGGTCTTTTTGCCAGGTTTTGCCCTCATCAGCGCTGCTCAGCAGGGTGCCGCTGCCGCCGCCCGTCCAAATGGCGCCGTTGGCATCCCAGGCCATGTCCAGATAGCCGTAGCCGTTGGTGATCGGCACCACCGGCTTGCTCCACTCCTCAGGGGTGGTCGCATCGGGGTTGAAGCGCAGCTGGGCTCCGCGAGCCAGCATCCAGAGGTTGCCGTTGGGCTGGAAGCCCATGGCCTGGAGTCGTTGGCTGCTCACCCGTTGGTGGGGGGTCCAGACCCCATCACCGGGGTTCCAGGTGGCAAAGAAATTGCCCAGGCTGCTGACGCTGACGTACTGGCCTTCAGGCCCCCGCCGCAAATCACGCACCGCCCCAGCGGCATCCTCCACTTGGGCTTGCCAGGCGTTGCCGGCATCGTTGGTGCGGTAAACAGCCCCCACGTTCGTGGCCAACTCGGCACTGCGGCGCCCCAGGGCCGTCACCAGGTAGGGCTCCCCAGGCAGTTTGGTGTCGAGGAACAGGCGGCTCCAGCTCTGGCCACCGTCATCGCTGTGCAGGAGCAGTCCCGGCTGCCCCACGATCCAGCCCTCATCGCCGGCGAAATCGATGCTGATCAGCCGGAAGTTCTCCTCAAGGGGTAGCTCGAGAGCCCGTTCTTGCCAGCTGGCACCGCCATCATTGGTTTCCAGAATGAGGCGATTGCTGCCCACCAAAAACCCGTGCTGGCCATCGGTGAAGGCCAGATCCAGTGGATTGGATTTGGTGTGGATGTCCACCGGTTGCCAGGGGCTGGCACTCGCACTCGGCAGCCCTGTGCTGACGCAGCCGGTGAGCACGAGGGCCAGCACCAGAGCGCTGAGGGACGAGAGCAGACGTTGGACGCGATCCATGGGCTCAGCGCAGGGAGTACAGAGACAGGAAAAAGGCGATGGCCAGGGCAAAGCCACCAAAGATCAGCACATTTTTTTGCCCCGGTGTGAGCTGATTCACCCCGAGGCCATAACCCAGATTCTCCTCGAAGCCGCTGGGCTTGTTGCGGGGGCCGATGTCTTTAAAGGCCTTGGTTTGGCTGCGACACACCGGACAGCGGAAGCTCACCGGATCGAGGGCACTGAAGGGGGTGCCAGGTTCAATCCCGAGCTTCTTCACCCCTTCGCCGGGGTCGTACACAAATCCGCAGCTTCGGCATTCGAAGCGGTGGGTGTCGGGGTCGTCGGCTGGCGGCTGTTGCGCCTCGGCCTCTGGGGCCACTGCTTCAGCCGCGAGGTTCTGGTCGGGGTCTTCGCTCACGGCCCGGTGCGCTGGTGGCGCGACTCTAAGAAGCAGGGCTGATGGCGCGTTGTGAAGGGGCCAGCTGATCGAGCAGCGTGTGGGGGTTTGGTGTGCCCGTGCGGCACTCACGGCTCCGATGGGCGGACCCTCTGCGCAGGTGGTACCAACAACTGCCGTGGTTGGTACCACCCTTGAAGGGCCTGTCAGCCGTTCACGCGTCCCCCAGCGCACGGCCGCGGCGGGGGAAGCGCCCGGCCGCGGCCCAGCCTCCGGCTGTGGATGCCAGACTGCGCCCCGGTTGGGCTTGATCGCGCCCCGTGTTCGTTCTCTCCGGCTACGACGCCTTCCTGGGCTTCCTGCTGATCGCAGCGGCCGTGCCCGTGCTGGCGCTGGTCACCAACAAGTTGGTGTCGCCCAAATCGCGCACGGGTGAGCGGGATCTCACCTACGAATCGGGCATGGAGCCCATCGGAGGTGCCTGGATCCAGTTCAACATCCGCTACTACATGTTCGCGCTGGTCTTTGTGATCTTCGACGTGGAGACGGTGTTCCTCTACCCCTGGGCCGTGGCCTTCCACCGGCTGGGGCTGCTTGCCTTCATCGAGGCCCTGGTGTTCATCGCGATCCTGCTGGTGGCCCTGGCCTACGCCTGGCGCAAAGGCGCCCTCGAGTGGAGCTGAACCGATGACCACCTCCATCCCTGCCTTGCGCGACCAGCGCGACGCCAGTTGCAACCCTGTTGGGGCGCCGAAGGTCACCTCGGATCTCTCCGAGAACGTGATCCTCACCACCCTCGACGACCTGCACAACTGGGCCCGCCTCAGCAGCCTCTGGCCACTGCTGTATGGCACCGCCTGCTGCTTCATCGAGTTCGCCGCCCTGATCGGCTCCCGCTTTGATTTCGACCGTTTCGGTCTGGTTCCCCGTTCCAGCCCCCGCCAGGCGGATCTGCTGATTGTGGCCGGCACCGTGACCATGAAGATGGCTCCCGCCCTGGTGCGGCTCTACGAGCAGATGCCGGAACCCAAGTACGTGATTGCCATGGGGGCCTGCACGATCACCGGCGGCATGTTCTCCGCCGACTCCACCACCGCCGTGCGCGGCGTGGACAAGCTGATCCCCGTGGATCTCTACCTGCCCGGCTGCCCGCCGCGGCCCGAGGCGATTTTTGATGCGGTGATCAAGCTGCGCAAAAAGGTGGGCAATGAGGCCCTGGCCGAGCGTGGCAATCTGCTGCCCACCCACCGCTATTGCACCGTGCCCCACCAGCTCAAGGCGGTGGAGCCGGCCGTGGATGGCCGCTACCTGCGGGCTGAAACCCAGAAAGCCGCCCTGGCCGCCGCGGCTGGCCTGCCCCTGGCCGCCCCCGCCCAGACCCAACCCGTGCAAGCCGATGCCTGAGGACACCACCAGCCCTGCCGCCCTCGTTCAGGCAGCCCCGTCAGCCCCGCAGCCCGGGGCCGTGAGCCAGTGGCTGAGCAGCCAGGGCTTCGAGCACACCGTGCTTGAGGCCGATCACCTGGGGGTTGAAGTGTTGGCCGTGGAGGCCCCGTTTCTGCCGGTGATCGCCGCGGCCTTGAAGGCTTCCGGCTTCGATTACCTCCAGTGCCAGGGCGGCTATGACGAAGGCCCCG
>Ga0194129_10001802_pt1 | contig 33759 bp, 30 predicted proteins | sample TA2KigCa35mmetaG_FD_150862 | JGI IMG/M metagenome (GOLD analysis project Ga0194129, IMG submission 150862) | Freshwater microbial communities from Lake Tanganyika, Tanzania - TA2015038 Kigoma Deep Cast 35m | ecosystem: Environmental > Aquatic > Freshwater > Lake | place: Tanzania: Lake...
CCATCGCTGGTGTTGCGGCCGCTGCCGCGCAGGTTGAGGGCCACCTGCTCCAGGCTCGGTGCCACCGCGGCGTCGCTGAGGCCGGCCGGCGCAGCGGCAATCACCAGATCGGCACCGTTGTCGTAAACGATCGGCACCGACACCGCTCCCGGCACAGCGATCCGGGGCCGGTAGCTGATCGCAAAGGCCACGCAGGAGATCGCCAGCAGCGTGGTGAAGCTGGTGACACCCACCAACCGGTAGCGGATTCCCCAACCCAGACGCAGGCCCAGCAGCATCAGCACGAACAGGATGCCGCTGGCCATGCCCAGCCAACGGCCAGCCTCGAGCAGGATCGGATCGCTGGCCATGGGGGCTGGGTAAGACGGAATAGGCCCCTTATATTGCGCCGAACGCTCCCCCCGCCCGCAGCGGGGAATCGTGCTCTTGCCCTGGCCCAGGCGCCCCCTGCTGATCGGTGCCGGTGCTCTTGGCTCTGCCGCCCTGACCGTTGCCGCCGCTGACCAGGCCGCGGCAGCGCTGTACAGCCACTGGAAACCACGGCTGGAACGCACCCTCAGCCTGCAGCTGGGCCAGCCTGTGCAGCTGGGGGCCTACCGGGGTCTGCGCCCTTGGGGCCTGCAGATCGGTCCCAGCCGCATCCAGCCCCAAGGCAACAGCCGCTCAAGTGTGGTGGTGAGCAGGCTCGATGCCGTGCTGGCGCCCCTGGCCAGCCTCAGGGAGGGGGTGCCGACCTTCACCATCACCCTGGCTGAGGCCGAGGTCAGGTTGGTGGCCAACCGCAACGGCAGCTACTGGCCCCTGCCCCGGCAACGCCAGAGCCAGCGACCGCCGCGACTGGCCTTGCAGCTGCGGCTAGCGCAACCAGCCCTGGTGCAGGTTCCCAGGCTGGGCAGGCGTTACACCCTGCAGGCGGTCCTGGCGCTGCAGCTGCAACGCCAGGACCTGCGCTTCCGGGGGGCGCTGCGCTCCGCCGCCGGAAGCAGCCTCCAACTGCAAGCCCAGGGGCAATGGCGCCAACAACGCTGGCAGCTGCAGCTGGGGCTGAAGCGTCTGCCCCTACGGGAGCTGCAGGCCCTGCTGCCGAACCAGCGACAGCTCACGCTGCCCGGCACGCTCGCGGGCAGCCTGCAGCTGCAGCTGAACGGCAACCGCAGCCGTTGCCAGGGTGGGCTCCAACTCAGCGGCTTGCTCTGGAGCGGGGCCCCGCCGCAGCAGAAGCGGGGCATTGAACGGGCCAACCTGCGCTGCGAGCAGCACACCCTTACCCTGCTCCCCACCCAGTTGCACTGGGGGAGCTGGCAAGCCCGCCTGCGCGGCCGAGCGCGGTGGCTGCCCGGCCAAGGGCTGCAGCTTGACACCCTGGTACTGGAACGCGGCAGCTCCTCGCTGCGGAGCAGCGGCCTGTTGAGCTCCAGGCCGATGCTGCGTAGCCAGCTGCAGCTCAGCCCCCGCGATCTGCCCGCGGGCGAGCAGCTGCCGGCCTGGCTGCAGCGCAACCGCCTGGGCGGGACGCTGGCGCTGCAGGGGTCCTGGCGCGATCCACAGCTGAGCCTCAGGCTCAACAACGCTGGCGATCCGCTGCTGGGGCCCTGGCAGGCGGCCCTGCGTTGGTCAAACAACCAACTGCAGCTGGTGAGCCTGCGCAGCAGCCATGTGCTGGCCAGCGGCACCCTGCCCCTGGGCCTGCAACGCGGTCGCGGCCTGGTGAGTGGCCCGCTGCAGCTGGATCTGCGCCTCAACCGCTATCCGCTGCAGCGGCTTCAACCCCTGGTTGGAGCGCGGCTCGGCGGCGTGCTTGACGCCCAGGGCAGCGTCCGCGGCCCGCTCACCGCACTGATCCCTGATCTGCAGCTGCAGCTGGCCCAGCTCGGCGCCGGGCCGCTCGAGCTCAGCGAGCGTTGGCAGGGGCGCTGGCAAGGAACGGCAGGTGGTGGTGGTGAGCTGACGATGCAGGCGCTGGCGCCAGCCCCGGCCGCCACCCTCACAGCCTCGCTCAACCGGCGCTGGCTGCCGCAGCGCATCCGCCTGCAACGCGGCCAGGGGCTGCTCAGCCTGCAGGGGGCGCCGAAGGCCTACCGCTGGCAAGCCACTGCGCTGCTGCTCGACGGCATCGGCCTGCAGCTGGGCCCCCGCGCGCTCCCCCAGCCGCTGCGGGGCCGGCTGAGCGGCCAGGGCGAGCTGAGTCTGCAACCGCTGGGGTTCGGCGGCAGTGTCCAGTTGGAGCGCCCCAGCCTGCTGGGCCTGCGGCTGCAGCGCGCCGCGCTGCAGGGCCGGTATCGCCAGGAGCGGTACCGCTTCAGCGGCAGCCTCGAGCCCCAGGGGGAGGGGACCCTGGCCCTCTCAGCGCAGGGCCGCTGGCGGGGGGCCTTTGACCTCAGCCTCAGCGCCCGCGCCCTGGGGCGTGACACGCTGCAGCAGCTGGCCGACCTCTGGCCCCGCTGGCAGGGCCGGGATCGGCAAACCGCAGGCCTGGCCCAGGATCTGGGAAGCCTGATGATCAATACCCTCGGCGCCAGCCTGCAGCAGCAGCTCGAGGCCCTGGCCCTGGCCCAGGCTCGCCTGGCAGCAAGCGGCCGCAACAGTGCCAACCCCAGCGGCACGTTGCAAGAGCGCCTGCAGCTATTGCAAACACGCCTGGATGCCGATGTGACCCTCAAGGGTCCGAGCCTGCAGAAGGCCAACCTCGACCTGGCGGCCCAGGGGCACCTGTGGGTGCGCAGCGATCAGCAGGATCAGGCCCTCAGCCAGGAGCCGTTTGCCGTTCGGCTCAAGGGTCCGGTGGTGCAGGGGCGCGGCAGTTTTGACCTCAGGCAGCTGCCGCTGTCGCTGCTGGCCCTGTTGACGCCGGTGCCCGGCAACCTGCGAGGGGCGTTGACACTGGCGGGGCGCTATGGCCTCGGCCGCAGCACACCTGAACTCAATCTCCAACTTGGGCTCGATGACGCCCAACTGGGAGAACAGAGCCTGAGCCTCAGCCGCGGCACCGTGGTGCTCAAGGGCCAGACTCTCAGCCTTGATCTGGCCCTTCAGGCCGGCGGAGCCTCCAGCAGCGTGGATCTGGCCGGCGTCCTGCCCCTGGATCCCGACCGCAACGGCCTGGAGCTGCGACTGGCCAGCCGCGGCGATGGATTGCGCTTCCTGACTGCCGTGGCCGAGCCCGATCTGAGCTGGCTGCAAGGCAGCGCCGATCTGCAGCTGCTGCTGCGGGGCAGCGTGCGGCAGCCCATCGCCAATGGGTTCCTGCGCATCCGTGACGGCCAGCTCAGGCTTCTGCGGCAGACGGTGGAGGCGCTTGAGGCCACGGTGGTGTTCGACTTCGAGCAGCTGCTGGTTCAGGAGCTCAGCGCCCGGGTGGGCGCCCAGGGTCGCATCTCCGCCGCCGGGCACCTCGGTCTGGTCACGCCCACAACCACCGAACCACCCCTGGCGATGGAGCTGCGCCAGGTGCCATTCAGCATGCCGCGGATCACGGCCGCCGCCGACGGTCGCCTGACCATCGGCGGCAGCCTGCGCGATCTGCAGATGGGCGGTGAGCTGGCGATCAACCGCGGCAGCATCAACGCCCAACGGGGTCGCCTGGTGGCACCGCCGACGGGCAAGACGCCGCCTGGGCCGCGCAAAGGGGTCAGCCAGCTGCTGCAGGAAAACTGGGATTTTCAGGATCCGCTGCTACTGGTCGGCGCCGAAGTGGAAACCAACAGCAGCCGGGGTGTGCTGCAGGCGGTGCCGCGGTTCAAGCCCCTGGTCTTCAACGACCTGCGCGTGAAGCTGGGGCCGGATCTCAAGATCGTCATTCCCAATGCCGCCAGCTTCAGGACCGCCGGGCTGTTGCGGCTCACGGGCCGGCTCGATCCCTCCCTGCGGGCCCGCGGCGTGGTTCGCCTGCTGCAGGGGCGACTGAACCTGTTCACCACCACGTTCAGCCTCGACCCCGACGCCCCCAACGTGGCGATCTTCACCCCGGCCCTGGGCTTGGTGCCCTACCTCGACATGGCCATGCGCACCCGTGTCGCCGACAACCTGGCGGTGGCGGGCCTGGGCACGGCGGGCACCCCATCGCTCGCGGAGATCGAGGCCCAGGGAGGTCTGACGTCCCTGAACCAGCTCAACCTGGTGCGCGTCACCGTGAGCGTGAGCGGCCCCGCCGATCGGCTGGCCCAGTCCATCCGCCTGCGCAGCAGCCCGCCCCTGCCTGAATCGCGCCTGATCGCCCTGATCGGCGGCAACTCGCTGGCTGGGCTCGGCGGCGCCGGCGCCGGGGCGGCGATTGCCACGGTGGTGGGCCAGACCCTGCTGTCGCCGGTGCTCGGCGGGCTCAGCGACGCCTTTGGCCAGCGCCTCAGTTTCGCCCTCTACCCCACCTACCTCAACCCCAACGTTGCCAATCAGGCCGTGCTGCAGTCGCAACGGTTGGCACCGCAGCTGGTGTTGGGCTCCGAGGTGGGTCTGGATGTGACGGAACGGTTCAATGTGTCGGTGCTGGCCGCGCCCAACCGCTCCGACGTGCCCCCCCAGATCAACCTCAACCTGCGGGCCACCGACCTCATCAACCTGCAGGGCTCGGTCGACAGCCAGGGGGCCTGGCAAACCCAGATGCAACTGTTTTTCCGGTTCTGAATGGGCGATCGGCAGCTGATCGGCATCGACCTGGGGGGCACGGCGATCAAGCTGGGCCGCTTCGATGCGGCCGGCACGCTGCTGGCGGAGCTGGAGGTGCCCACCCCCCAACCGGCGATGCCGGGGGCCACGGTGATGGCCCTCGCCGAAGCGGTGAGCCAGCTCGACCCCGAGCGGCTGGCCGATCGGGTGGGCATCGGCCACCCCGGCCCCGCCGACGCCGCCGGCCGGGTGGCGCGCGTCGCCATCAACCTGCCGGGCTGGCTGGATGTGCCCCTGGCCGACTGGCTCGAGCCGATGCTCGAGCGGCCGGTCACCTGCGCCAACGACGGCAACTGCGCCGTTCTGGGTGAACACCACAGCGGTGCGGCCCAGGGCTGCAGCGATGTGCTGCTGCTGACCCTGGGCACCGGCGTGGGGGGCGGCGTGCTGCTGGGGGGGCGGCTGTTTACGGGGCATCGCGGCGCAGCCGCCGAGCCCGGGCTGATCGGCATCAGCCCCGACGGCCCGCCCTGCAACAGCGGCAACCGGGGCTCGCTGGAGTCGTTCTGCAGCCTGCGGGGGCTGGCGCGGCTCAGCGACCTTCCGCCCGATGAGCTGTGCCGCCGCGCCGACGCCGGCGATGCCGAGGCGATCGCCGTCTGGCAGCGCTACGGCGAACTGCTGGGCATCGGCATCAGCTCGCTGATCTATGTGCTCACCCCCGAACTGGTGCTGCTGGGGGGCGGCATCAGCGCCGCCGCAGACCATGTGCTGCCAGCGGTCTGGGAGCAGGTGAACGACCGGGTTCAGGCCGCCAGCCGCGAAGGCCTCCGCATTCGCCGCGCGGCCCTGGGCAACGGCGCCGGCCGCCTGGGGGCAGCCTTGCTGGCGCTGGACCGCCTGCGCTGAGGCTCGCTTGGGATGATGGAACGATGAGCACCGCATCCGTTCCCGACCCCAGTGCCGAGCTGCTGAGCCGGGCGGCGACCGTGCGCCGCAGCGCCATGGCCCTGGGTCAGCTGAGCGATGCCGACCGCCGCGCCGCGCTGATGGCCATGGCCGGGGCACTCGAGGCCGCCCAGGCCGAGATCCTGGCGGCCAACCAAGCCGATCTGCAGGCTGCCGCCAGCGAAGGGCTGGCCGATGCCCTGGTGGCCCGGCTCAAGCTGGATGCCACCAAGCTCGCGGGGGCGATCGAAGGGGTGCGCCAGGTGGCCTCCCTCAGCGATCCGGTTGGCGTGCGTCAGCTGCACACCGAGCTCGACACTGGCCTGGTGCTGGAGCGGCTCAGCGTGCCGCTGGGGGTGCTGGGGGTGATCTTTGAGGCCCGGCCCGATGCGGTGATGCAGATCGCGGCCTTGGCGATCCGCTCCGGCAACGGTGCCCTGCTCAAGGGCGGGCGCGAGGCGTCGCGCAGCTGCGCTGAGATCCTCAAGGCCCTCAAGACAGGCCTGAGCACCAGCGCTGTGGAGCCCACCGCCCTGGAGCTGCTGACCAGTCGCGAGGAGAGCCTGGGGCTGCTCAAACTGGACGGCCTGGTGGATCTGATCATCCCGCGGGGATCAAACGCCCTGGTGCGCTTCATTCAGGACAACACCCGCATCCCCGTGCTGGGCCATGCCGATGGCATCTGCCACCTCTACGTGGATGCCGCCGCCGACCTGGAGCAGGCCCTGCGCATCGCCCTCGATGCCAAAACCCAGTATCCGGCCGCCTGCAATGCGATCGAGACCCTGCTGGTTCACGGCTCGATCGCACCCCGGTTTGTGCCCGCGGCGATGGCCGCCTTCGCCGCGGGCGGGGTGGAGCTGCGTGGTGATCCGGCGGCCCTGGCCCTCGGCGTGAGCCATGCCGCCAGCGAAGACGACTGGAGCAGCGAGTACAGCGATCTGATCCTGGCGGTCAAGGTGGTGGACGACCTTGAGACAGCCCTCGAGCACATTCGCCGCTACGGGTCGCGCCACACCGATGCAATCTGCACCACCGACCCCGCCGCCGCCGATCGCTTCCTGGCGGGGGTCGACAGCGCCGGTGTGTACCTGAACTGCTCCACCCGCTTTGCCGATGGCTTCCGCTACGGCTTCGGCGCCGAAGTGGGCATCAGCACCCAGACCCTGCCGCCACGGGGACCCGTGGGCCTCGAAGGGCTGGTCACCTACCGTTACCAGCTGCGGGGCGACGGGCACATCGCCGCCGACTACGCCAGTGGGGCAAGGCAGTTCACGCACCGCAGCCTGCCGCTGTGAGCGATCGCTGCAGCGACCGGATCGTGGTGCGCGGCCTGAGGCTGTGGGCCCACGTGGGGGTGCTGCCCCATGAGCAACAACGGGGCCAATGGTTCGAGGTCGACATCGCGCTGCAGTGCGATCTGGGCGCAGCGGGCGCCAGTGACCAACTCAGCGACACTTGCGACTACAGCCTGCTGATCCAGGCCCTGCAGCAGCAGGCCAGTGGCCTGCGCTGCCAGACCCTGGAGCACTGGAGCGAGCGCATGCTCGATCTGGCCGAGCAGCTGTATGGCCCGCTGCCGATCGCCCTGGAGCTGCGCAAATGCGCCGCACCGGTGGCAGGTTTTGGCGGCGAGGTGGCGGTGCAGCGCCGGCGCCACTGGCCAGACTGAGTGCACAGCCCAGACCACAGCTCAGAGCTTCAGGATCCAGCCGCGACGGTCGTGAAAATCGGGTTCGGCGGCGGAATGGGTCAAGGCCCAGTAGCTGAGGCGGCCGCGGTGGTCTTCCAGCACCGCCGTCAGCCCCACCGACAGCTCTGGCGACGACGCCAGGGCCGGCGGCAGCGGGCACCGCAACTCCACGGTGAGACCATTCACCAGCTGTTCAGTCAGCTCATTGGTCGGCTGCTTGGTCGGTTGCTTGGTGGTCTCTCCTTCCACCTCGGGGTGACGCAGCACCTCGAAGGGCAGGGCGTCGTAACAGGAGTCCGGCTCCAGGCCCTCGCGGGTGCGCGCCAGCCGGTACACAGCCCAGTCGCCGGAAGGAGCGAGGTTGAATTCCCAGTAGGCCTCCTGGCCCGCTTCAGCCACAAAGGCCTCAAGGCAGGTGTGCTGCCACAGGCCATCGCGGCGCTGGGGGCGGTGGGCAGGCGCTGGGCAGCGCAGCTGCTGGGCCCCGCTGATGCCATACCGCAGCCACAACAACGGCGGGCCTGAGGCTGGCCGCAAGACCCGGGCCGCAGCCGCCACAGCCACGGCTGGCGCCTGCAGCGGCTGAAACGGCCGCAGCGGATGCCCCCCCTCGATCAGATCAGGCCGCATCCAAAGCCGCCAGCTGCTCGGCCAGCAGGGCGCGGATGGCCCCCTCCTGCTGCTCGATGCTTGTGGTGAGCCGGAACTGCACCAAGGCCCGCTCGAGGTTGTGGTCCGGCCGGTTCACCGTGAAGTAGACATCCCCGGCCAGATGATCGCTGAAGAAGCGCAGGCCCAGCTCAAACGGAAGCAGGCGGATCGCATCAAACAGATGGACGCGGTCATCGGGGCCCAACAGGGCTCCCGCCTCTACCAGATAACCGCCCAGCATGGCGCGGGCCAGATCGAGATCGAAGTGAACCGCCTCGAGATCGGTGGTCTCTTCACCGGCTGGATTGCAGCCCGAGCGCAGCAGATCGCCGATGTCGTAATGCAGCAGGCCCGGTTTCAGGGTGTCGAGATCGACCATCGCCACGGCGCACCCGGTTGCTGCGCAGAGCATCACGTTGTTGACCTTGGGGTCACCGTGGATCGGCTGCAACTGCAGCCGTCCGTCGGCCTTGGCCTGCTCCAGCACCGGCACCAGCGCCTCGCGCGCGTTGACAAAGGCCTCGCACCACTGGGCCCGAGGATCGCCAAGCCGCTCCGCTCCAGCACCGCTCCCCCCCCTGCAGGAGTCGAGCTGGGCGCAGTAATCGCTGTAGTAGCGGGGGGTGATGTGAAAGCCCTCGAGCGTGTCAGCCAGCTGCTCGGCCGGCAGGTCATGGATCAGGGCATGGAACCGCCCCAGGGCCCGGCCGATCTCGGCGGCCTGATCGGGATCGGCCACCACATCGACGCTGTGGGCGCCGTCGATGAAGGTGAGCATCCGCCACGGGTGACCGTTGTGCTCCAGCAGAAATGCCTCGTGGCCAGCCACGGGCACCGGCAATGGCAGGCGCCAATCCGGTGGCGGCACGGCATGGCCCGCCAGCGCCGCCAGGTTGGACATCACCAGATCGGGCCTGGCAAACACCGCAGTGTTCAACCGCTGCAGCACATAGCTGCCGCCGGCTGCGGTGTCGACCCGGTAGGTGGCATTGACATTGCCGTTGCCCAGGGGCTCGACGCGCTGTGGTGGAGCGTCGATCGCAAAGCGACTGGCCAGCTCGATCAGGTCCATGGGTTCATGCTGGCGGGATCATCCCGCCAGCGCCAGGCCTGAATGGCGGATCAGGGCCTCGGTGCTGGGCGGACGCCCGCGGAAGGCCTCGAAGATCTCGGCCGGCGAGCGGCTGCCGCCCAGGGCCAGCACGGTGTCACGGAAGCGACGGCCCGTGGCCACCACCGCGTCTTCAACATCGAGCCCCACCTCCTCAAAGGCACTGAAGGCATCGGCGCTGAGCACCTCGGCCCACTTGTAGGAGTAGTAGCCGGCTGAATAGCCCCCGGCGAAGATGTGGCTGAAGGCGCAGAGGAAGGCGTCCTCGGGGATCGGCTCGAGCACGGTCGTGGTGCGTGCAATCTCGCGCCGCAGCTGCTCAGGGCTCTGGCCGCCGTCAGGGGTCCAGACGCTGTGCAGCCGCAGGTCGGTGAGGGCGAAGTGCACCTGGCGCAGGGTGGCGCTGCCGCCCATGAAGGTGCGGGCCGCCAGCAGCTTCTGGTACTCGGCCTCGGGCAGGGGCTCGCCGCTCTGCCAGTGGCGGGCCATGCCCATCAAGGTGGCGCGGTCGTAGCACCAGTTCTCCATGAACTGGCTGGGCAGTTCGACGGCGTCCCACTCCACGTTGTTGATGCCGGCGGCCTGGGGGCGCTCCACCGTGGTGAGCATGTGCTGCAGGCCATGACCGAACTCGTGGAACAGGGTTTCCACCTCGTCAAAGGTCATCAGGCTGGGGGTGTCCCCCACGGGCGGACTCTGGTTGCAGATCAGGTAGGCCACCGGCAGCACCGGTTCGCCGGCGCGGCTGACGCTGCGGCCCAGGCATTCGTCCATCCAGGCGCCGCCGTGCTTGGACCCCGGCCGGCTGAAGGGATCCAGATAAAAGGCCGCCAGGGGCGCGCCACTGGCGCCATCAAGCACCTTGAAGTAGCGCACATCGGGGTGCCAGCTGGGCGCTTCGCCGGGCTCGCTGGCCACGATGCGGATGTCAAACAACCGCTGGCACAGGGCGAACAGGCCCTGCAGCACCTGCTCCAGCGGGAACCAGGGCCGCAGCGCCTCGCTGTCGAGGTCAAAGCTCTGCTGCCGCAGCTTCTCGGCCCAGAAGCTGACGTCCCAGGGCTTGAGATCCGCAGCCTCCGGGGCACCATGGCGGGCGGCGCAGGCCCGCAGCGCTTCCAGCTCCTGCTGGGCCACCGGATAGGCGGCAGCGCGCAACTCTTCGAGCAGCTGCTCGACCTCGGCCACCGAGCCCGCCATCTTGGAGGCCAGGCTCACCTCGGCCCAATTGGCGTACCCCAGGCGCCTGGCCTGCTGCAGCTTCAGCGCCAGGATCTGCTCGATCAGCGGGCTGTTGTCGAGCTCGCCACTGGCGGCGCGGGCCACCTGGGCGCGGTAGACGGTTTCGCGCAGGTCGCGGCGCGCGCTGTATTTGAGAAACGGCACCACCCGCGGCATGTCGAGCCCCATCAGCCAGGGGCCGTGCTCGGCGCTGGCGCCGTCACCGGCGGCCTGGCCCAGCAGCTCGCGCAGGCTGGCGGGCAGGCCGGCCAGCTCGGCCGGGTCGCTGAGGCGCAGGGTCCAGCCGTTGGTGGCATCCAGCACGTGGTTGCTGTAGGTGGTGGCCAGCTCAGCCAGCTGCTGGCTGGTGGCGTTGAAGGCCTGCTGCTCGGCCCCGGCCAGGCCCACACCGCGAAACTCCATGTCGCGCAGTTCGGCCTGGACTATGCGCTGCTGGGTGGGGTCCAGGTGGCCTGGCTGGCCTTCGGCGCTGGCCTGGTGCTGCTGCCACAGCTGCCGCAGGGCCCCATAGATGGGGCGCGACTGCCCGGCCCGGTTGCCGAAGCTGACCACCGCGGCCTGCTGGCGCTGATGGGCATCGCGCAGCTCGGGGCTGTTGCAGACGCCGTTGAGGTGGCTGACCACACCCCAGCTCCAGCGCAGACGCTCGCCCAGGTGGTGCAGCGGCTCCATCACCGCGGGCCAGCTCAGGGGTTCGGCGGTGGTGGCGCGTGCGCTGAGGTCCGCTTCCAGCTGATCGAGTTCGGCATGGAGCTCGGCGAGCAGCAGCGGGATCCCCTGATCCACCTGCTCAGCCGAAATCGCCTCAAACGGCGGCAGGCCCTGGCCCTGCAGCAACGGCACGGCTGAGGGGGCCGCGGGGGACCCGGCCTGGGGAGCTGGGGATGCCGTCATCCGATTGGCGCAGATGGTCCCATTTCAGCCGATGGGGAGCCGATCACGCGGCAGAGCCCAGGGCGGTCAACCGACCCCCAGCCCGCGACCGAGGGCCAGCAGGGGCATCGACGCCAGCTGTGAGGCGAGCGCATTGGTGCTGGCCTCATAGAAGTCGATCGCCAGGCGCGGCCAGAGACCGATGGCCAGGGTCGGCACCAGCAGCGTGAGCCCGATCAGCAGCTCGCGTGGGCGCATGTCGCCGGTGATCGCCAGGGCCGGAATCCGGGGTCCGAAGAACACGCGGCGGCAGAGCGACAGTAGATACACCGGCGTCAGCACCAGACCGATCGCCGCCAGCACGATGGCGATCACCCGGAACCCGATGGTGAAGCTGTCGTTCGCAGTCACCCCCAGGAACACCGTGATCTCGCTGACAAAGCCGCTCATGCCGGGCAGCGCCAGCGAAGCCAGGGAACTGGCCAGAAAGAACGCGAAGGTGATCGGCAAGGCCTTGGCCAGGCCTCCCATGTTGGGAATCGAGAGGGTCTTGGTGCGCTCGTAGAAGACGCCGGTCACAAAGAACATCGCCGCGGCAATCAAGCCGTGGCTGATCATCTGCAGCATGGCACCACTGATCCCCAGGGCATCGATGGCGCCGATCCCCAGCAGCACGAAGCCCATGTGGCTGACCGAGCTGCAGGCGATGCGCCGCTTGACGTTGTCCTGGGCAAAGGCGTTGAGCGCGCCGTAGACGATGTTGACGATGCCGAGCACCACCAGGGCCGGCGCCAGGGTGAGGTGGGCCTCGGGCAGCAGCTGCACGTTGAAGCGCAGCAAGGCGTAGCCGCCCATCTTCAGCAGCACGCCGGCCAGCAGCATCGATACCGCGGCATTGGCCTCACCGTGGGCATCCGGCAGCCAGGTGTGCAGCGGGAACATCGGCAACTTGACGCCGAAGCCCACCAGGAAGCCCAGATAGCAGAGCAGGCCAAAGGTGCCGCCAGGGGAACGGGCGGCCAGCTCGCTGAGGTTGAAGGTGAAGGGGCCATGCAGGGCCAGGGCCAGACCGCTCAGCAGGATCAGCAGCGAAGCGGTGGCGGTGTAGAGGATGAACTTGGTGGCGGCGTACTGGCGCTGCTTGCCACCCCAGATGGCGATCAGCAGATAGACCGGCACCAGCTCCAGCTCCCAGGCCAGGAAGAACAGCAGAAAGTCCTGCGACAGGAACACCAGCGCCTGGGCCGAGGCCTGCACCAGCAGCAGGGCGAAATACAGCTTGGATTTGCGCGCGATGTTCCAGCTGGCGGCGGTGGTCAGCAGGGTCACCAGACCCGAAAGCACCACCAGCGGAGCCGAGAGGCCGTCAGCGGCCAGGCTCCATTCGAGCCCGAGGGCCGGCACCCAGGTGACCCGCTCCACCAGCTGCAGACCATCGAGGCTCGGGTCGTAGTGGCGGCTGAAGGCCAGCAGCATCAGCACGAAATCGGCAATCAGCACCACCAGCGCCACGCTGCGGGGCAGGCGGGGATCGCTGCCGTCACCGGGCAGCAGCGGCATCACCAGCGCCGCCGCCGTGGGCAACAGCACAATCACGCTCAACCAGGGAAAAGACGCGGCCAGGCCTGAAAGGTTCGCGTCCATGGTTCCCTGAGGCTGTTGCCAAATTTATCAGCGAACCCTGCCTGGCTGGGTAGAAGTACCTAGCACCACCGCGTTGTGGGCGTGCCCTAATCCCGGTGTGGCAGGGCTTCCCAGGTGCTGCCGCTGCTCTGAACACCCAGGCATTCACCGCGGGACTCCACCCCTTCCAGCCGCCAGGCCTCCACCATGGCGGCCTTGACCGGGTCGGCCACCGCCTCGCTGCAGAGGGCCAGCAAGCTGGGCCCTGCGCCGCTGATCACGCAGCCCCAGGCACCGGCCGCCAGGGCCGCCTCGCGCACGGCCGGGCCTCCCTGGATCAAACCCCAGCGGTAGGGCTCGTGCAGGCGATCGTGCATGCCATCGGTGATCAGCTCGCCATTGCCCGTGCGCAACCCCTGCAACAGCAGCGTGAGGGCGCCCAGATTGCTCACCGCATCGGGGATGGGAATGGCCTTGGGCATCGCCCGCCGCGCCTCACTGGTGGTGAGGCGGATCGCCGGGATGGCCACCACGGCGCGGACGGCCGGCGACCATTCGCAACGCACCACCCGCCAACGCTGGGAGGCCGCCTTGGCCGTCATGCACAGGCCCCCCACCAACGAGGGCACCACGTTGTCGGGATGGCCCTCGATGTCGATCGCCAGCTCGAGCAGCTTCTCGGTGCTGAGCGGCTCTCCCGCCAGGGCATTGGCGCCCATCAGGCCGGCCACGATCGCCGTGGCGCTGCTGCCCAGACCCCGCGCCGGCGGCACCGCCAGCCGCACCCGTGCTTCCAGGGCCACCGGCTCCAGGCCCGCTTCGCGCCAGACCCGCTGGGCCGAGCGATACACCAGGTTGTCGGGACCGCCGCGCAGATGGGTCCCTTCGCTGCCTTCGATGATCAGGTCAAAGCGCTCGCTGCCGCCGGGGATGCAGCGCATCTCGAAGACGTTATCGAGGGCCAGCGCCGCACCCAGGCAATCGAAACCCGGGCCCAGATTGGCGGTGGTGGCGGGCACATGCACCACCACGCCCTGGCCGATGCTGGGGCGCGCCATGAAGTCGATTCAGCTGGCGCCAGTGTGTCAGCCGAGCAGCATGCGCGCCCGGCAGGCGGCGCTGAACGAGCCCACCGCCGCATCGGTGATGGCCGTGATCGGCATCGACTCGAGCACGGCGGCCAGGCGACCCTTGTTCAGAAACGCCCGTTCGAATCCGCCGCTGCGCAGCTGGGACAGCAGCTTGGCGGCCGTGCCGCCGGCCAGCCAGACGCCGCCCCGGCTCAGGGCCGCCAGGGCCAGATCGCCGCAGACACTGCCGTAGGCCGACAGCCACAGCTCCAGGGCACGGGCCGCCAGGCCATCGCCGGCGGCGGCCGCGGCAGCCACCGCCGCCGGCAGGTCCTGGCCTGGATCGGCGGCCAGGGCCGCCAGGGGATGGCCTGAGCCCTGCGGGGTGGTGGCCAGCAGCCAGCGGGCCACCAGCCCCAGGCCGGTGCCGCTCACCACCCGCTCGATCGAGACGCGCGCCAGGCCCAGCTCCTGGGCCAGCCATTGCTTGAGCTCCCACTCGCTGGAATGGCGCGGCGCAAACTCGCCATGGGCGCCCTCACTGGGCACCGCCTTGAGGCCCGCTGGCGTGGGGACACCGAGAGCCACGCCAAGGCCGGTGCCGGCCCCCAGCACCAGCAGGGGTTCGCCGGCCTCAGGGCGACCGAGACGGATGGGGGCCTCTTGAGCGGCCTGCAGATGGGGCAGGCCGTAGATCAGCACCGCAAAGTCGTTGACCAGCTCCAGCTCTGGAATGCACGTGGTCTGGGCGAGCTGATCCTCATCCAGCAGCCAGGGCAGGTTGGTCAGCCGGGCCCGGCCGCCCTGCACGGGTCCCGCCACAGCAAAGCAGGCGGCGGCGGGCAGAGCATTGCCCGCACCGGCCTGAGGATGGTCAGCCAGAAACCGCTGGACCATCGGTGCCAGATCGTGCCAGTCAGCCGAGGGGTAACGCTGGCTCACCACCAAGCTCAGGCCCCCACCGGTCTCGAGGCGGTACAGGCTCAGCAGGGTCTTGGTGCCGCCGATGTCGCCGGCCAGCAGGGTGGTCATTGGACCTGGGGTGAAGAACTCAGCCCGCCAAGCTCAGGCCGGCACTCCGATGCTGATTGGCCTGGGCAGCGGCGGCAACCACATCGGCCAGCGCCACGCTGCCCAATTCGCCATCGCGTCGGCTGCGCAGGCTTAGCGAGCCGGCCTCGGCCTCCTTGGCGCCGATCACCGCCAGCACGGGAATCTTCATCTGTTCGCCGTTGCGAATCAGCTTGCCGAGGCGATCGCCGCTGGGATCGATCGCAGCCCGCACCCCAGCCGCCTGCAGCTGGCCCAGCACCTGCTCGGCGTAGGGGCGCACCTCATCGGTGACGGGGAGCAGGCGGATCTGCTCGGGCGCCAGCCAGAACGGAAAGTCGCCTGCATAGTTCTCGGTCATGATCCCGAAGAACCGCTCCAGCGAGCCAAATATGGCGCGGTGGATCATGATCGGCCGCTGCCTGGAGCCATCGGCCGCCACGTATTCGAGCTTGAAGCGCTCGGGCAGGTTGAAATCGAGCTGGATCGTGGAGCACTGCCACATCCGCCCGATCGCATCTTCAATCTTGAGGTCGATCTTGGGGCCGTAGAAGGCGCCGCCGCCCTCGTCGACTTTGTAGGCCCATCCCTTGCGGTCCAGGGCCTCGATCAGCCCCTGGGTCGCCAGCGCCCACACCGCGTCGTCGCCGATCGATTTCTCGGGCCGGGTCGAGAGGTTGATCTCGTAACTGCGGAAATCAAAGGTCGACAGGATCTGCTCGGTCAGATCGAGGATCCGAAGGATCTCATCACTGATCTGATCCGGCAGGCAGAACACGTGGGCGTCGTCCTGGGTGAAGCCGCGCACCCGCATCAACCCGTGCATGACGCCGGGGCGCTCGTAGCGGTACACCGTGCCCAGCTCGGCCCAGCGAATCGGCAGTTCCCGGTAGCTGCGCAGGGTGCTGGCGTAGGTCAGCAGATGAAAGGGGCAGTTCATCGGCTTGAGCTGGTACTCGCGCTCGTCGACCTGCATGGGGCCAAACATCGACTCGCTGTAGAAGTCAAGGTGGCCCGAGGTCTTCCACAGGCTGATGTCAGCCACATGGGGGGTGTAGAGCAGCTCATAGCCAGCCGCAAAATGCAGCTCGCGCCACAGGTTTTCGATCAGCAGGCGCATGCGGGCGCCCCTGGGGTGCCAGAACACCAGGCCAGCGCCGGCCTCGTCTTCGATCGAGAACAGATCGAGATCGCTGCCCAGGCGGCGATGGTCCCGGCGCAGGGCCTCGGCCTTGCGGCGCTGGTGTTCGGCCAGCTGCTCGGGGGTCTCCCAGGCCGTGCCGTAGATGCGCTGCAGCTGGGCCTTGGTCTCATCGCCGCGCCAGTAGGCGCCGGCGACACTCTCCAGTTCAAACGCCTTGGGGTTGAGCTCGCTGGTGTTGGCCACATGGGGCCCGGCACACAGGTCCCACCACTGCTCACCCAGGGTGTAGAGTGTGATGGCCCCAGAGATGCCCGCCAGGATCTCGAGCTTGTAAGGCTCGTTCTGAGCCTGGATGCGGCGTTCAGCCTCGGCGCGGCTGACCTCAAGGCGCTCGAGCGGCAGCTTCTTGTTGATGATCTTGATCATCTCCTTCTTGATCGCCTTGAGGTCGGCCTCGGTGAAGGGGTCCGGGCTGTCGCAGTCGTAGTAGAAGCCGCTCTCGGTCCAGGGGCCGATCGTGACCTGGGCCTTGGGAAACAGGCTCTGCACCGCCATCGCCATCACATGGCTCATCGAATGGCGGATGCGCAGCAGCTGCTCGCTCTCGCTGGTCTTAGGCAGCTGGATGGCCTCTACCACTGGGCTGGTGCCGGTGCGGGTCTGCGCGCCATGGGCCGAAACGGCGGGAGCCATGGAAGGGGCAGACACGGCGGCGATGCGGCAAGGATTGATCCTAGGGGCCCCTTCAGGCCCAGCGGCCCGCCTACGGTTGGTGGCATGGAGGACCCTGTCAACAGCCAACAGGCGGGCGAGCTGCTCGATGGGTTGCTGGGCTCGCTGCTGAGCGATTTCCGCTTCTGGTTTGAACGCGGCCAGGTGCTGCTCGCCCACTGCCCCGATCAGGTGATGGCGGCCGAGGCTCGGCTGGCCCTGGCCGAGCAGCTCACCCAGGCCAACCTGGAGTTGGCTGCCGCCTCCAGCCTGAGGCAGGCCGCGCCGACACCGATGGCCCTGGACATGGGCACCCTGGCCCCCTGGCACAAACTGGTGCTGGAGGTGTGGGGGCTCTCGGCGCGCATGCGCATGGCCCAGGTGCCGATGCCCGAGCTGCCGCCGCTACCGCCGCTGCCGGGGCTCGATCTGAACTGACCTCAGGCCTTGAGAGCTGCTCGCTGCTGGCGGCAAACGTGCAGCTGATCCATGCAAGGCCGTTGAATCAGCCTGTCTTGAGGAATCCCAGGGTTTCGCGCACCCGCCCGAGGCTGGCGCTGGCCACCTGCTGCGCCTGCTGACGGCCTCGTTCCAGCACGGCCAGCAGGGCGCCTGGATCGCTGCGCAGCTCGCTGTACCGCTGTTGCAACGGCCGCAAGGCCTCCACCGCAACATCGGCCAGCAGGGGCTTGAACTGGCCCCAGCCCATCTGGGCGCACTCGGCAGCGGCCTGCTCGGGGCTCAGCCCCGCCAACAGGGCATAGAGGCCCAGCAGGTTGTCGGCTTCGGGCCGCTCGGGGTTGCCAAACTCCAGACCCATAACCGGATCGGTCTTGGCCCGCTTGATCTTCTTGCTGATCAGCTCCGGCGGATCGAGCAGATTGATGCGCGATCCCTCATTGGGATCGCTTTTGCTCATCTTGCTGCTGCCATCGGTCAGGCTCATCACCCGGGCCCCCTGCTTGAGAATCAGGGGTTCCGGCACCCGCAGGATCGGAATCGGCTCGCCGTTGCTGTCCTTCGGGGCGAAGCGGGCGTTGATGCGCTGCTGAGCGATATCGCGAGCCAGCTCCAGATGCTGTTTCTGGTCTTCGCCCACGGGCACCAGATCGGCGTCATACAGAAGAATGTCGGCCGCCATCAGCACCGGGTAATCGAGCAGGCCCACCGACACGTTGTCGCCCTGCTTGAGCGCCTTCTCCTTGAACTGGATCATGCGCTCCAGCCAATTGAGCGGCGTCACGCAATTGAGCAGCCAGGCCAGCTCGCTGTGGGCCGGCACGTGGCTTTGCACAAACACCGTGGATCGCGACGGATCAATGCCGCAGGCCAGATAGAGCGCCGCAGTCGTGAGGGTGTCCTCAGCCAGCCGCGCCGGATCGTGGGGCACGGTGATGGCGTGGAGGTCGACCACGCAGAAGAAGGTCTCGTGGCTGTCCTGCAGATCGACCCAATTGCGGATCGCCCCCAGCCAGTTGCCGAGATGGAGTGCACCGGTGGGTTGCACCCCTGAGAGAACCCTGGGTCTGGCCATGGCTTTCCGCGTGGCTCAGGCGTCGCCGCTCGGCGCGTCAGATTCGGGGGCGTCCCCCTCAGCAACGGCGGCAGCCGCTGAACTCTCCTGCGGCGCTGCTGCAGGGGCATCGAGATCCTGCTGCTGTTGATCAGCAGCCTCAGGTGCCACATCCGCTGCTGCATCCACCGAGCCAAGGTCGGCGTCCTGGGCCGTCTGCGGTGCTGCAGGCCGGGCGGGGCGGGCAAAGGGATCAAGGCGCGGGCCCCGCTCGGAGCGGGCCTCGAAGCGGCCGTCAGGCCGGCCCTCTCGACGACCGCCGCGGGGACCATCACCGCGAGGACCATCACCGCGGCGTCCCTCGCCACGCGCCGGCGCCTGGGAGCGCTGCTGCTCGACCAGCTCATCGAGCTTTCCATCCTCGAGCAGCTGGGCGGTGGTGCGCAGGGCAAAACCGAGAACGGCCACGGTGGACCTCAGGCGGAACGCCTCCTGAAGGGCCCTGGCAGCACGCATTTCGTTGTCGCTCAGGCGAATGCGGAAGCCACCCGGCTCCCGTGCGCCCTCCCGGCCGCCGCCAGGCCGAGGCGTGCGCCCCCCCTCGCCAGCACGCTCCTGAAAGCTGGAATTGGTCTGGTCGTCGGCCATCGCCAGCAGCATCGCAGTCGAGCGCAAGTGTGCCGCATCAACGGGACCTGCTCGTGTCGCGACTCAACCGTGCGTTCCCTTGAAGGTGATGGCCGCACTGGCGTATTCCCGCGGTTCCAGGTGAATCGTGCAGCGCACCGGACCGAACTGAGCGGCCAAGCGCTCCTCCACCAGTTCGGTGATGCGATGGGCGGTGGGCAGGTCGGTGGCATCCACCACCATGTGCATGTCGATGAAAATCTGCTGACCGCGCACCCCGCGGCTGGCGATGTCATGGCAGTTGAGCACGCCGGGTACATCCATGGCCGCCTGATGAATCGCCTCAGGAGCCAGGGCGATCTGATCCAACAACCAGGGCAACTGCTGCCGCAGGGTGGCAAGCCGGTCTCGCAGCACCAATGCGGCGATCAACAGGGCGACGGCCGGCTCTAGCCCAGGCAGGGGAAGCGCCGGTCCCACGGCCATCGCCAACAGCACCAGCACCGTGCTCCAGGCCAACAGCCGGTGCCATCCGAGCAGCGCCAGCTGGGCCAGCGCCAGCGGAATCAAGAGCAGCAGCCCCGCCGTGGGCCAGGGGCGCACCCCGCTACCGGTCCAGAGTGGCTGCAGGCCAGCCTGGAGCAGCTCCAGCAGGGCCCAGATCAGCACCACCGTGATGGCCAACGAGGCGATGGCCTGAACCTTGGTGTGGCCATAGGGATGGTCGCGATCCGGACGGGGATCGCTCCAACGCGCCAGGACCAGTCCGCTCAGGCCTGTGAGCAGCAGCACAGCACTGCCCAGGGCATCGGCCATCAGAGCCAGGGACCCGAACCTCAGCAGGAGGCTCAGCTTCACGCCCAGCAGCACCCCATGCCCCAGCCACCGTGCTGAAGCATCGCCACCAACGCCAGAACTCGCACCGGGTGCAGGGGTCATGGCTGCAGGTCAGGCGCCGGAAAGCCGCAGGCCGACTCTGGCCGCAGGGCGCAGCACGCGCAAGGGCAACCATGCCGGTTTGCGCAGAGCCCGCGCTGAAGGGAGGCACCGCTGTTCTTGGGGTCATCCTGCACAGGGCAACCAAAAGGCTGGTCAACGGGCCCGGTCCTGCAGGAGGCTTGGACGCGCTGCGATGACGTGCGATGGCCCTCGATCAGCTCAAGGCATTTCTCGGTGTGATGCAAAGCGATGCGGCTCTGCGCCAGGAGGTGCTCGCAGCGGCAACGGCGGATGATGTCGCCCTGATCGGGGCACGCCTGGGTTACGAATTCAGCGGCGATGAACTGCTGCGCCTCTCGGGCCAGAAGGTGGGCCGCGTCACCGTGACCAAGCAGGACATCCCTGGGGAGTACAACTGAGCAGCTGCGATCATCAGAGCACTACCGTTCCACTGGTGTGATCGCCGTATCGGGTTCTGAGCAACACGTTGGCTTTGCACTCCTGCTGACCCTGGCCGCAGGACTTTCGACCGGGATCGGCAGCGTGCTGGGCCTGATGAACAGGCGGTTCAGCCCACGCATTCTGGCGTTGTCGCTCAGTTTCTCGGCCGGCGTGATGATCCAGGTCTCCTTCGTGGAGATCTTTCCCAAAGCACGCCTCGCCCTCACCACGGCCCTCGGCGCCAAGGCGGGCTATGGCTGGACGGTGGCGGCGTTCTTCGCGGGCATCGCGGTGATGGCCGCCCTGGACCAGCTGCTTCCCAGCCACGCCATGGTGCTCCCCCCCACCGAAGACGTGGGCACAGCAGCCCGCGACCGGGCCCAATCGCACCAATTGATGCGCATGGGCCTGTTTTCGGCCCTGGCCATTGCCATCCACAACTTTCCTGAAGGCCTGGCGACCTTTGTCGCCGCCCTCAACAACCCCAGGCTGGGGATGGGGATCGCCCTGGCCATCGCCATCCACAACATTCCCGAAGGCTTGGCGATCTCAGCGCCGATCCATTACGCCACGGGCAGCCGGGCGAAGGCGTTCTGGCTCTCGTTTGCCTCGGGGCTGGCCGAACCGCTGGGTGCTCTGCTCGGCTACTGGCTGCTGCGACCGGTGCTGTCACCGCTGGTGCTGGGATTGATCTTTGCCAGCGTCGGCGGTGTCATGGTTTACATCTGCCTGGACGAACTGCTGCCGGCCGCCCAGCGCCACGGAACCCACCATCAGATGATTGCCGGCGTCATCGCCGGAATGCTGGTGATGAGCCTTTCGCTGGTTCTGCTCGCCTGAAGCCAACCGATCCGCTCGTGTTGCACCCCGCAGCCACGCCCCAACCGGACCAGGCCGCCCAACGCTGGCCCTGGTGGCCGCTGCTGCCGCTTTACCCCTACGGCCGCCGCGCCACCCTCGTGCGCGAGGTGGTCGCCGGATCGGTGTGGTGCTTCGAGCAGCTGCAGGGCGTGTACTACGTCGCGGTGCCGATCCGCATGACGGTGCTCAAGCTGAAGCACGGTCTGTTGCTCTATGCCCCTGTGGCACCCACGGGCGAGGTGCGCAGGGCCCTGGCCGATCTGGAGCGCGCCCATGGCCCGGTGCAGACCATCGTGCTGCCCAGCAGCTCGGGCCTTGAGCACAAGCTGCCGGTACCGGCAATGGCACGGGCCTGCCCTGAGGCCACCGTGTGGGTGACCCCCCAACAATGGAGCTTCCCCCTGCCGCTACCGCTGCGCTGGCTGGGTTTTCCCGCCCAGCGCACCCGCGTGCTGTTTGAGCAGGGGACCCCCCACCCCGACGAGCTCACGTGGAGCCCCCTGGGCCCACTGGATCTGGGGCTGGGCACCTTCATGGAGGCGGCCTGCCTGCACCGCAGCACGGGAACCCTTTTGGTGACCGATGCGTTGGTGAGCATCGGCGCGGAACCGCCTGCCGTGTTTGCGCTGGATCCCACGCCGCTGCTGTTTCACGCCCGCGAACGCGGCGAGGAGGCATTGATCGATGCCCCTGAGCGGCGGCGGCGGGGCTGGCAGCGCTTGGCCCTGTTTGCCTCCTACCTCAGACCGGCGAGCCTGCAGGTGCCGTCCCTGGTCGAAACCCTGCGCAGTGCCCTGCGGCCCGGGGTGCGCAACGCCCGCAGCCATTTCGGTCTCTACCCATTTCGTTGGCCCTCTGGATGGGAGGCCGAATTTGAAAGCCTGCAGGGTCTGCAGGAGCGAGGGCTGCAGATCGCTCCTGTGCTGGAGCGGCTGGTGTTTCCGCGCTGCCGACGGCAACTGATCACCTGGATCCAGGAGCTGGCCAAGCTGGAGGGTGTGCGGCAGCTGATCGCAGCCCACCACGAGGCGCCGGTGGCCTGTAATGCCCAGGCGCTGCAGGGGTTAGCCGCCAGCCTGGAACAGCGTGCCTGGGCCGCCGACCACGGCAGCTGGAGCCTGCTGGCGCGCATCGATCAGACACTGCTGCGGTTGGGCCTGGTGCCTCAGCAGCCAGCCGACCCAGACTGAGGCTCAGGTTGGGCTCAGGTTCGCGGGTGCAGATCAGAGCTGAAGCTCGCCCGGATCGGCATCCGGGTCAGCATCGAGCGAACCGCTGCCGACCCAGGAGCTCTCAAGCTCCATGCGCTGCTCCATCTGGCGCAGGAAGTAACCCGTCATCATCGCCGAGGCCAGCAGGCCGGCGAGGTTGTCGCGGTTGGTCTGAATCTTGACCTCGAACTGCTCGCCGGGGAGCATGCCCAGCAGGCCCTGAACGTTGTGGCGGATGATGTCCTGAATCTCGGGGCTGGCGGAGCGGGCAACCCGCTGCAGCACATCCGGCGATTGATCCTGCAGGTACTGAATCAGCGAGTTGCCGCTGATCGCCTCACTGTCGGTCGCCAGGAACTCCGGGTTGAACATCTCCGGCGTGCTCCACGTCACGAGCTGCACCTTAACCCAGCTGCCCGGTGGGGCCAGGGGGCAGCGGGGAGGGGGATGTCCGTATCCGGCTGAAGCGCGCCAGCGGCCAGTAGCGCCACACCGCTGTGCCGATCACCGCCTCCCGCGGCAGCGGCCCCCAGACGTGGGAATCGAGGCTGGCGTTGCGGTTGTCGCCCAACACCAGCAGCTGGTTGGCACCCAGCTGCTGGGGGGGCAGCATGTAGGCCATCGCTTCGGGCGCCCAGTCGGGATCGATGGGCTGGCCGTTGCGCAGCAAGCGACCGGCTCGCACCTCCACCCAATCCCCGGGACCCGCCACCACCCGTTTGATCAGGGCCGCAGCAGGGTCGTAGCCAGCGGCCACCAACGCGGGCGGGGCATGAAACACCACCACGGTGCCCGGGCTCAGCGGCAGCCCCAGGCGCGGCCTGAGCTTCTCCACCAGGATCCGGTCCTGCAGCTGCAGAGCCGGCAGCATCGAGCCGGATGGGATCCAGCGCGGCTCAATCACCCACAGGCGCAGGACCAGCGCCAGCGCAATCCAGCTGGCCAGTCCGAGCAGCCGACGCCAGAGCGGCCTGGCGGAAATCATGGCGGGATTTGGGGCGCGGGATGATCAAGCCATCCTGCCCCTTGCCCTTGGCGGCTGTGTCCGACCACACTGTTCAGCCCCTGGAGGCCCGCAATCTGCAGGCTGCGCTGTGGCTGCTCGAGGCCCTGGTGGCCGGCGGTGTCGGCGCTCTGGTGGTTGCCCCGGGCAGCCGCTCGGCCCCGCTGGCCCAGGCCGCCGCCCTGCTGGAGGCTCAGGGGCTGCGCCTGCTGACCAGCATCGATGAGCGCTCGGCAGGGTTCTGGGCCCTGGGCTGGGGCAAGGCCAGCGGCCGGCCTGCCGCGGTGATCACCACCTCGGGGACGGCGGTCGCCAACCTGCTGCCCGCGGCGGTGGAGGCCGACTGGGGCACGGTGCCGCTGCTGCTGCTCAGCGCCGACCGACCAGCACGGTTGAAGCAGTGCGGTGCCAACCAGACCGTCAATCAACAACAGTTCCTGAGCCCGGCCGTGCGCTGGCTGGGGGAGGGCGATCCCGCCGGCCTGGCGGCGATGGACCAGGACCAACTCAACACCCTGGCGCGCCGCGCCCTGCAGGCGTGCAGGGGTGGAGCTGAGGCGCCCGGCCCCGTGCACCTGAACCTCCCCTTTGAGGAGCCGCTGCATTGCAGCACGAGCCAGTGGCAGGCCCTGCAGACGGGTCTGGGCAGCTCGCTCGGGGCGGCCGATGGGGACGACGAGCGTCTGCAGGACGGCCTCGGCGACAGCAACGCCCCAGCACCCCGCGGGCAGCAGGCGAACCGGGCCCTGGCCGCCGCTGGGCTCGATCCCGACCAGGCGGGCGTGGTGGTGGCCGGGCCCTGGCGCGGCCAACCCCAGCACTGGCAGGACCATCTGCAGGCCCTGCGGCGCTGGCTCGCGCGCAGCGGCTGGCCGCTGCTGGCCGACGGGCTGAGCGGTCTGCGGGGGCAGCCGGGGCTGCAGGCCGTGGGGGGGTATGACCTGGTGCTCAAGCAACCCCCAGCGCAGCTGCAGCCCCCTCAGGTGCTGCGGCTCGGTCCGCTGCCCGCCAGCCGCAGGCTGCACCAGTGGCTCTCGACTACTGCTGGGCCCCAGCTGCTGATCAGCGAAGGGGATCGGCGCTGCCTTGACCCCCTGGGCACCGCCGCGTGCCAATGGAGCCAGGGGCTGGCCCGCTGGTGCCAGGCCCTGCCGTCCGGCCTGTGGCAGGGGCAACCCTCTGGCGCCAGCCTGGCCCTGCGGCAGCGCTGGACTGACGCAGACCAGGCGGTGCAGCGGCTGCTCGATCAGCAGTTGGGACCGCAGGCGCCCCTGAGCGAACCCGCCCTGGCCCGGGCGCTGAGCCGCCTGCTGCCCGCCGAGCTGCCAGTGGTGCTGGCCAACAGCTCCCCCGTGCGCGACTGGGAAAGCGTTGCGGCCACGGAGGCAGCGGCGCGCCCGGTGATCAGCTTCCGCGGCGCCTCCGGCATCGACGGCACCCTCTCGAGCGCCTGCGGGGTGGCCGAGGCCCTGGGCCAGGCCGTGCTGCTCACGGGCGATCTGGCCCTGCTCCACGACAGCAATGGCTGGTTGTGGCAGCAACAGTTGCAAGGGCGACTGGCCGTGGTGCTGATCAATAACGGCGGCGGCGGCATCTTTGAGCAGCTGCCGATCCGCCACACCGGCAGTGACCCAGGCCAGCCGCCCAGCCCGCTGCCAGCCATGGACTTTGAGCGGCTGTTCGCCATGCCCCAGGCGGTTGATGTGGCCCTGCTGTGCGCCGCCCACGGCGTGCCGCACCGCTGCCTGGAGCAGCTGCAGGAGCTGCATCAGGGCCTGGCCTGGGCGCTGGGGCAACGGCTGGCCGTGCTCGAACTGCGCACCGACCGCCGGGCCGACGCCGCCCTCAGAGCACGGCTGCGCACAATGGCCTCAGAGCTGGTTGCCAAGCGATGAGTGCCGCCACAAGCCCCGGGGATGCCGCAGTGACCTGGCGCCCCGTCGGCAGCTACACCGACATCGTGTTTGAACGCAGCGATGCGGGTCTGGCCCGCATCACCATCAACCGGCCCCACAAACGCAACGCCTTCCGGCCCCGCACCGTGCAGGAACTCTGCGATGCCTTCTCGCGGGTGCGCGATGAACCGAGCATCGGCGTGGTGCTGTTCACCGGTGCCGGTCCGGCCGCCGATGGGGGCTGGGCCTTCTGCGCCGGCGGCGACCAGAGCGTGCGCGGCGATGGCGGTTATGTCGATGACGACGGGCTGCCGCGGCTCAACGTGCTCGACCTGCAGCGGATCATTCGCAGCCTGCCCAAGGTGGTGATCGCCCTGGTGGCCGGGTACGCGATCGGGGGCGGGCAGGTATTGCATCTGCTCTGCGATCTCAGCATCGCCGCCGACAACGCCGTGTTCGGCCAGACCGGTCCACGGGTGGGCAGTTTTGACGGCGGCTTCGGAGCCGGCTACCTGGCCCGGGTGGTGGGCCAGCGCAAGGCCCGCGAGATCTGGTTCCTGTGCCGCCAGTACGGGGCCCAGCAAGCGCTGGAGATGGGCCTGGTGAATGCGGTGGTGCCCCTGCAGGAGCTGCAGGCCCAGGGGGTGCGCTGGGGGCTTGAGGTGCTGCAGCACAGCCCCACGGCGATCCGCTGCCTCAAGGCCGCCTTCAACGCCGAAACCGATGGTCTGGCGGGCATTCAGGAGTTGGCCGGACAGGCGACCCATCTCTTTTATCGGACCGCCGAGGGCCAAGAGGGGCGCAACGCTTTTCTGGAGAAGCGCCCGCCCAACTTCTCGGGATCGCCCTGGCTGCCATGAGCAGCACCAGCTGGGGCCCCCACCCGCTGGCGCTGCTGCTGGCCCTCGGACTACTGGGCGCAGTCCTCCACCCGAGCTCGGCCGGCAAGGCCCAGGCCCAACGGGCGAATGCACGCGTGCCCGGGTTGGTGGCTCAAGCAGCAACGGAATCCGACGCACCGCTGGAACTGGTGCTCGATCGCCGCCGCAAACAGTTGCGGGTGATCGAAGCCGGCCGTGAACGCCGGCGTTACCCGGTGGCCATCGGCCGGCCCGGCTGGGAAACGCCTGTGGGTCGCTTTGCCGTGCTCGAACTGGTGGAGGAACCGGTGTGGGTGCACCCGGCCACAGGCCGGCGCATCCTGCCAGGGCCCAACAATCCGCTGGGCAGCCGCTGGATCGGCTTTCTGGAGGACTGCACGCCACGGCGCGGCTTCAACGGTCAGACCCAGCTGGTGGTGCAAGGCTGCGCCACAGCGGGCTTCCACGGCACACCGCAACGCAGCAGTATCGGCCGGGCCGTCTCCCACGGCTATGTGCGCCTGCTGGACGAGCACATCCGCGAGCTGTTCGAGCTGGTGGAGCTGGGCACCCCCGTAACCGTGCTGCCCTGAGGCTGCGGGGAGGCTGCGGATCGGTGCCCGTAAAGTTGCCCCCTCCGGAGCCTCCCGCGTGCGAATTCTGTTTGCGGCCGCCGAATGCGCCCCCATGGTCAAGGTGGGGGGCATGGGGGATGTGGTGGGATCCCTGCCCCCGGCCCTGACGGCCCTGGGCCACGACGTGCGCGTGATCATGCCCGGCTACGGGCGGCTCTGGAGCCGGCTGGAGATTCCAGCTGAGCCTGTGTGGCGGGGTCACACCATGGGCAACGACTTTGCCGTGTTCGAAACGCGGCACCCCAGCAACGGCCTCACCATGTACCTGGTGGGCCATCCGGTGTTCGACGGCGAGCGCATCTACGGCGGCGACGACGAAGACTGGCGCTTCACCTTCTTCGCCAGTGCCACGGCCGAATTCTGCTGGCACCACTGGAAGCCCCAGGTGCTGCACTGCCATGACTGGCACACCGGCATGCTGCCGGTGTGGATGCACCAGGACCCCGAGATCAGCACGGTGTTCACCATCCACAACCTCAAGTACCAGGGGCCCTGGCGCTGGAAGCTGGAGCGCATGACCTGGTGCCCCTGGTACATGCAGGGCGACCACACGATGGCGGCGGCGTTGCTCTATGCCGATCGGGTCAATGCGGTCTCGCCCACCTATGCCCAGGAGATCCGCACGCCGCAGTACGGCGAGCAGCTGGAGGGCCTCCTCAACTACATCAGCGGCAAATTGCGGGGCATCCTCAACGGCATTGATGTGGAGGATTGGAACCCGGCCACGGATCAGAGCCTGCCGGCGCGTTTCAGTGCCGCCAACCTGGCACCACGAGCCGACAACAAGGCAGCCCTGCAGGAGCGCTTTGGTCTCACGCCGAGCCCCCGCTCCTACCTGATGGGCCTGGTGAGCCGCCTGGTGGATCAGAAAGGGGTCGATCTGCTGCTGCAGGTGGCGGATCGGGTGCTGGCCTATACCGACAGTCAGATCGTGGTGCTGGGCACCGGCGATCGCAGCTATGAGAGTGGCCTGTGGCAGATGGCCTCGCGCCATCCTGGCCGCTTCGCCGTGTTTCTCACCTACGACGACGCCCTCTCACGGCTGATCTACGCCGGCAGCGATGCCTTCCTGATGCCCAGCCGCTTCGAACCCTGCGGCATCAGCCAGATGCTGGCCATGCGTTACGGCTCAATTCCAGTGGTGCGCATGGTGGGTGGCCTGGTCGACACCGTGCCACCGAACGACCCCCTGGCCGGCAGCGGCACCGGCTACGGCTTCGACCGCTACGAACCGATCGACTTCTACACCGCGATCGTGCGCTCCTGGGAGGCCTACCGCAACCAGGCCAGCTGGCAGGAGCTGCAGCGCCGCGCCATGGGGGTCGACTTCAGCTGGGCCCGCTCCGCCCTGGAGTACGACGCCATGTACCGCGATGTTTGCGGCGTCAAGGAGCCCACCCCCGAAGCCGCCGATGTCGAGAAGTTCTCCCAGGGCCAGGACGCCGACCCCTCCCGGCGTGGCCTGGCGGGCCTGCTGCGGCTGCGCGGGCAGGGCTGAGGCGGCCCCGCTAGAACCGGGCCATCGGCAGCTTCGGGGCCATGGCCGAACACTCCAACCTGCCGGCTCCCTACGAGAGTCCCTGGCGGCAGCTGGGCCAGGCCCTGCGCAGCGTGGCGGCCAGTCTCAGGCTCGACCTGCGATTCCTCTGGCGACGCAACCGCAGCGGCACACTCCCCCTGCCGGCCTGGTGGCCCCAGGATTTCGCTGCGCTGTTCTGGCCACTGGTGCTGGCTGCGGCGGTGGGGGTGGTGATGGCAGCCCTGCTCACCCTGAGCCCGCTGCGCGGTCCAGGCCCGGGCCCCGCGACCAGCAGCGAAACAAACGGTGGTGCTGCTCCTGACCCTCTTGCCTCACCTCGAGTGCCCGTTGTTGAAACGGTCGAGCGTGTTGCACCAGAGGACCCGGTTGCGCCACCAGGCCAATCTGCCACACTCCGAAAGGATGCACAGCCTGCGCCGCCAACCACGCCGGCCGCACCTGCTCCTGCCGGTTCTGCGGCTGCGCCAGTCGAACCGCCAAACAACACGCTGTTGCAGCAGTTTCAGACCGGCGACGGGGGGACCCTGATCCTCGACCTGCTTGCCAGGCCGGACACGAGCCTGTTGCAGCTGCGGCTGAGCCCGGCGTTCGAGCAGCTGGACCCCGGGCGCCAGCGCCGCCTGGCCGACACCTGGCTGGAGCACACCCTGGAGCTGGGCTTTGAGCAGCTCGAGCTGCTCGACGGCCAGGGCCAGCAACGTGGCTACCGGACCCGGGTGGGCTCAGGCATGATCCTGCTCGACCCCACCGCAACCTCCTCCTGATGGTGCTGCAGCTGCGCGACCTGCAGGAGCTGTTCGGCGCACCGCTCACAACGGCTGATCGCGCGGTCGCCGCAGGCACAGGCACGGCACCGCTGACGGTGTGCACCGACAGCCGACGGCTCGAGGCCGGCGCCCTGTTCGTGCCGCTGGTGGGCGAGAGCTTCGATGGCCATGCGTTCATGGCGTCGGCGATCGCCAGCGGCGCCGCTGCCATCGTGTTTGAGCCCGACCGCTGGCAGCACGGCGATGGAGCCGAACGGGCCGCCCTGATCCAACAGGCCGAATCCCAGGGCTGCCTGCTGTGGCCCGTCAACGACACCCTGGCGGCCTACCAGCTGCTGGCCCGCCATGCCCGCCGCCAGCTGACGGCGGCTGTGGTGGCCGTCACCGGATCGGCCGGCAAGACCACCACCCGCGAGCTGATCCGCGGGGCCCTGGCCCCCCTGGGCCCGATCTGGGCCAGCAGCGGCAACGAGAACAACGACATCGGGGTGCCCCTCACCCTGCTGGGCGCCACCCCGGAACACCGGGCCGTGGTGGTCGAGATGGGCATGCGCGGGCTGGGCGAAATCGACCGCCTCAGCCGCTGCGCCGAGCCCGACGTGGCCGTGATCACCAACATCGGCACCGCCCACATCGGCCGCCTGGGCAGCCGCGAAGCGATCGCCAGCGCCAAATGCGAAATCACCGCAGCCCTGCGGCCGGCTGGCGTGGTGGTGATCCCGGCGGGCGATCCGCTGCTCGATCAGGCCCTGGCCCACAGCTGGGGGGGCCGGGTGCGGCGGGTGGCGCTGACCGATGACCCATTGGCCGCTGGCACTGTGGCCCCCGACACCCGCGGCCAGTTCAAGGCGGCAAGCGAACCGCAGGCCCCAGGCGGCGAGCTGCTGCTCGCCGATGGCACGGTTTTACCCCTACCGCTGCCCGGCCGCCACAACGCCCGCAATCTGCTGTTGGCGGTGGCGGTGGCCCAGGAGCTGGGGGTGCCCGCCGCCGCCCTGGCGGAGCTGCGTGTGCAGGTACCCGGAGGCCGCAATCGACGCCTGCAGCTGGGCGGGCTCAACGTGCTCGATGAGACCTACAACGCTTCACCTGAGGCGGTGCTGGCCGCCCTCGATCTGCTGGCGGCCCAGGCGGGACGTCGTTTTGCCGTGCTCGGCACCATGCTCGAACTGGGTGAGCAGAGCGAAGCCCTGCACCGCCGGGTGGCCTCCCGAGCCGCCGAGCTGAACCTTGACGGCCTGGTGATCGTGGCTGCCGGCGCCGAGGGCCAGGCCATGGTTGAGGCGGCCCGCGGCCTGCCGCGGCTGGAGCTGGTGGCCACCCCCGAGCAGGCAGCGCCCATCCTGAGCCAGTGGCTCCAGGCTGGCGATGCCCTGCTGCTCAAGGCCAGCCGCGGCGTGGCACTGGAGCGGCTGATTCCGTTGTTGCCGCAGACCCTGGGCTGAACACTGCGGACTGAGCACCGCCCCCGTCGTGGTCAGCTTGGTCCCTGCCAGTGGTCCCGCACCAGCTGGCGGGCCCGGCCCAGGGCCAGGGCACCACTGGGTACATCGCGCGTGAGGGTCGAGCCGGCCCCCACGGTGACGCCTTCACCCAGGGTGATCGGCGCCACCAGCACGCTGTTGGCGCCGGTCTTGCTGCCGGCGCCGATCACGGTGCGGTGCTTGCGCACGCCGTCGTAGTTGGCGGTGATGGTGCCGGCGCCCACGTTGACATTCGCCCCCAGGTCGGCATCGCCGATGTAGCTGAGGTGGTTGACCTTGACGCCAGAGGCCAGGGTGCTGTTCTTGATCTCGACAAAGTTGCCGACACGGCAGCCCGCCGCCAGCTCGGCTCCGGGGCGCAGCTGGGCATAGGGGCCGATGGCGCAGTCGGCATCGACGCGGGCCTCGCGCACAACCGAGTAGACGATCTCCACCCGATCGCCAACGGTGGCATTGTCGATCAGACAACCGGGGCCGATGCGGCAGCCCTCGCCGATCACCGCTGCTCCCCTGAAATGGCACTGGGGCTCCACCACCACGTCGCGGCCGAAGCGGGTGCCTTCACTGAGGGTGCAGCTGGCCGGATCGATGAAGGTCACGCCCTCACGCATCCAGTGCTCCCGCAGCCGCTGCTGCAGCACCGCCTCGCACTGGGCCAGCTGCAACCGGTCGTTGATGCCATTGAGTTCGTCGGCATCGGCCACCTCCACGTGCATCGCCGGACTGAGCAGCGCCACCGTGTCGGTCAGGTACAGCTCGCCCTGGTCGTTGTCGGTGGTGAGCTCGGGCAGCACCGCCGCCAGCTTGGCCCAGTTGAAGCAGTAGATGCCGGCGTTGATCAGGTCGATGCGGCGCTGCTCGTCGTTGCAGTCGCGGTGCTCGACGATGGCGCTCACCTCGCCGGCCGCATTGGCCACCACGCGGCCGTAGCCGGTGGGATCGGCCAGGCGGGCGGTGAGCAGGGTGACCGCCGCTCCGCTGGCGCGGTGCCGGCTCAGCAGCAGCTCCAGCGTTTCGGGACGCAGCAGCGGCACATCGCCATTGAGCACCAGCAGATCACCGTCGAAACCAACCAAGGGGTCGAGCAGCTGCTGAACGGCGTGGCCCGTGCCCAGCTGGGGCTGCTGCAGCACGAATTCAAGACCGGCATCGGCCGCAAGGGTCGACTCGACCCGCTCGGCCTGGTGCCCCACGATCAGGATGCGGCGCTGCGGCGCGAGGCCTTCACAACTCGCCAACACCCGCTGCACCAGGGTGGAGCCGACCAGGGGCTGCAGCACCTTGGGCAGGTCGCTCTTCATGCGGGTGCCCTTTCCGGCGGCCAACACGGCAACGGCGAGCATCAACACAGCGGGCGACTGGGGCGGAATCTAGGCGCGGCGGTGCTGGGCACCAAGGCCCAGGCATCGATCAGATCAGCACATTGACCAGGGCCTGACCGCCCGGCAAGCGATAGACCCCGAAATCGCGCCGATCGAGGGTCGCGATGGCATGCACACCGCTCTGGTGAGCCAGCCAAAGCAGAGACGCATCCGCCAGATCCATCGGCAGATCGGCGTACTGCCGCATCCAGGGGCCAACCTGCAACAGTGCGGCCGTGGGCAACTCAGCCAGCTGCAATCCCCCCAACTGAACCCACTCCAGAATGCGTGGTGCCACCTCTGCCGGCACGAGATGACAGACCTCTGTCAGCACGGGCCATGTGGAGATCAGGGGCCCAGAGGCTGCCGCAAAGAAACGGCTGCAAAGGGCATGGTCGGGGTCACGCCGGTCAAACCAAGCCACCAACGGCCCCGTGTCGATCAACACGGGGCTGCTCAATGCCGGGGCACTGATCACAACGCTGATTGCTGCTGCTGGCCGCGGTGTTGCCGCTTCAACTTCTGCTTGAGCAGAGCCGAATGGCCACGGGCCTGCTCATTGCCGCTGAAGCAGCCCACCAACCCCAGCGATTCCGCCAGGGCTGCCGGACTCTGGCGCTGATGCTGCAGCAGGGCCAGGCCGGCCTTCAGCACATCGGTTTGCGACAGCCCAAGCGTCTGGCAGAGATGCTCGAGCGTCGCCTCACTGGCGTCATCAAGCCGAAGCGAGACCGTTCGCATGACAAGCCAAGGCGTAATACTTTAATATTACATGCGCAACCTGTTTTCAGCCAAGCCCCCAGCGACGCCGCCAGGCGCTGGTGGGCTCGAGCTCCCCTGCCACCAGCAGGTCGCGCTGGCGCCGTTCGCGTTCCGCCAGGATCGCGGCCGCAGTGCCCTGGCCTGTGGGATCGCGGTAGGGCAGGGCCGCATTGGTGGCCAGGTGCTCGTGCTCCATGGGCGTCAGCGGCCTCAGCGGGTTGCAGGAGCCGTCGTCCTCAACGGGAAGATGCTCACCCAACAGCGCGCCCGGGCTAGCTGCTGTACCGCCGCTCCAGCGCTGCTGACGGCTGCGGATCGCCGCCAGCTCCAACCCCAGCTGCTGCAACGCGGCCCGCACCGCCGCCGCCGAGCAGTAGGTGAGCAGCCGTCCCGTGGGAGCCAACAGCGCCGCCAGGCCGCCCAGAAACTCGAGCGTCCACAGCTCGGGGCAACGGCGCGGCGAAAACGCGTCCATCAGCACCAGATCGACCTGGCCAGCCAGCGCATCGCGCAGGGCCGGTAGCTGGGTGCGGGCATCGCCCCAGAGCACCCGTCCCTCCCCCAAGCACGAGACCCAAGAGCTGCTGGCCTCAAGCTGCCGCAGGGGATCGAGGGCTTCGGGCTGCCACTGGGCGCAGAAGCCCGAGTCGCCCAGCGCCAACCGCAGGGGCTCAGGTTCGAGCTCAAGGCCGTGCCAACTGAGCCGCAAAGCCCTCTCGGCGCAGGCCTCGAGCAAGGCGGCTGTGTTGCTGCCGGTGCCGACACACACCTCGACCACCACCAGCTGGGTGCCTGGTGCAAAGCGCTGCAACTGCGCTGGCTCCACGAAGGTGTGGCGCGCCTCGCTCAGCGCACCGCCAGCGCTGTGGAAAGCTTCTCCGAAGCGCTCGCTATGGAGGCTGAAGCTGCCATCTGCAGTGGTGCGAACGCTGAGGTCTGACTCAGCCAGGTTCTCGCCCGAAGGCTCAGCCCCGGAGCCTGGCCAGGTCATCCCAGAAGCCGGGGTACGACACCGCCGCCGCTTCGCTGCGGGCCAGGGTGGTGGTGCCCGTGGCCACCAGCGACGCCACCGCCAGGCTCATGGCAACGCGGTGATCGGTTTCGCTGTCGACGGCAGCGCCATGCAGCGGCACAGGACCCTC